>Ga0099364_10015280_pt1 | contig 10130 bp, 5 predicted proteins | sample TergutTh196P3_FD_73070 | JGI IMG/M metagenome (GOLD analysis project Ga0099364, IMG submission 73070) | Microcerotermes parvus P3 segment gut microbial communities from Pointe-Noire, Republic of the Congo - Th196 P3 | ecosystem: Host-associated > Arthropoda: Insects > Digestive system > Gut ...
CGATTAATGCTATTTTCATCTGTTTATAGTTTGTTTTTTTTAAGGTCAGATGGAACACCCATGATATAATCATTTGCTTGTGTGTCAGTTTTTTGACATGGGTGTTTCATTTTATGTTTATTATTTCGTTGCAAAATTACAAAATTTTCGTTGTTTTGAATGTAAATATTTACACAAATTTTTTCTTATTTTTTTTCTTATCTTTGCATTTTTCATATAGAAAAAACAATAATGCTAATGAAACACAAATTTGCCATTATATTCTATTTCGTTTGCAGTACGGCGCTGGGGCAAATTGTTTTCAACTACGACCAAATCAGCGTGAGAGGCTTGCCTGCGCCGGCAGAATGTCCTGACGGCATAATTTTATTCAAAGAAGATTTTGGCGGAAACGACCCCGACGATCCGGTTTCGCTATCTTCGGGCATTCCGCAGGTAACCGGATACAACTATGGCGGCGGAGAAGCTTTTGACCCTGTACACGGCGCTTCCCCGCGCTTTTCGGGGAATTATGCTATTCGAAAATACGGTTACCCAAACGGCAGTTTTTGGGTGTTGATGGACGACCATACTTATCCCGAAGATAAAACAAGAGGTTACTTGCTGCAAGTTGACGGAGGAATAACTCCCGGACAGTTTTATTCTGTTCGTTTGGATAATCTCTGTGCCGGCTCCAATCTTTATTTTTCTGCTTGGGCAGCCAATGTGTATCAGCCCGGACAGCAACCAAATCTCACCTTTCTGATAGAAGATTTGAGTGGAAACGAACTGTTAAGAAACAATACAGGGAATATTCCATTTGCAACTCACGAAGACGATTGGCATCAATATGGAACATCATTTATAATGCCTGCCGGACAAACTTCGGCTATCTTCCGTATCGTTTATAACGGAAATGCGGGCAACGGCAATGATTTTGTATTGGACGACATCGAAATCCGTCTTTGCACGCCGCCGGTTGCCCTGCAAACCACCGATACGGTGTGTGCCGGCGAACAAATAGAAATCACTTCAAATTTTGTTAATGATGGAACTTTTTCCGAACCCTTGGAATATCTTTGGCAAAAAAATACTGCCGGCGATTTGAACAACCATTCGAATTGGACGCCTGCCGGTAACGATAACCCAACGCTCATGATTTTGCAGGCAAGCAAGTCCGACGAAGGATACTATCGTTTGGCAATAGCGGGAGTTGGCGGTACGGTCATGGAAAATTGCCGCGCGATGAGCGACCCGGTGTTTCTTTTCGTAAAAGAAAATTGTCAAATACTGCCGCCGCCTTGTAGCGTTGCGCCCTTCGTTATTGTTACAGAAACTACTGTTTGCCAAAACGACAGTATTTTATTCAACGAAAAATATTACAGTCAAGAAGGCATTTATAACGACTCTTTAAAAACAATAGCCGGCTGCGACAGCATCACAACGTTGAAACTCAAAATAAGAAATGATTGCGAAACGCCGCCGCTGCCTTGCAAGCCGGTTGTTCCCGATGCGTATTTTTCGCCTAATGGCGATGGCATTCGCGACTTGTGGTTAATTCAACACATTGAATGTTACGATTATTATCGGGTTGAGATTTACGACCGCTACGGCAAATTGCTCCGCCGCTGGGAGAACAATTTCTCCGGCTGGGACGGTATGTTCAATGGAAAACCCATGATTTCTACCGACTATTGGTATGTGATTTATTTGCGGACAAGAGGTCAGAATAAATATGTAGGGCATTTTAACTTGAGGAGGTAAGGTTCGTTACCGACAAGGAACGGTTTTCGGACAAATCAAAGTTTTAAAAATATGTTTCGCATCTTTATAATATTTTGTATCTTTGTCGTCAGATTTATTCTGACAATATTGATATGAAAAATAAATATATATCAACGCAATCGGGAACGCTTTTGTCCTATTTAAATGGACAGGGAATAACTTGTTTTGACTATTCTTTGGCTCAAAACGCATTGCCTAACTCAAAGGCAAGTGCAATTAGGGAATTGCTTAGCGATATGACTAAGCGAGGACTTTTAATGCGATTGAAAGAGGGTGTTTATCACATTATTCCATACGAACAAAATGCGGATTTTTTTATGCCCGATTGGCATTTAATAGCCGAACATTTGGTAAATGACGCAAAACATTATATCGGTTACTATTCGGCTTTGCAAATTCACAATCTTATAACGCAACCCTCTTTGAAAGAGCAAATTGTTGTTTCAAAGCAACTGCGACCTTCTGAAATAAAAGTCAAAGATGTGCCTTTTCAATTTATCTATCATAACTCAACACATTTTTTCGGGGCAAAGAAAATTTGGGTTGATAGTTTCAACAAAGTAATGTGTTCCGACTTGGAAAAAACGATTATTGATTGTTTGTTCAAACCCGATTACGCAGGGGGGATTGTAGAAATTGCACGAGCGATTTATATTTCAAAAGAGAAAATCAAATACAACACATTACTTGAATATGCTAAAAAATTTGATTCACAAGCAGTCATAAAACGCTTAGGTTTTCTTTTAGAAATTCTTGAAATCAATACAAATATTATTGACGAGTTACAGAAATTAAAAACCGCCTCTAATATCGTGCTTGACACAGAATTACCCAAAACAGGGAAACGAATTAATCGTTGGAGTATTCAGCAAAATTTAGAAACAGAAACAATTAAATCAGCCATATACACGTGATAAAATCGGGAGAAATACAGCAAAAAGCGAGAAAAATTGGAGTTCGAGACCAACAAATAGAGAAAGATTATATTCTTTCGTGGATTCTGTTTGGCATTTCCAAACACGAGCAGCTTTCAAAAGCAATCGTGTTCAAAGGCGGAACAGTCTTAAAAAAAATCTATTTTGAAGATTACCGATTTTCGGAAGACCTTGATTTTACATTGCTCAACAGCGAAACGGAAAACGAAACAATCTTTGAATGGTTTAAAGAAATCTTTGATTTTATCAAAGACGAGGCGAATATTCCGCTTGAAATAATTACCGACAACGAACACGAAGACGGCGGTATCAATTTCTACATCAGTTATATTGGACCACTTGGCGGACAAGGCAGTAACAAAAAAGTGAAAGTAGATATTTCGCGAAGCGAGCAACTTGTTTTTGAGCCTATTTTAGAAAATGTTTTTACAGATTATTCCGATTTGGAAGAACACCAACTTTTGTGTTATCCGTTGGAAGAAGTATTGGTTGAAAAAATGCGTTCCGTTATGCAACGAATGCAAGCAAGGGATTTTTACGACATTTGGTATTTGTTGGAAATTCACGAAATGGACATTGACTTTTACATAAGCGAATTTAAAACGAAGTGCGAAAGTAAAGATTTGCAAGCCTCTGACTTCCCGAAAAAACTAACAGAACGATTGCCACAATACAAAGGGCGTTGGCAAACTTCGTTGAAAGAGCAAATAAAAGATTTGCCGAATTTTGAACAAGTAGAAAGAGAAGTACAACGGCACATAAAAAAGTTGAAATTTTGAAGACAAAAAAGACTATTTCTTTTCATTCATAATTTTGATAAGCTCTTGGGGTTTTTGTTCCAGCACAGGCAATGCGGTTATATCCCATTCTTCTTCGATATCCCAATTTGCCGGCATTTGTAATTTTTTTGGGAAATAATATACTTTTTCGGGTTGCCGGTTTTGCGTGTAGCTTCCGGCGTCCCATTTTTCGTTTTCGTTTTCGTCTACAAACAAACGCATGTAATAATCGCCCGGATAGATGTATTCGATGAAAATTTCGTCGTCTTCGGCTTTCAGTTGTTTCACCACTTTTTCGTCTTTGGTCAATAGTTGGAAGACGCTTTTTTCGGGCACATTTTGCAAATCAATAAACAATACGGCATAATCTTCGAGGGATTTTGTTTTGAACAATAGTTCGGTTTTGTTGTTTTCTTTATCGTAAATACTGTAAAATGTTGCCGAGTCGAGGACTAATTTGTATTCTGTTTCGAGCTTCCAAGTGTGTTCTATCCGGTATTTTCGGGCGATTTCGTCTGTTTGTTCCAGCTTAACAGGCAAATCTTTCCAAAGGGTATCTACTTTTTCCTGCAAAATAACAGTTTCCGCAACGGATTTTACCGGCTCTGCAAAAGTGATTTGTATGGCTTGATTTAAGTCCATTTTACTCCGAATATTTGTTTCTATTGATAAAAATTCTTTTTTCTTTGCCTGTGGTTCTGTTTCTTTCTTGCGATTGCGTGCGCCGGCAACAGCTGTCCGCATGGATAAACGAAGCGTATCTACTGCCGGAACGAGATTGTCCAACGTGTCTGTTTTGAAATAATCGAGTTGAAAGGCAAGGGTATCTTTGGCTATCAAAACGGAATCGGCGAGCCAATATACAAGCGTGTCTTTTCGGGCATTTTTTTCTAAAAGATATTTTCCGTCAAATTCAAATCCGAAAGGAGTCAGCTGAGGTAATTCTTCGTTGGGCGCATTGAAATAAATTGAGAATTTGTGGCTTTCTTTTCGCTCTGCTTTTTGGAAATATTGTGGTTCAAAATCTTCTTTGAAGTAATACAAAATTACATTGGAAGGCGAATATACTGTGATTGTTTTTACGGCAATCGAGTCCGGAAGTTCGCAAATAATTGTATCAATCGCTTCGCAGATGATTGTATCTTGCATTTCTTGAATAATTGTGTCTCGCACTTCCCGGATAATCGTGTCTTGTTTTTCTCTCACAATCGTATCGCGCACTTCTTGCGTGGATACGGTAGGAATTATTGTAGTGTCGCCAAAGGCAAGGTATTCGTTGCGGTCGTAGTATCGGTTGTTGTTCAAGTCGGTAAGCGCGACTATGCGGTATTCGCCTTCACGCAAGTTGCGCATTGAGAATTTCCCTTCGGCGTTGGTTCTCGCCATTCTGTCGGGAGCTTGTGTGGTGAAGGTTTCTCTTGCCGAATCGGCAGAATACACGCCAATCACTGTACCTGCAACCGGATTAAGTGTGGCGGCATCTAATAATCGACCTTCTATTCGCAAAGAATCAATAAATTCGCCTGTAGAAAATGTAAAATAGAACTCTTCGATTTTATTTCCTTCGTTCACATCGGCAATGTGATTGGACAAATCTATCGTGTATGTCGTGTTTTCTTTTAAAGTATCGTTGAGAATAATGCGCAGGGTCTTGCCTGTAACGGTAAATATCGGCGGTGTTTTTTGTGTGGGCGAAACGCTGATATTCGACTGTCCCGAAATTGCTATCAATTCGTCGAAAGTAATGTCGATACGGTTTTTTTTCACATTTCGCGCTTCGTTTTCAATTGAGCTTTTGACTATGCGCGGCGGTGTTTCGTCTTTTGCGCCGCCTTCGGGTCCGCTGCCGCGGTTGGCGCAAGCTACGAGGAAAAGAGAAATTATATTTACTATGAGGAAACGGATTAGTTTGTGCATAAATGTTTTATGATTTTCTTTCCACAACGTGTTGGCTGGATTTTTGCCCATTCTACTGCTTGCTCAAAATTTTTAAAAAACAAAAATACAAATTTTCTCATACAAAAATCGAAATACGCTGATTTTTTTAAAGAAAAAACGCTTTTCTGCCGGATTATACCGGTTGCCGGCTCAAAATCTTATACCCAATCCGGCAACGCAGGCAATCATTGCGGTCGCAATAGCGAGTTTTCAGTTGCAATAAAGCTTGCGTGTCGCCGGCATTTTGCGCCGGTATTCCTGCGCGCGCCCATTCGGTGATTGTGCTGTTTTTCTCGGCAGGAATGTGTTCAAATAGGCTTAGTGCCCTGTCTTGTAAAGCGTTATCATTTGTATGTTTGCCGTAAGCAAAAAGAAAGGGAACAACCGTGTTTATCAAAATAGTATTCACGGCATCGGCGCCCAATTTTTTCGACCTGCGCGGACTTGGTTCGTTAAGCAAATAGTGCGTTTCCCAATAGCCGGACACTTTTGCCGCGAAAAGTTGTTGTAAATCGCTCAAAGCGGCGCTTTGGAGTATCTTTGAAAATAATTTACTTGATTGATGAATGATTGCCGCAAATTGTGCAATGCGCACTGTCGGGAAATTCACAGGACGCACGCGCAACAATTTCCATTGGGAATTATCCATTGAGGCGAGCGAAAATTTGTGTTTCAAAAAGGCGTATTCCTGCTCTAATTTTAACACATATTCGTCTTTTTGCGCGGCTTGTGAAGCTAAAAATCCGGCTTGCCCGAAGAGAATTGCTTCTATTTGAGAAAGGCTGTTTTTATGCTTTGCGAGCACTGGCAAAGGCGTTGATTTTGCCAACTGTTCAAATGGAAAAGCGTTCAAGCCGAAGCCGAAATTTCGCGCCAATGTGATATAAAAAGTTTCTTCCCAATTGTTGTTGTTGCTTTGAAGAATCGTTTCGATAAATTCTGTTTTTTCCGAAAGCCGTTCAGTCAGCAATGCGGAAAGGCATGTGCGAATGTGTATGCTTTGTATATTTGATATATATTGTTCGCACCGTGTTTTTCGAGAGTTAAAAATTAGTTCTTCATATTGTTTTTCCAAATGCGAAGGATAGTTCAGACACATTTGGCATACCGGCTGTTTTTGTGTATTAAAAACCGGCATGTCGGCATCTTTCACTACGTGTAAAATAACTGAATCGTATGCTTTGTCTGTAGAATGTTTGTGTTTATTCCAGTCGGAAGCGCGAAGATGCAGCTCTACATTTCCTGCCCACATTTGTCCATCGATTTTTATTTTTGCGTTGAAAAAATCGGGACCCGCATCGGAGTTAGGTCGTCCTGCATCAATTACTTCCACATTTTGCCCATCGGTTGTGGTTAAGTTTTGTGCAGCAAAAAGTTTATTTTGCCAAATATATTGTAGAAACTTTTCAGTCATGATAATTCAAAAATGAAGAGAGAGATGAGGAATAAGGAAAATACTCATCTCTCATTCCTCATCTCTCATTCCTGTTATTGGTATCCAAACCGTTTTATATAATTCTGATAACGGTCTTTATATTTGTCTATCAATTCTGTGCTATTATTTCTTCGCGCCAAATCGAGAGTGCGCTCCAAGCCTGCCAAGTTGTACTCCAATTCGTTTTGAATAGAGCCAAACATTGCAGGAGAATGCAACAACGAAGCATACCAATTAAGATTTAGGCAACAATCGTTGGCAATAAAATCTAAAAATTCTTCAGCTTTGGCTTGTTGTTCGAGTAAGATGTAGAAATAGGCAAAAGGAATAGAAGAATGATCGTGCGGAACGGTTGTGCCCGGTATTACTTTCAGACAATATTCCAACGCTTCAAGCGCTTTATCTTTTTTATTTTCTTGTATCAGGGCTTCTACCAAGTAGATAAATTGAAAACGCAACGTTTTGCACATACGGAGAATATTTTCCTCCAAGTATATATTTGGATTATCAATGCCGCCCCAGCGGAATTTATTCATCATATTGTCGAACATTATTTCAGTATCCAATGTGCCGCGGCGGTCGCCGGCAATGGGTACAATTCGCGATGCCATTCCTTCGTTGCGCAAGTATTTGTCCAATCCCAAATAATAAGTGGTGCTTACCGTATTTGCAAAATAAATGGGTCGTTCCCAGTTGTTTTTGTCCAGCATTTCCAGTATCATCAATTCGCTTTTCGCCACTCGCCTTTTGAGTGCAATGTCTATTCGTGAAACGATATTTTCGCGTTGTTTTTCCGAAACGGTTCCTGTTTTTATTACTTGTTCGGCATCAACAGGCAAATACAAAAGCGAGGTTGGAATAATGGATTGTCCGTCTATTTGCGCATCGTCGTCGGTAACAAAAGCCAAAGCCGTGTGCAAATCAAGTTCGGGCGCAAGGTCGTACACATAAACCATCTCGTTTGTCCCTTGTATGTATTTATCTCCTGTCCACGAAATAGGCAGCGGTTTCGAATCGTATGCTTCGCGTTTCATTTGGTCGATATACCAGTCGGTTTGCAAATAACTCAAATTACAAACCCGCACGTCGGTACGCTCTTGTTCCACTTCCTGCAAATACCACAAGGGGAATGTGTCGTTGTCGCCATTAGAAAATACAATGGCATTGGGCGCAAGGCTAATTAAATAATTATAGCCGAAATCGCGGCAGGTATATCGATTCGAGCGGTCGTGGTCGTCCCAGTTTCCGGAGGCTAAAATGGCGGGAACCGAAAGACAAAGCAATGTGGCTGCACTTGCACTGACGGTTTTATTTTTCAATAATTTATTGATAAATTCGGCTACTGCCATCACGCCCAAGCCTATCCAAATGGCAAAGGCGTAGAACGAACCAACGTAGGCATAATCGCGCTCGCGGGGTTGAAAGGGCGTTTGATTAAGATACACGATAATAGCCAAACCTGTCATAAAGAAAAGCATAAACACAATGCTGAAATTTTGCAAGCCTTCTTTTTTCTTCATTAACTGATAAACTATTCCCAAAATGCCCAACAAAAACGGTAACATATAATATGCATTTCGCGCTTTGTTGTCTTTCAAATAAGGCGGGAGATTTGTTTGGTCGCCCACAAGAAATGTATCTATAAAATTAAAACCTGTAATCCAATTGCCTTTATCTACTTCGCCGTGTCCTTGCACATCGTTTTGCCGTCCGGAAAAATTCCACATAAAATAACGCCAATACATGTGATTGACTTGATAGGAGAAGAAGAAACGAAGATTTTCGGCAAATGTCGGCACTTCGACCGTTATCGACTGTCCGCAACGGTTGTGCGTTACTTTTCGTCCTTTTACTTCGCCCCAAACTTTATAGGCTTTTACGTGTTGCGGGTCGGAGCTGTGCATTCTGGGGAACAACATCGTAAATTTATCATCGTACAGATAGTTTTGTTTTTTGCCCACTGCCACATAACGGTCTTTTTCATGGGGATTTTTCTTCACCGCCGGACGCCAAATAGATACGCTTTCGTTCGATATGGGAATACATTGGTTACCTTCAATCCGCAATTTCAACTCGGCATTGTAGGTTTGTCCGTGCAATAAGGGTCGGTCGCCGTATTGCTCGCGGTTGATGTAGCCTTGCAGCGAGAAAATGTTATCCGGCGCATTTTCGTCAATTGGAGGATTGGCGTTGGAGCGAATAAAAATAAGCGCGTATGACGAATATCCTACCACAAACACCATCAACATTGCTGCAATAATATTTAATATTCGCACGCTGAAATTAATTTTTGTAAAAAAGAACACCACAATCAATGCCGCCGAAAGCAGAATGCCCAACAATACGCTGTCGGAAATAAAAGGAACTCCCAACAACATGATAATGAGCACAAACGACAATTTATTCAGAATAATATTTTTCGATTTATACGATAAATACAATGACCAAACAAACAATGCCGAAATTAATATAATATATGCAATCACACCTGTATTAAACGAAAAACCGAATACATTGACAAACAACAAATCAGACCACGAAACCACTTTGATAAGTCCCAACATCAAACCATACATTACAACACCAAGAATAACCGCCGATACACTCAACGCTATTAACGTTCCTTTGAAATTAGCATCAGGTTTTTTCTTGAAATAATACACCAGCGCCATTGCCGGAATAATCAACAAATTGAGCAAGTGGACTGCTACCGACAATCCTGTCAGGTAGGCAATAAGTATCAGCCAGCGGTCGCCTTGCGGTTCGTCGGCAATATCTTCCCATTTGAAAATTGCCCAAAACACCAAAGCTGTGAAAAACGACGACGAGGCATATACCTCGGCTTCCACTGCGTTGAACCAAAACGAATCAGTAAAACCGTATGCCAAAGCGCCAACCAAACCTGCGCCGAAAAGCAAAATACTTTGTCCGAGCGAATAAACGCCGTTTTCTGCGTGTATCATTTTCCGCGCCAGACGAACAATCGTCCAATACAAAAACATAAGGGTAAGCGCACTCGCTAATGCCGACCACACATTTACTGCTACTGCAATAAGCTCTCTGCCGGGAGCAAATTGTGCGAACAAATTTTGAATTAGCATAAAAATCGGGTTTCCGGGCGGGTGACCCACTTCGAGAAATGCGCCGCAGGCAATAAATTCGGGACAATCCCAAAAGCTTGCCGTAGGCTCCATTGTCAATAAATAGGTGGCGGCGCCAATAACGCACACAAGCCAACCAACCACATTGTTTGCAAACTTAAACTGTTTCATAATGTTA
>Ga0099364_10015281_pt1 | contig 10129 bp, 5 predicted proteins | sample TergutTh196P3_FD_73070 | JGI IMG/M metagenome (GOLD analysis project Ga0099364, IMG submission 73070) | Microcerotermes parvus P3 segment gut microbial communities from Pointe-Noire, Republic of the Congo - Th196 P3 | ecosystem: Host-associated > Arthropoda: Insects > Digestive system > Gut ...
GGAGGGAGCGTGATTGCCGTGACGGACGAAACGGCCGCCACAGGAAGTACAAAGAGTTTGAAAGTCTATAAGGGAAATCATGTCCTCAATCCCTGGGATCCCCAGATTTCGCAGTTTTTCGAGTATCGCGGTGGTGTGTTTTCCGGTTCGTTCGACCTTCGTTTGGATGAAGGTGCCTCCATGGTCTTTGAATGCAGGGATTGGCCGCACCTCGACAAGACGCGGAGCCGTTTCCGTTCAGCGTATGTGACAGGTCCGTATTTCCAGGTGCGCCCTGACGGAATGCTGACCACCCATCATTTGGAACTGTTCCCAATACCCTATCGCCAGTGGGTTCATTTCGAATTCAAAATCCAGCTTCCCTCAAATACCGCTGATACCGAATCCGGAAAAACATTTTCGCTTACCGTGACGTTGCCGGGAGAAGAGCCGCGCGTCTTTGACGGAATCGTTTGTCCCAGGCAAATCCGGGGCATTGACTGGATCAGCTTTCACACTTTCGGCAACGCCAAGTCCGTCTATTATATCGATAACCTGAAAGTGACGAAGGAATGATTGACCTCGATGCAGGAAGTTGTTCACATTGAATGTTTATGCAATAATGATAGAAAAATGACACAAACACAAGGATCACACGATGTCCCGCCAAACTCCCCTTCGATTTTTCCTGAGCATGATTTTCATGTTGTTGATTCTGCCGCAATTTGCAGAGGGGTATGACAACGGCATTGTGCCGACCAATACCCCGGATTCGGCGCGGCGCATGATTCATAATCTTATCGATTCGTTTGGTAACCGTTATCCTCATGGAAACGACTATCTGAAACGACTCGACGTCATTGAAAGCCGGCTCAAGGCCGACCCGAACAATGTTGCCGCAGCGCAAGACCTGCAACGGTTGATCCGTGAAGCGGCTCTGGCCAATCCTCTGCTGGATTTTGACAGAATTCTCTGCGTCCGTCGCAAGCAGGGACCGCATGGATCGCACGGTTTTACGGCACTGAACGCCTACACGAATGATACGATTCCCCGGCTGGACTGGGACAACGAAATCGTCGTTTTAAGCAATCTCCGCAGTGAAGTCCAAATGACGCCGCTCTATCGGCATCCTCGCACGACCATCCTGCGCGACCTCGCCCTGCATTTTGACGGCAAGCGGCTTCTGTTCTCCTCGATCGACGAACAAAACACCTGGGCCGTTTATGAAATTCAACTTGACGGCACCGGATTGAAAAAACTTTCGCCCGACGGTGCGGCGGACGTTGATTGGTTCGACGCCTGTTACCTGCCGGAAGACGGAGTGATTCTCAGTTGCTCCAACGCCGGTTTTCAAGGACTTCCCTGTGTCAACGGGGCGGCGAAAATGGCCAACCTTTACCGCATCGACAATAACAACGGCATCGTCCGGCAACTGACATTTGAGCAGGACAGCGACTGGCACCCGCGCGTGATGAACGATGGCCGCATCATGTACCTTCGCTGGGAATATACCGACACGCCTCACTTTTTCAACCGGATTCTGTTCTCCATGATGCCGGACGGTCGTCAGCAGCGTGCCTTGTGGGGAAGCGGAAGCTATTTTCCCTCTGCGTACAAACACCCGCGTCCGATTCCGGGACACCCGAGCATGATTCTCGGCGTTGTCAGTGGTCACCATTCGCTGCCCGAATCGGGACGCATGATGTTGCTCGATCCGAATGTCGGTTCCGCTTATCCGTTCCGACACGACCCGGAAACCAAGGAGTGGGGCCCCGAAGGTACGCACCTGAACATCATCCCGCGCGTGTTCCCCAAAGAGGTGACCGGTTGTATGCAGGAAATCCCCGGTTATGGGCGCGAAGTGATCGGCAACGTTTACGACGCCCAGGGCGGACTTGCCAAGTACACGTTTTTTGCACCATACCCGCTCAATGAGAATTATTACATCACCAGTATGTGGCTCGACCACCAGGGAACCTGGGGCATCTGGCTGGTCGATCGCTTCGATAATCTTGTCAAGCTGTATGACCTGCCTGATGCAGGACTGTTCGAGCCGGTTCCGGTTGTTGTGCGGGAACGTCCGCCGGTGATGCCCGACGTGACGATGCCCGGGGAAACGGAAGGCGTCATGTTCATTGCCGACGTTTATCATGGCCGCGGACTGCCCGGTATTCCCCGTGGTACGGCAAAAAAACTCCGTATTTTCTCGTACCACTTTTGCTATTACATGACCGGCGGCCACGAAGCGGTCGGCCAGGAATCCACATGGGACATTAAGCGCGTTCTTGGAACCGTGCCGATTGAGGAAGACGGTTCCGTCAGTTTCAAGGTGCCCGCCAACACGCCGATTTCCATTCAGGTGCTTGATGAAAACGACCAGGCGATCCAGATTATGCAAAGCTGGACTGTCTGTATGCCGGGCGAGCAGTTGGCCTGTGTCGGCTGTCATGAATATCCCAGGGACGTGGTGCCGGCGACGATGGCAATTGCCGCACAAAAGCCTCCTCTGGAGATTCAACCCTGGTATGGCCCCCATCGGCCGTTCGGGTATGAAACCGAGGTTCAGCCTGTTTTGGATCAATATTGTACCGGATGTCACAACGACACGAACAAAGCCGAATGCGGTATCCTTTCCTTTGTACCACATAACACAGGGAACTGGCGAACGGACACTTCGTATCAGGCACTCAACCCTTATTTGCGGCGTCCCGGCCCTGAAATTGAAATCACGACGAAAATCCCGATGGATTATCACGCCGGCACAAACGAACTGATCCAGCGGCTTCGCAAAGGACATCACGGTGTCCAACTGGATCAGGAAGCGTGGGACCGATTGCACACCTGGATCGATCTGAACGTGCCGTATCGTGGTGACTGGCAGTCGCCGGACATGGAAAAACGCCGCTTGGAATTGCAGGAACTTTACGCCGGCATGGACACCAATCCCGAAGCGGAATTTCGGCAGGCAATGGCCCAAAAAACGAAAAACGCCAAACGGATGGCCGATGTTCCCCCGGAAAAAATCAAGGAGCTGATGCAGCCGAAAAAGGACAACCTTTCTCTTCCTCAATGGCCATTCACCTTTTGGACCGCCAAACGCTATCAAGGGGAAGATTCCGTACTGGACATTGATTTTGGCAGCGGGCAGAGTATCCGTTTCCGCAAAATTCCGGCGGGAGAATTCATCATGGGGTCACTTGACGGTTATCCCGATGAATTTCCGCGAAAGATCGTTCGGATTGAGAAACCGTTCTGGATCGCGGAGTCGGAACTGACAAACGGCCAATACGGTGTTTATGATCCGATTCATGATACCGGTTATGCCAAGCAGAACTGCAAAGACCATGTTTCTCCCGGATACATTGCCAATCACCCGAATCAGCCGGTGGCCCGTGTCAGTTGGCAGGAAGCGATGAAGTTCTGTGATTGGCTCTCGGCAAAAACCGGGAAAAAGGTCAATCTCCCGACGGAAGCCCAGTGGGAATGGGCGGCACGCGCCGGATGTGACACGCGGTTCTATTTCGGTAACCATCTGGCCGACTATGTGCGGTTCGCCAATCTGGCCGATGCAAGTCTGCGTCAGACGATTCACGATTTCGAGGACAATCCGCCGGAACAGTTCGACCGGCGATATCCGGAAAACTTTGTTTCACAGATAGGCGGTTCGACGATTGCGATCCGGCGGTTTTTCCCCGTGGGACATCCGTTTCCGTTGCGCGATGACCGTTACAACGACGGTTGGTACACGGTGGATTATGTCAAACAGCGGGACCCGAACGCCTGGGGACTCTACGATGTGATCGGCAACGTCTGGGAATGGACACGATCGGATTATGCGCCTTATCCGTACAAGGAAGACGACGGCCGCAACGCCGGAGATGTTTCCCGAATGAAAGTGGTTCGTGGCGGCAGTCACTGGGATCGTCCGAGTGTGATTGGAGCTTCGGTGCGTGTGCCGTTTGAGTCTTACCAGAAGGTACATCATGTCGGTTTCCGCCCCATCATCGAAATTGAGGAATAAGGTTTTCTCCGGAATCATGATAAGCCAACGTTATGGCGGTCACATCATGGCCGCCGTAACGTTGGTTTGAATTGACAATTAACGCTCCCTCGATCATAATGAAAGACGAGATCAATTTTTCACAGAAAAGGAACCCTAGACCCCATGACCGACCGAGAACGACTGGACGAATACAAAATTTTACTGACCTCGGCGGTGGCCGCGTTTGACTTTGGCCAACTGGAACCGGCGGTGCAACTGATCCGTGAGACATACCGCGCCGACCGCCAGATTTTCACTATCGGCAACGGCGGCAGTGCGGCGGTGGCCGTGCATCTTGCGGCGGATTTCGGCAAGAACATTGCCCAACCGGGCGAAAAACACCCGCGAATTATGACGCTTTGCGCCAATTCCTCCGCCCTGACCGCACTGGGAAACGACTGCGGCTACGACGAAACCTTTTCCGGCCAGCTTCGCAATTTCATGAACCCCGGTGACCTGCTGATCGCCGTCTCGTCCAGCGGCAACTCGCCGAACATCATCAAAGGAGTCGAGTATGCCCGGTCCAACGGCGGCAAGGTCATCGGTATGTCCGGCTTCAACGGTGGCAAGCTGAAACAACTTGCCGACATTTCGTTGCATGTCTCGGTCGATGTCTATGAAGTGGTCGAGGACATGCATTCGATCTTTTGCCACGCCGTCATCCACGCGATGAAAGTATGGAAGAGGTAGTACCCCGACGATCCGTCCACCGCATGGGATACCTCAAGTTTCTGATTTCACATTCGACACCTGCTCTTCTTTTTCACCCCGGATTTCCCGATAACCACACTTGCGGTTGATCGAATTGGCATTAGAATTTTGAATGAAGATAACTTCTTTGGCGACAATGAAATGCAGGGAGAAAAGAAACATGGCCGAAACATCTGCTGGTGTCAAACCGCTTTCGCTTGCAGAATATACAACTTTAACAAACGATGAACTTGATACCCGAATCAAAGCTGTCCGGGAGATGCTCGGCGATCGCCTCTTGATTCTCGGGCACCACTACCAGCGGAGCGAGATCATCAGGCATGTCGATTTGACCGGCGACAGTTTTGCGCTCAGTCAGGCGGCGTCGCAGAACCGGGCTTGTGATTTCATCGTCTTTTGCGGTGTGCATTTCATGGCCGAGACGGCGGATGTGCTGGCCAACGCTCCGAAGAACCTCGCGGCGAGAGACGGTCGCAGGGTGTTTGTGGCACTCGCCGATGCGGAGGCTGGTTGCCCGATGGCCGACACGGCGTCCCTGGAACAGGTCGAAACCGCTTGGGCGGAACTGGCGGGTCATTTCGACACCACCCGTATCATTCCGGTCACTTACGTCAATTCGACCGCCGCGATCAAAGCGTTTTGCGGCCGTCACGGCGGACTGGCCTGCACGTCGTCGAACGCCATGGCCGTTTTGCAATGGGCTTTTGAACACGGCAACCGTGTCCTTTTTCTGCCCGACCAGATGCTGGGGCAAAACACCGCCCGAAACATGGGTATCCCGCGTGAACAGACCTGCCTTTGGAACCGCGAGCAGGAACAATTGCAACCACAAACACCGGGTGCCGGCCTTACCGACTGCCGCGTCATTCTCTGGGACGGTGCCTGCCCGGTGCATTTGAAATTCGAACCGGGTGCCGTTGCCAAATCGCGGCACGACTTGCAGGATGTCAAGGTCATCGTCCACCCGGAATGTTATCCCGAAGTGGTCGGCCAGGCCGATTTCGCCGGTTCGACGAGCATGATCATCGACATGATTGCCGCGTCGGAGTCCGGGTCACGCTGGGCAATCGGCACGGAATGGCACCTGGTTGAACGACTCGCCGGACAATACCCCGACCGCACGGTCACGACGCTTGGCCGGGTTGAAGCCGTGTGTGATACGATGGCACAAACGCAACCGGCCAACCTGTGTCACGTTCTCGAACACATTGCCGCAGGCACACCGATCAACCAGGTCGCCGTCGATGAAGCCATTGCCCCCGACGCGCGCGTTTGCCTCGAACGAATGCTCGCGGCAAGATAGGTTTTTGGTTTCCTCCAGAGTCCACAAAAACGCGGAGAATGGGTTGTCAGGCTGAAAGCTCTCCGTCACAAGGCATCTGTTCGCCTTCAATAACAGTACGCAGTTCGTCGGTGTCCATGACCTCTTTTTCGAGCAGATAGTCCGTCAGCTTTTGCAACGTGTCACGACGGTCTTCAATCAGGGCTTTCGTTTTTTCGAACATGCCTTCGAGAATCGCCTTGATTTCCCGGTCGATTTCCCAGGCGGTCTGTTCGCTGTGCGTCCGCGTCGGGAACAGGCGGGGTTCATTGATGTAGCTCGCACGCGGGTTTTCGCGGTAATTGACACGTCCCAGCTTGCTCATGCCATAGTCCATCACCATGCTGCGCGCGATTTCCGTTGCCCGTTCAAGATCGTTCTGCGCACCTGTTGAGTAATCGCCGAGCATGATTTCCTCGGCCAGTGTCCCGCCAAGAAAGACCTGAATGCGGCATTCGAGTTCCTCGCGGGTCATCAGGTAACGGTCATCTTCCGGGCGTTGCAACGTGTAACCCAAAGCTGCCGCGCCGCGCGGGATAATCGAAATTTTATGCACCGTATCCGCCGCCGGCAGCAGGTAGGCGACCATCGCGTGCCCGCTTTCGTGATAGGCCACGCGACGTTTTTCGTCGTCGCGAATGGTGTGACGTTTTTTCTGCAAACCGGCGGTCACACGTTCGGCGGCTTCATTAAATTCGTCCATTGTGACGGCCGTTTTGCCGACACGCGCCGCGAGCAGTGCCGCTTCGTTGACCAGTGCCGCAAGGTCCGCACCCGCAAAACCCGACGTGATTGACGCAATCGCGTGCAGGTCGATGCCCTCGTCGAGTTTGACCTTGCGCGTGTGGACTTTCAAAATGTCCTCACGCCCGCGAATGTCCGGGCGATCCACCAGAACGTGGCGGTCAAAACGACCGGGACGCAACAGTGCCGAATCCAGCGTTTCCGGCCGGTTGGTCGAGGCCATGACAATCGCCCCGGTGTTGGCCCCAAATCCGTCCATTTCGACCAGCAGTGCGTTGAGCGTCTGGTCACGTTCCTCGTTGGAGCCGATATTGCCGTTGCCGCGCGTCTTGCCGATGGCATCCAGTTCGTCGATAAAAATAATGCAAGGCGTCCGCCGTTCCGCTTGGTCGAACAGATCACGAACCCGTGCCGCACCGACACCGACGTACAACTCGACGAAATCGGAGCCGGACAAGCTGAAAAACGGGACCCCCGCTTCCCCGGCAACCGCTTTGGCCAGCAGAGTCTTGCCCGTTCCAGGCGGGCCAAATAACAATACGCCTTTCGGGATGCGGCCTCCGAGGACCTGAAATTTTTCCGGCGTTTTCAAAAATTCGACAATTTCCCGCAATTCCTCGACTGCCTCATCGACGCCGGCCACATCTTCGAACGTGATCTCAATTTCTTCCTGCGACACCTGGCGGCCCCGGTTCCGGCTGAACGCAATGGCACCTGAGCCGGCCATGCGGCGGAACATGAAGAAAATCAGCGGAATGGACGCCAGCATCATCAGCATAAAGAGCATCGTCCCGCCGTGCATTTCCCAGAAATTCGGGCGGCCTTGCGCACGATAATCATTGAACCCTGCCTTTTCAAGCCGCTGCCACAACTCGTTGTTGTCGAAGTCCAACCCCTTGCGGCCGGAAGAAAAGTGGACATCATTGACCGGTGCCTTGACTTTGTCGGATGGAGCAATGACCTCGCGGGTGACGGTTCCCCGGATATCATAAGAACTTACGATGATTTTCTTGAGATTGGAATATCGTACTGTTTGTTCCTGTTTCCCTTCGCCGACTTTGAATTCGATACTTGCTTCTGGATTGTCAGCCCCTTGGTCAATGAGCTGCATCAGTTTTCCGAACGCAATTTCATCGTGTTTCGGAAACGTTATCAAATTCAACAGACAGATTGCGACGACAACAACCAACGCGATCATCAAAAACGACCATCCGCCGCCTTCCTGCTTGGGAATTTTCGGTCCCCGATCATTCGGCGGCTGATTCATGGGTTGTTGTTTTTCCTGATGATCACGCTGATGATCCGTGTTTTTCTCAGCTTCTGCGTCAGGCGATTCTTCACCTGAGACCGAAAATTGGTATATGTCTCGATTGTTTCGCGATTTTGGGAAAAATGAGTAAAATAGTGTTTGTGTCATGAAAAATGAAAGATTTGTTTTTGCCCACTGCCAACTTTGTGCCGGAATTGCTTTCAATACCATACGATCTATTGTAAAATCAGATGCCATCTGACGCAAGCGCAAACGTGTAACAAAATCGGGAACAATGATGAGCAAGTCCTCCATCCCAGTAGTACACCTTTCAAAAATGGAGCCGGGACACGAATGCGATGTCTTTGCACTGTTGGCCGAAAAGGAAATGCTCACCACGAAGGACGGCAAACCCTATATCCGGGTCAATTTCCGTGACGCCATTCGCGAAATCCGGTTTCCCATCTGGTCGGACACACCGTTATTCGACGACTGCAAACAAAACTGGGAACCCGGTGAGTTCTACAAGCTACGAACGGTTTATCGGATCACAGGTTTCGGGCCGCAACTTGAAATCCGCAAAATTCGCCCCGTTATCGAGGCGGACAAATCGGAAGGCTTCGACCCGGCCCAATGCCGGCCGTCATCGCGATTTGCGCCCGAATCGATGTACGACGAGATACTCGCACTGGCCAAAACGCATTGTGGCAAGGGAAAGTTATACCAGCTTGTGGTGCAGATTTTCAAGAATCACCGCAGCGCGATTCTCGACACGGCCGCAGCCCGAAATCACCATCATGTCTTCTTCGGCGGATTGCTCGAACACACACTGATGGTCACGAAAACGGCGGTTTTTCTTGCCGACATGTATTTGACGAACTATCCCGAATTGAGAACCCGGCTTTCAAAACCGCTGGTCGTTGCCGGAGCGATTTTGCATGACATCGGCAAAATCCGCGAGCTGCATTACGATGTCGTCACCGCACACCACACCACCGAAGGCGACCTGATCGGTCACGCTGTTTTGGGACGCGATTTTGTCCGTGACTTCGGACGCGAAGTGGAACTGGAACCGGAAATCCAAATGCAACTGGAGCACATCGTCATCTCACACCAGCGTTTCGCCGACTGGGGTGCCCCCAAACCGCCCATGTCGCTCGAAGCGTTGCTCGTTGCCCATGCCGATTCCTGCGACGCAATGTTCGGCACCTACTGCCGGGTCATCGAAAAAGACGACATGCCCGGCGAAATCACAACCCGCAAAAATATTCTCGGTTACGCACTGTTCAAAAAGGACGGAAAATAGGCCGTACCCGACCAAACAGAAAATTGTTACTTTCCAATAACAGCCCGGACGGTCCGAAACACTTGATTCGACACGACGCAGTGCAGAGTGCAGAGTGCAGAGTGCAGAATGCAGAGTGCAGAGTGCAGAATGCAGAATGCAGAGTGCAGAATGCAGAATGCAGAGTGCAGAATGCAGAGTGCAAAGTATTCCGCTCTGCACTCCTAGCCACTAGCCACTCGCCACTGGCCACTCTGACTGTCAAACTCTAACATGCTATACAAAACAACAGTCTGTCTTATGAGAGGAAACGTTATTTTTTACCCAAACGATTCTGTTTACCGTCCCGATTTAACGAATATGCAGCATTTCCGGCCAATTTCTGATTCAAAAGTGATCAAATTTGAGCATTCGGGAATCATTCAATGATTCAAAAGTGATCAAACTTGAGCCTTCGGCAATCATTCGATGATTCAAAAGTGATCAAATTTGAGCATCCGGGAATCATTCGATGATTCAAAAGTGATCAAACTTGAGCCTTCGGGAATCATTCAATGATTCAAAAGTGATCAAATTTGAGCCTTCGGGAATCATTCGATGATTCAAAAGTGATCAAATTTGAGCATTCGGGAATCATTCGATGATTCAAAAGTGATCAAATTTGAGCATTCGGGAATCATCGATGGGTGCGCCGGAATGGAATCTTGTGCGCAAGCCAGAAATTGTGGCAAGTGAGTGACCAGTGGCCAGTGCAGAGTGCAGAATGCAGAGTGCAGAGTGCAGAGTGCAGAGTATTCC
>Ga0099364_10015282_pt1 | contig 10129 bp, 12 predicted proteins | sample TergutTh196P3_FD_73070 | JGI IMG/M metagenome (GOLD analysis project Ga0099364, IMG submission 73070) | Microcerotermes parvus P3 segment gut microbial communities from Pointe-Noire, Republic of the Congo - Th196 P3 | ecosystem: Host-associated > Arthropoda: Insects > Digestive system > Gut ...
GAGATTTGTGCTACGGGGTGGGAAATCGGAGATTTCTGCTACGGGGTGGGAAATCGGAGATTTCTGCTACGGGGGGGGAAATCGGAGATTTCTGCTACGGGGTGGGAAATCGGAGATTTCTGCTACGGGATGGAAATCGGAGATTTCTGCTACGGGGGGGGAAATCGGAGATTTCTGCTACTGGATGGAAATCGGAGATTTCTGCTACGGGATGGAAATCAGAGATTTCTGCTACGGGATGGAAATCAGAGATTTCTGCTACGGGATGGAAATCGGAGATTTCTGCTACTGGATGGAAATCGGAGATTTCTGCTACGGGATGGAAATCGGAGATTTCTGCTACTGGATGGAAATCGGAGATTTCTGCTACGGGATGGAAATCGGAGATTTCTGCTACGGGGTGGGAAATCGGAGATTTCTGCTACGGGGGGGGAAATCGGAGATTTCTGCTACGGGGTGGGAAATCGGAGATTTCTGCTACTGGATGGAAATCGGAGATTTCTGCTACGGGATGGAAATCGGAGATTTCTGCTACGGGATGGAAATCGGAGATTTCTGCTACGGGGACTCAAATACCTAAGAGGTATGTGTAAGGTAAAGTTTTATGAAAATAATTTTCAGAGAGAACTCATATATGAGTGGGTTAGGGGAGGAATTATAGACAAGAAAAAAGCATATTCTATAGGAGGATAAATTTTGAAAAAGCTTGTTTATTCAATCGTATTAATATTGATTATGTTTTTAAGCATAACAAACTTGAATGCACAAAGAGGTGGTTTTACTGGACCGGGGTTAGAGTTAGTTTCAGTCCAAGAAGCTAAAACCTTTCGTGACGATACACCTGTTTTGATACAAGGCAAGATATTACGCTCATTAGGAAATGAAAAATATCTTTTTGGAGATGAAACAGATACGATTATAGTAGAAATTGACGATGATCTATGGAAAGGTCTTTATGTGAGTGAGGAAGATTTGGTAGAAATCTATGGAGAAATAGAAAAAAGTATTAGAAAAACAGAAATAGAAGTTGACAGAATAAGAAAACTGTAAACAAAGAAAACAACATAGTAAAAACGGAGGAAAAGTGATACTCAAATTAGCTGTTCAGACTCGTGAGATAGGCAATAAATCTGCGAGAAAAAACCTTAGAAAGGGCGGGAATATACCTGCTATAATTTACTCAGAAGGACAGCCCGGTATACCCATATCGGTCCCGACAAATGAGTTCTTTAAGCTCTATAAAAAGAGTATAGGTGAAATGGCAGTATTTCACTTAATGTTGGAAGGCAAAGAGCATTTTGCCTTAATCAAAGCGAGACAGATACATCCAGTCACACGAAATTTTGTGCATGTAGACTTTCTTGAGCTGAAAAAAGATAAAGAGATAAGTTTACCGGTTCCTATTAATTTTATAGGAACACCATCAAGTTTGAAAAGCGGTGGAGTTCTGGAAAAATCTCTGCAAAAGTTGCAAATAACATGCAGACCGGGTCAAATCCCGAATGACATCCCATTAAGTATTGATGAGCTTAAAATCGGAGATACAATCTATGTAAAAGACATCAAAGTCAAGGACATAGTGATCCAAGATTCTGGTGATTTAGCAATAGTAGCAGTTAATGCTGTGCAAAAAGATGAAATTTAGAGCTGATTTTTTTGAAAAATCGAAGATCAGATTTTTCATTATATCATGTTTAAATTAAGAAAAATCAATGAAAATCATAGTAGGATTAGGTAATCCTGGCGAAGAATATCGTCAGAGTAAGCATAATATCGGATTTATGATGCTGGATAAATATGCAATGTTCCGAAAGATGTCATTTAAAAAAGACGGGAATGCCTTGGTAGCGAAGCGAAATCAGTTTATGTTACTCAAACCTATGACTTATATGAATTTAAGTGGCAAGTCGGTAACCCGATTTGCAGAAGATTTAAAGGAAATGTTGTTTATCTGTGATGATATCTATTTACCTTTTGGCGAAATTCGACTTCGTCAATCTGGTGGTGATGGAGGTCACAATGGTCTTTATTCAATCATAGACGAATTGGGAACAATCGAATTTAATAGAATGAGGATAGGAGTGGGTCAGCCTGAGCAATCAGTAGCGTTACGGGACTATGTCTTAGACGATTTCACTGAGAAGGAAATGGAAACACTTGAGAAAACAGCGAAATTCGCTATACAACTGATAGACTGTTTTATCGTCAAAGGATTTCAGTCAATGTTGAATAGTTACAGTAAAAATAAAAAATCCTATTCTGAAGCAATTTTGGAAGAGAAAGTTCTCTCCCCTGCTTAGCGAGAAAGTCAAAAAGCATGAGCTTCAGAATCAAAGGCCACAGGAGGAAAAATAAATCATGACTGGCAAATATGAAAGTATGATCATTTTAGCACCGAATCTATCAAATGAAGAAATCGAGAAAGAAAACGGAAAAATCATCGATTTGATAGATCAGCATGGTGGAGTTCACATCAGAACAGATGAATGGGGTAAAAAGAATTTAGCTTACGAAATCGATAAATTTCGTGAGGGATATTATCTGATCAATTATTTTACCCTTGACACACAGAAAATCAAAGAGTTAAATCGACATTATCGGATCACAGAAAAAATAATTCGTCACAATGTCATCAAGCTCGAAGTAGAAGAGTAGGAGGATTTATGGCAGGCTTATTAAGATTTCCGAACATAAACAAGGTGACAATATCCGGTCGCATGGTTCGTGATGTAGAAGTAAGGCATTCAGCGAGCAATGTCCCGAGAGCAGTCATGTGTATAGCTGTGAGCAAATATTTTAAAGATGAATACGGAAATTATCAAGAACAAGCGAGCTTTGTAGACTTGGTAGCATACGGAAAAACAGTTCAAATCTGTCAAGAAAGTTTGAAAAAGGGTAGCCCACTATTAGTCGAGGGTGAACTAAGGACGCGGACTTATACAGACCAAAACAATGCAAACCGTAAGGTGACAGAAATCATCGTAGATCGAATATATCCATTGGAACGCGATGAAAATTATGTTCCAAATCATTCAAATCAAAATATGAATACAGGTTATTCAAATCAACCCTTTCCGCAACAGCAAACCAATCAACCGCCTCCAATTCAGCAACAGTATCAACAACAAAATGTGCCCCACGCTGAGCCAGAGAGTTTCCCGCCCTATCCCTCAGATTATGCTGATGTCGGAACCGAAAATGATGTTCCATTTTAAGGAAATAAGTAATTAGTAAATTTATTATGGAAGAAATTTTGTTTAAATAGCAGATATTTCTGAAATAATAAATAGCTAATAAAGGAGTAACAATGGCTTACGAACGAAAAAAACAAACTCGATATAAAAAACGACATTGCAAATTTTGTGCAAGCAAAGATGTCATAATTGACTACAAGGGAACAGAAGTCTTGAAACACTATATATCCGAAACAGGAAAAATAGAACCACGAAGACAAACAGGAACTTGTGCAAAACACCAGAGACGGGTCAGTTGTGAAATAAAAAAAGCACGACAAATGTCTCTTTTACCATATGTAATAGATTAACCAGTAGAATCATGGCATATTTTATCGGCTATCTTGGCATCCTAATCGGCTTAATCTCGCCAGCAGCGGGGGTATTGTTTTTGATACCCTCTACTGGTCGTTATATCATGGAAGACACGCGTTTTAAGACCAATTTCTTTTTAAGTTGGATCTTGATTTGTGTAGTATTTTTTCTGATAAGTTTAATCGATAAGGTTCAAGCATCAAATTTATTAATTGGTGCGGGCATAAGTAGTCTACTTTTGTTTACAATGTTGAATAAAGAGTATGGCTTGGGACAGATATTTATGTCATTACTTGGGATAAACACAATGTTTATAGCTCTTCGGCAGTATTTATTTTCTGAGTTTATAATGACTCAATATAACGATGCTGTCGAAGAATTTGTAAACATGCTAAGCAGCAGATTTCAAGAAGGTTCAGAGCAATATCATCTCTTTTTAGAAGTGGTGGAATTGTCGAAGGATTTTTACTTGAATTATAGTCCGGGCGTATGGATAGCCACAATGATGTTGTGTTTGTTTTTAGGATATTATTTCCTTTCACGCAAAAATGCTGAAATGGAATCATTGAGTAATTATCAAACGCATGTATTAGTAATCTATAGCTTGATAATAGCTTTGATCATAGCAATATTTTGGGAAGACCAGCGAATGCCATCGATAAATTATCTGATAGCCTTAATCCCTTTATTTTTAATACAGGGTTTAGGCGTATTGAAATATAAGATAGGCAAATGGTTTTTGCATTCAAAATTTCTAGTATTCATAGCTGTATTATCATTGATATTAAATCCATATATAACCCTATTTATCACATTAATCGGACTATTTGACAATTGGTTCGATTTCAGAAATTTTTCAAAACCGGAGGAAATAAATGAAAATCATACTGACGGAAACGCTTGAAAAAGTGGGCAAAGTTGGTCAGGTAGTAAATGTAAAAGATGGATATGCGAGAAATTATCTTTTACCAAAAAAGTTTGCCATCATGGCGACCGCTAACAACATGAAAAAAATAGAGTCTATCGAAGCAGAAGCTCGTGCCAAAGCTGATAGAAAAAATGAAGAATACAGACAAATGGCAGGCAAAATCGAAGGCTTGGAAGCAGTTTTTTCTCGAAGAGCAGAAGGCGATGGTAAGCTATTTGGATCTGTCTCAGAAGTAGATATAATCCATTTTTTATCAGAAAAAGAGATAATCTGCAATAAAAATCAAGTTATGCTCGAAAAACATATCAAAAATGTAGGCGAGCATGAGGTGCAGATAGCTTTCACAAACGAGATATCAGCAATGTTGAAGATAAAAGTGGAAACAGAGGAATAAGACATTTACCCAAATTTAAGAAACCTATAAAAGATAGGTTATCGAAAGGAGGAAACAATGAGTAATATACTCTCACTTGTAGGAAAAATAATATCATGGATATTGTTTATCGGAATATTTGCATCTATTGGCTTAGCAACAGAAAATCCTGCTGTAATGGTACCGGCTTATGGAATAGGGATGGCTCTAATCTTGGGGTTAATACTTTTCTCATTATCGTTAAAGAAAAGGCAGTCTTTAGAAAGCATTGAAATCCCAGTTTATTTAAAAACAGTGGATGGTGTCATAGCAGTATTGCTTTCTTTTATAATCCCTGTAATAGCAATGAATGGAGCCTTGTATTTTCTCCAAGTTTCAAATGGAGTTACAATTCTTTTCACTTTGTTATTTATAGGGCTTGGAACGGTTGGAGTCTGGTTGATAAATGTATTAAGTCAGAAACTCAAGATTTTAGCTTTATTAGGTTATCTTGTGTTGATATTTACATCAGCTTTACCCGCCTGGCTAATAGCACCAGTTGATGCTTCAATAAGTACCCTTGGGGTGTTGTATATCGTAGTTATCGCAGTCTCCTGTTTGTTTTGGTATGGTTTTACGCGGCTTTACAAAGTAATCAATAAAATCAATGACTAACACAAAATCTGAAATCAAGAATATATTATTTCGGATAGCAGGGGAAAAGTATCGCGACCTTGTAATAATCGCTCTGGCATGGAAATCCGTAGTAGGAGAATTTCTGTCAGAGCGATATAAGGTAAAAAATTTTGAAAATAAGATAGTCTTTATTGAGGCAGTTAATCATCTTTGGATGCAGGATTTTGTTCTTTATCGTCAAATGTATCTAAAGAAATTGCGAGAGGAGACGAAATTGGAGATTGAGAATATATTGGTGATGTTGAAGAGTTGAGAATTGAGAGTTGAGAATTAAGAATTAAGAATTAAGAATTAAGAATTGAGAATTGAGAATTGAGAATTGAGAATTTTAACCCAGAGAAGGAATTATGTAAGGGAATTATTTCAGATAGGGAATAAGGAATAGGCATTAGGAAGTGGATATTGACACGGAGATTGCTTCGTGAGGATAGCAAGAAGTTACCTCGCAACGACGGAAAGGGGTAGTGACACGGAGATTGCTTCGGGGGGATAGCAAGAAGAGACCTCGCAACGACGGAATTTTCCATTATCCATTACAGGCGTATGCAATACGCCACTACGATAGGGGGGAGTGACACGGAGATTGCTTCGGGGGGATAGCAAGAAGTGACCTCGCAATGACGGGATTTTCCATTATCCATTACAGGCGTATGCAATACGCCACTACGATAGGGGGTAGTGGCACGGAGATTGCTTCGGGGGGATAGCAAGAAGTGACCTCGCAATGACGGGATTTTCCATTATCCATTACAGGCGTATGCAATACGCCACTACGATATGGGGGAGTGACACGGAGATTGCTTCGGGGGGATAGCAAGAAGAGACCTCGCAACGACGGTATTGTCCATTATCCATTATAGGCGTAAGCAATACGCCACTACGATAGGGGGGAGTGACACGGAGATTGCTTCGGGGGGATAGCAAGAAGTGACCTCGCAACGACGATATTTTCCATTATCCATTACAGGCGTATGCAATACGCCACTACGATAGGGGGGAGTGACACGGAGATTGCTTCGGGGGGATAGCAAGAAGGGACCTCGCAACGACGGGATGGGGATGGTGGCACGGAGATTGCTTCGTGAGGATAGCAAGAAGAGACCTCGCAACGACGGGGAGGGGGGTTAGCAAGAAGTGACCTCGCAACGACGAACCAAAGCGACCTCGCAATGACGGGGCGAGGGATAGTGTCACGGAGATTGCTTCGTGAGTATAGTAAGAAGTGACCTCGCAATGACGGGATGGGGATGGTGGCACGGAGATTGCTTCGTGAGGATAGCAAGAAGAGACCTCGCAACGACGGGGAGGGGGGATAGCAAGAAGTGACCTCGCAACGACGAACCAAAGCGACCTCGCAATGACGGGGAAGGGGATGGTGGTGGAAGAGGAGTTTGAAAATTTTTTTTTGACACAAATTTGGAAAATAAAAGTTAATATTAATATAAGATATGAAAAAGAAACTAGTAATTTTAATTGTTTTGATTATTTTTTCGATGAGTATGCAGGCTCAACATAATGAGATACAAATCTTATTGAATCAGGGCAGGGTGCATGAAAATCGAAATCAGATTTCTCAGGCGTTGGAGATATATGAGTCATTGTATACCAGTCATCCTACTAATGAAGATGTAGTTGAGGCTTATATCCGAGTATTGCTTTTGAGGTCAAGTTTTGAAGAAGCACGCAGGGTAATAAATAATAGTCGAAATCGTTTATCAGATTTTTTTATAGCGAGGCAAGAAGTAACTCTGCTTATCAGAACCAACAATATAGAAGAAGCAGAAAGCGTAGCCTTGAATTGGTTAAACAGAAATCGACGCAATACAAATTCATTTAGCGAATTTGCGAGAATTTTTGAGAGTGCTGCTTTGTATGATACAGCAATCACGATATACAATCAGGGTCGTAGCGTTCTAAATAACGAAAATTTATTTTCAATGGAGCTATCCAATGCATATTATTACCTCAGAAACTACGATAGATTTTTTCAAGAAGCGATAAAAAATCTCCGAACTAATCCGGGTTTTCTTTATTATTATCGAAATAGATTTAAAGAATTTTTGGAAATCAATCCGGAAAATATAAATATCATAGAAAGTCTAATCCAAGAAAACGACAATGAGCAAATAAATGAATTATATGCTTTTTCTTTAGTAGAAATCAAAGATTTTGAAAGAGCAGCGGATGTATTCGAGAGGCTACCCCTGCCCAATATGATACGGTTTGCAGATGATTTAAAAACAGATAACCACTTAGATTTTGCTTTGAATACATATCAAAGAGCTCTTCAACGAATAGAAACTCCTCTTGAGAGGGCAGAAATTCAGTTCAAAATAGCAGAAATATATTTTGAAAAAAATGAATTGGAAGAGTGTATAACAATATTAGAAGAAATCATAAATAATGAGGAATTACATTCCAATCAGTTGCGAAATCGCTCCAGAGTAAATACACAGTCTCGATTGTTGATGGCTCTAATCAGTATACAAAAAGAAGCGACAATAGAGGAAACCAAACAATGGTTTGAATCTGCAAGTTCCTTTGCAATAAACTCAAATGAAAGAGCAGAAATGTTGTTTAGGTTGTCGAGATTTTTGTATTTGCATGAAGAATATATGCAGGCATTTACAGTGATAGAACAGGCAATCCAAGGGCAAAGGTCAAATACGAGCATCTATAGAATGTCTTTTTTTCCTCGTTATGAAATAGCACTTTTTCAGAATAGCGCGGAGAGAGATTCTTTGCTAACAGAGTGTATAATACATTTTCCAGAAGACCCGAGAATAACAGAAATGCTTTTTCTGGAGACATTTTTAAACGGTTTGGAAGGCGAAAATAAAGATATATTTTTACGGGCATTAAGATACAAAGGATTATATAAAGATAATTTGGCAGTGAGCACCATGGTCGATTTGGCAAAAAACTCAAACATTGAGGAATTGTATATATTAGGCTTTGAATGGGCAATGCAGGCAAATCTGTCTGAATATGTCGAAATGATAAAAGAATATAGTTTTAAAAATACTGTCCTACGAGATTTTGTATTTCTTCAAACAGTTCGGCAAAATAATGATTTTGAAGAACGAAGAAATATGATCGGAGATTTTTTAAATCATAATCCACAAAATGTGTTTTCACCCCAACTTAGGTTGATGTTGATGCGGATGATATGATATGATATGAGAGAAGAGATGAGAAGGTTAAATTTCCCCCCCCCTGATATAAATGTCTTGCAGACGGCAGAAGGTAATTCTGCGAGCAAGCTCTTGAACCGCCCCATAAATGTGGGGGGGATGTTGATATTATTTTCATTTATTCTGCTGACTTTAGTATCATGTCGATTTTACGATGTAAACTGGGATGATGTTGATCCTCCTGACGATTTAGATTTTATCCTTCAAGGAACAGCAGAACCAATAGTTTACACTCGAAATACTACAATATATGATAATTATGCATTTACCTCAGATGGAAACGGGGTAATAGCAATATATAATGTAATAAATTCGTTTAACCCATATTTAGAGTCCCATATACAATTGCCTACCAATCAGATAATACAAAAAATAGAAGTAGATTGGAGACTTAATCTATATGTAGCGGCTGGAAATGATGGTGTTTTTATTGTAGATACATCAAGTCCCAGTTTTCCAAGTGTAGTTAATGAATATCCTCATTTATATGCTCTCGATTTATCGCTACAAGAAGATTATCTGGCAGTGGTCGACCAAGCAGGGTGGAGTCTGTTTTTTATCCAATCATCAGCGCAATTGTCTGAAGTAAATTCATATAGATTTCCAGATAATAGACAACCTGTAAAGATACTTCTGAGAAATAATTGGGTCTATGTATTCAGTAGATTTTATGTAGATATATTTGATATAACCAATATATATAATATCAGATTGGAGAGATCATTTAGCTTTGCAAACCGGATAGTAGATTTTGATATAATAGGCAATTTCATCGCTCTAGTAACTACGAGTGAACTATATTTTATAGATATAACATTTCCGCTTTCAGCCAGTATAGAAGGGGATTATGCACTTTTTTTGACACCTAGAACACTTCGAGCAAGAAATGATAAACTCTTTATAGGTTATGAAAATCGAAGTCTTTCTGTGTATCAGGTTTGGGGTGTTCATATACTGCCAACAGAAGTGTCCAGAATATCTTTTCAAAATGTAGTATTGGATGTAGATTTTAGGAGTGATTTGATATATATGTCTGCTGGAAATACAGGCTTGCTTATATATTATTTTCTGTTATAAAATTTTTTTCAAATCTGGTAAGAGTTCACCCAAGGATTTATGGTTTTGTAAAGTAGAAATGAGAAAAATACAAAATATGATGAGGATGAAATATGACAAATAATGTGGGAATTGTTGATTTTACTAAAATCGACAGGAAGGCATTAGGCTCGCAATCTGGAGGCATTTTAAGAAAAAAGGTCAACTCGACTCTATTTTTTGATTTTAAGCCAGCTACGCAGTCAATTTGTCATCATAAATCGTCAGTTTACCCCCCCCCCCCCCCCCCCCCCCCCCCCCCCCCCCGCGCACCCCCCCCCCCCCCCCCCCCCCCCCCCCCCCCCCCCCCCACACC
>Ga0099364_10015283_pt1 | contig 10129 bp, 13 predicted proteins | sample TergutTh196P3_FD_73070 | JGI IMG/M metagenome (GOLD analysis project Ga0099364, IMG submission 73070) | Microcerotermes parvus P3 segment gut microbial communities from Pointe-Noire, Republic of the Congo - Th196 P3 | ecosystem: Host-associated > Arthropoda: Insects > Digestive system > Gut ...
CTCATTGGCGCCGGCAGCTTACTTGGAGTAACGCTTGAGCGTGGTGTAAATGAACAAAAATACACTTTTCCGGTGGGAAAAGTTGATGAAGTAATTGTTTACCCGATGGATTTTGAAGAATTTTTATAGACTTTATCATTGCCACCAATGATGGTAATATCCCGATTGAGGTAAAAAAAGGGCTTCACGTCCGCTCACAAAGCCTAAATTCCTTTATCAGAAAATATTCACCTCTCCTTGCTTTACGCATTAGTGAAAAAAATTTTGGCTGGCACAATCTCATTAAATCTGTTCCTCTTTATGCAGTCTTTTGTATTGATTGTGGGTGATTGCTACTCCTCGGGGGATTCCAATTTTTCCAATGCGCGTTTTAGAATTTCGGCTATTAAAGCTCTGTCTTCGCGCGTAGTGTTCCCAACCCTTTCCCTTACGTCATCGTATATTGCGGCTATTGGGGCGACGTCAAGGCACGTCAATCTTCGACGCCGTTCTGTCGCAAATTTTTTTTGTTCTTCATACGTATGGGGCAACGGGTCGTTTTCATTATCTCTCTCGGAGTCACACGGCAAAAGCGATGCAGTTCGTACCGGATCCTCTGTTTCACCGAGAAGATAGGAAACTGAGGTGTTGAGCGCCTGGGCGATTTTTATAATCGTCTCCGCCTTTGGAGAAATTGAATCTCTCTCCCATCGTGAAATTGTATTAGCATCCGCCTCAATTCTGTCTCCGAGCTGGGATTGAGACAGACCGGCCAGATTTCGTGATTTTCTAATACGTTCACCTAAACTCACTTGTGTCACCTCTCAAACTACTATACAAGTGAGCCACCTTACAACAAGGGCAAAATCGGTCTGCCTTCATAGTCATATATGCATAAAAATTTTTCAATTACGCATATTGACAAATATACAAAAATGCCTATGCTGATAATGTCCGAGTGAGGTGATTTTAGTAATTTATATACTTGGGAGGGTTGTATTTATGCTCGTACTATAACAGTGAGTGAATGATACCCTACCCTCCAAAAAAAAGAACAAATTGGAAACAAACATTGGTAATTATTGAACTAAAAATGAAATTGACGAAAGGGGATAATTAACGATGGCAACGTTAAAAAACGCAAATGGCGAAGAACTCCAATCTCTCTTCGATATAAATAAATATTTAGAAAAACTTCCCAATGATGGTGGCTGGGCTCTGCCAATGGACAAACTCAGAAATGGGCAAAGATTGGATTACTGTTCAGAAACTGAAAGATATTGGATTAAAGGCGCTAGTGCCAGTATTTTAATAGATGGACGTGTGGAAAGAGGCACCATGAATAATTTTATCGGTAGAGTTGCAGGAAATCAATTTTATGACATGAAAGGAAATCTTTTATTTACTATTGAAGATCACGGAGATTTTCCTTTTAAAAAGGCAGATGCTGGTGGGAGTGTAAAAAATGTGAATGCTGGTGGAAGTGGAGGAGGATGTTATGTAGCCACCTGTGTTTATGGTTCTTACGACTGCCTGGAGGTGCGGGCACTTCGTCGTTTCCGTGACGACACATTGAATCAGTCACGGTTAGGCAGGGCGTTTATCTGTATTTATTACGCGGTAAGTCCGAAGATCGTCAAATTATTCGGCAACGCAAGATGGTTTAAAAAGTTGTGTAAACCTGTCATTGACAGACTTGTTTCCAGACTGCGGAGTAATGACGCAGATAGCAGCCCTTATTCAGAAAAATTTTTGAAAAAATAATGCTGAACAGAGCCTCATCGTGAAATACCTCGACTTTCGCACATACGAAGTAGTGCTCGCACTTTGAAAAATTAATAACCATCGAATTCCAGGAAACTTTTTAGCGCGTTCGGTATCCGACTGGTGGTAGAGAGGAGAAAAAACTTATGCCTACGTGCGAATATTTCGATAACATAGCAAAAAAATGCAAATATTTCACTAAACCAGGCACTTGGGAAGCAATGACTGCTGCGTTTGGAGTTGATGTTGTACTCGAAGATTTTTGTTATAACCCGTCAAAATGGTCAGAATGCGGAGCTTATAAAAATCAGAAGCAGGGTAAATAGCGCTATAGAGCAATCGTTCCGTTTAGAAAGAGCGAGGTATGTAACGCCGACAGAAACGAAACTACTCCGGTGGATACCGAATGCGCAAAAGAGTTTCCTTATTGAACGCAAAGGAAATGCCGATCCGGGCGGAATTTTATTATAAATCAATGAGTATTGATATGTTTAGAGGAAAACGGCGGCGGATCAAGTTGTTTATAGGAAGGCAAGCCAACTGCTCCAAAGTTTACTTAAAAAAATCATCAATAAAGAGGAGGAAGTACAATGAATGATTCTGATTTTTTTGAACTTTGCAAAGGGGGTTCTTTGCTGCAAATCGGCGATGCCATAAGAGGCGGTGCAAATTTGAATGCAAGGAACGATGATGGATTTACACCACTTATGTTTGCGGCGATGGGTAACTCTAACCATGGAGTGATAATAGCTCTTATTCAGGCCGGCGCGGATATTGAGGCTAGGGATAATAAGCACGGATTTACACCGCTTTTGCGGGCTGCTGGTGTAAGTCCCAATCCTGAAGTGATAAGGGCTCTTATTAATGGAGGCGCTAACGTCAACGCCAGCGCGGGAGAATTTTCACCGCTTAAATTGGCATCAATGAATCCTAATCCTGAAGTGATAACGACCCTTATTGCGGCAGGCGCTAAATAATGAATGAATTTACACCGCTTTCGTGGGCGGCTAATACCAACTCCAATCCTGAAGTGATTAAAGCTTATATCAAGGCGGGCTTGGATGTTGAGGAGAGGGGCGAAAATGGATGGACGCCGCTTATGTCGGCAGCGACGGGCAACTCCAATCCGGAAGAGGAAAGAAAAATTGGATTACAACGAAATTATTAAACGTTTGGATTCTATTGAGAATATTGATACCGGCATACTCTTGGAACTTATAAAAATTGTGGATGCCATTGAGGCTGCCTTGGCCGATCTGGAGGGTAACCTTGATAATGTGTTTACCAAAAGTAAGATCAAAGACAAATTAACAAGCGCCGCGATTTCGGAAAAACTTAGTAATAGGCAGGAACTCGTATCAAAATATAAACGAGAGTATATTGAAACATTTGAAGAATGGAGCAATGACGTTATCACATATAAGAATTTGTTAAAAGCATTTCATAAAAAAACGCCTGGAAACAAGCGTATTTTGCCATTGCTTACCCGTTGTGAAAATGGTCTGCAAACATTAAATGAACGTCGCAATATATTGAATCAATGGCAATATGAGTCCTGCGAGCATGAACAACCGCTAAAGACAGCGTTGCAAAAAAATGATATGGAAATTGTGATTCAAGTTAATAAGGAACTCGGCAAAATAACCGCTTATGACGATCGCACTGCAAAAACGTATACCATCGAAGAATTGCAAAATCTGGCTTTAAAAGATGATAACGCGGCGCAAAAAGCTATGGGCGATTATTTTCACGAAATAAATAACCCTGACGAGGCCCTGGCATGGTATAGGAAGGCTGCGGAAAACGGACACGCAAAGGCGCAATGGCATTTAGGCGTCAGATATTTTTCCGGCTGCGGCGTAAAAAAAGATATGAGCCAGGCGGAGAATTGGTTCAGGAAATCGGCAGAACAGGGAGACGCAGGCGGGCAGCATGGATTAGGCGGTTGTTATCTCGCGAAGACCGATTTTGTAAATGCCAGGCATTGGTTTGAAAAAGCCGCCGCTCAAGGACATGCGGACGCAAAAAGCGCGCTGGAATTAGTGTCGTTAATGTTGAAAGCAAACTACACTCCCCAGCAGCATGAACAGTATTTACAGCAAGAGAAAGAAAAAAAACGTATCGAGGAAGAAGCGCGCAATAAGAGAATCGCTGATTTCCAAGGGTGCGTTTCCGGTTCGGTTTCCGCAGGAATTTCTCATACAGTCGGCTTGAAAGCAGATGGCACGGTTAAAGCTGTTGGGGACAATAGCGCCGGCCAATGCGATGTCAGTGGCTGGCGGGATATTATTTTGGTTTCCGCCGGGGACAATAGTACATTCGGTTTGAAATCCGACGGCACGGTTGCCGCGGCTGGGGACAATAGCGCCGGTCAATGTAACGTCGGAGGCTGGCGGGATATTATTTCGATTTCCGCCAAAGGCAGCCATATAGTCGGTTTGAAATCCGGCGGCACGGCTGTCGCTGCCGGAGACAATTGCAAAGGTCAATGTAATGTCGGCGGCTGGCGCGACATTGTTTCAGTCTCCGCAAGGGACGGTTACACGGTCGGCGTGAAGTCTGACGGTTCAGTTTTCCGCAGCGGGTGGGATCCTGCTAACTTTGACGCCGACGAATGGCGCAATCTTGTTTCTGATTATAAAGAACGACAAATGGAAGTGAAGTAATGATGCACATAACAAAAAAGAGGGGGAGTAAAGATGTTTAAGGTGTACGCTTGTCCAAACTGCAAAGCAATCGGCAAAAGTTATGTAAGTAGCTGCCCAAAATGTCGCGGTACCAAGATTCTTGAAATACCGTTTGACGGAAAATGGGTGACGGTGCATGACGCTGATTTAAGGCGTGTATTGCAGCAAAAATATGAAGAATATGAACGCAGACGCGAATTCACAAAAGAATTTTGAGGCATGTCGGCGTTATTACTCCGGCAGGTATAGATTTCCTTAAATAACAAATGATTTATATCAAGAAAGGATGTTCATCATGAAAAAATTGACCTGTGAAATGTGCGAAAGCACAGACCTTTTGAAACAAGATGGTGCATTTGTATGCCAATCCTGCGACGCTAAGTATTCAGTCGAGGAAGCAAAGAGGATGATGGGTGAGAATACAGCCGGGGTAGACGGAACGGCTAAGGTTAACAATGCGGGTAAATTGGATAATTTGTATATAAATGCCCGCAGAGCTAAGGACGATGGCAACGTTGAGCAAGCCTTCAAATACTATGAGCAGATTATATTGGAAGACCCGGATAGTTGGGAAGCCAATTTTTACATTGCTTATTTCTCGGCAGTTCGATACTTCCAAAAGGGCGAAATAGGTTCCTCTCTTAGTGTGGTTTCAAATTGTTTAGACAGAGTCTTTGACGGGATCGAAAAAATTCAAGATTTAGATGAGCTAAAATCAGCAGCCAAAGAAGTTGAAAAAAGATTTATTCCTCTTCATAAACAAATATCTGATTGCTTAGATGAACTTATAGAAAGAAATAAGGAACAAGCTTTAAGAAATTTTGCGCGGGATGATGATCGTTACAAACTCGTTCAAGCTTCGAAAAAATACGATGATGAAAGATCGCAGAGCGCAACACTGTCAGGAAAACTTCCTAGCATGTTTAGGGTTTTAGAAGAAAAATTAGCCGAGCGCCGTTTCAATGAATACTGGGCAACTCACCAGTCCGAAAAGGAGAATCTTGAATCCGAGAAAAAATCTCTGATTGATCAGATAGCAGACTTTAATAAAAACAAGGACAACGAGATTTCTGCAATTCCTGGGTATACCGATATGATCAATTTTAAAAATCAAGTCCAAAAGCTTACTCACGAAAAATCGACGCTTGGTTTTTTAAAGTTCAAAGAGAAGAAGGCTATTCAAGAGAAGATCGACTCAACCGAAAAAGAAATTTCACAATTAGAATCGCATGTAAATCCTGCCATAGCGGAGGTAAATAACCGTATTTCTAAGCTCGAAGGCAGAGTAAAAGCTATTGATGAGGAACTTACCAAACCGCGATAACAGTAAGAAATTGGAGAAAAATCATGAATGGTGATTCCAGTTTTTTTGGTATCTTCTCCGAGGTTCAAGGATTGTTCCATTGGGCGGGGTTGCTTTTTGTGCTTTTCGGGACGGTGAGCTTTTTATATGGAGCAATTTTTGCAAAAAAAATTGTAATTATTTTTAGTATTGTTTTCGCTGTTTTGGCAGCCGGTCGTCTGTTCGGCCCTTCGATAATTACAGTGCCGCTAAATATATTATCCGCATTAACGCCAATAATCGCAATAATTATCGGGGCGTGTTTCGTCATTAAACGCGGGGGGAAAAGAAAATGAAATGTTGAACAATAACGCTTCTTCATTACGAGAAATTTGGGCTCTGAAGAGCTAAAAAAATAGGGTTTGAAAGCATATAAACATAATAAAAAAAGTTGGAGATGAAAACGATGGGTTTTTTGGTATTCATTTTATTAAGAACACCTGGACGCCGCGTAATTGTCAGCGGTATCATTGGAGCATTCTTTGCGAGCATAGCTGCTGCGGTAACTGCGAGCGGTCCAGGGAGAGTTCCGAACGGTTCGGTTGGGCTTTTCGTTTGGATTGTTTCTGGAATTGCCGTTTTCGTTTACTTGTCTAAATACGTTAAAGAAAAGTATCACTGGCATGAAGACCTCCGGTAAAGAAAAGTATGAACGCACGACGCGAAACGTAAGTAAATTTTAAAACATGGCGGCATTCCTTATCCAGTGGGATTATTCGCAAAAATAAAAGCTTTTTAAAAAAATTTTTCAGGAGGTTCATTATGAACAACAACCCAACAGGAAACAATGCCGACGCTGTAGCCGCAAGACGCCGCGCTTTGGCGGAAGCCCTGCGCTCAGGGGAAGACGTCGTTGTCACTCCTTCCGGCGGAGTCGAATTTCAAAGCGAAGCGGAAGAACAGGGACATACGGCTATCCGGGTGCCTGACGGCAAATTGGCAAAGAGGGATTGAAATGGGATTTTATTGGTATCAGGACGACCCCGATTTATTGGACGCCGAAAAAATGGCGATGGCGAAATTTTTCCCGTCGTTTAATCTCTATACGCTTGAAGACGGATCAGGAAGGTTATATTGGCGGGGAAAGGTTCAACCGGCCGGAAAGGACGGAACGGTTTGGGACTTGATGCTGATTTATAAAAATGATCATCCTCAAAGCGAGGGATTCGGCGGCTCGATTCAAATTTTGCCGGCAAAACCCCGGCTAAAGGACATTGCTTCGCAACTGCCTATTGATAATGAAAAAGGGCTGGGCTTGGGGCTTCCTCATATATACCGTGAAAATTTCGGACGAAACGAGGAATACTTTATATGTACGGCTGATCCGAAATACTTCAAAGCAACGCAGACACGCTCGACGTCGGCCGCTTCTTCCCTCAGTTGGGCCTGTAAATGGATAATATTATGCGAAATGTGGCTCAACGGAGAAATAAGCGACGACGTGGCAAAAGAAGGCATGTATTAAAGGCGTATCATGCAGGCAGTATTCTCGAATCGCGCGTATTTGGCGGTCATTACGGAAACGTCCGAAAAGATAAAGACCGAAACCGGCGGCGTCTTTTTGGGGTGTTATGAAAATGGTAATTGGTATGTGATAGAAGCGATAGACCCCGGCCCAAAGTCCGTTTTCCAATCGGTTTATTTTGAATACGACAGAAAATACACCGAGCATTTGATAAACAAAATAGCGCGGATGTATCAGGCCAAATTGACTTTAATCGGGCTTTGGCACAGGCATCCGGGTTCTTTTGATGTGTTCTCGCAAACAGACGACGGAACCAACTCTGACTATGCGAAGTTATCACCTGACGGCGCAATATCCGTATTGGTGAATATCGACCCAAAATTTCGCATGACGCCGTATCATGTGGCTTGTCCGCTCAGATATACCAAAATCACCTATATCGTCGGTGACAGCTTAATACCGGAGCATTTGCTTCAACTGAAAAAAGCGGAGCAATCTTTAAGATACATTAACGGTTACGCAGATAAATCATATGCCGGAATGCCATGAAAAAATCGCGGATAGAAAAAACGGTATTCATATCCGACACACAGGCAAACGCCCGGACTGAGAGGAACATTTACGGCCGGTATTATAAGGAGTCTGGAATTTTTAATGTGTTTCCCCCTGAATTGGAAAATAAGGGAGAGCTTCTCGGTAAAGTGCTGCCATTAGGCAGCCACAATAATAGAAGCAAGCTGTGCGGCGTGATAACCGATACGGGCATAGATTTTTACAGCTACGGTAAAAAAATCAAAAGTGAAGTATACAGTCTTTATCAAAATATTTTCTCGCGTAATAAAGGAATATTGGAATCCGACGTAATGGCTCAAAAACGGGCGATTATATCAGGCTGCGGTTCCGTCGGCAGCCTGGTCGCTTTGGAATTGGCGCGGGCGGGCGTCAAGCTCTTTATTTTGGCTGACGCCGACATATTGGAATATCATAACGTTTGCCGCCACCAATGCGGGATAGAAGACGTCGGGGATTTTAAGGTTTACGCGCTCAAACGTAAGATACTGAATATCAACCCGAACGCGGAAGTAATTACCTTTGAAGGCATAGTTCAAAATTTGCCCAAGGATACGTTGGATTCATTCTGCGTAGCCGGGGACACAATTTTCGTCGGATGCGCCGACAATCGTATAGCTGACGTTTACACCAACAGGATCAGCGTCTATTACAAAACTTCTTTTATTTCAATAGGTTTTTGGGAGCGGGCGTTTGCCGGTGAAATTTTTTATCACCTATACGGAAAAGGCATGCCGTGCTATGAGTGCGCGTTGGGCGACGGCAGTACGCTATCCGCCCGCGCCGAAGCCAATCATCATTTGTATTCCAATCAGGAAGATACCGAAGGAATAAAATTTGAGCCGGGAATATCGGTTGATATTAACTTCGTTACTTCGGTCGGCATCAAACTGATACTTGATATACTGAATACCGATAACGACGGATATGTTCCGCGTCTGCTTAATAATCTTACGCAATATACACTTGTATGCAATACAAGCAATCCCCAAATAGGCGGCGAAATGGTTGAAATATTCAGCTATCCGCTGCAAGTCACCACTTCGTTGAAAGTCGGATTCTCAACAAAGTGCGGCGATAAATGCAAATATGAGAAAAAAGCTCAAAGACCTGCAAAGGATGATGTTGTATGAGTAAAATAACATATCAATCCGTTTTGAGGCTTATTGAAGACGTCAATTCTTTTACCGAGGAGGCCGACCGAAAGATTCAGCGGCTTTGGAGCGGCTTCAACGACTCCAGGCGGGGCTTGGAAGAAGAGTATAATCAATTTATGGCAAACGCGTCGGCGGGAGATGAGAATTATATTAAACAGGCAGCCGCGATAAAGTCAAAATATAAATCATTACTATCCTCGTTAAACACACAACACGAAAACAGTGTGGAAGTATTAGCCGATGAGATTTGCGAACAATTGGACGCGATCCTGCCGGATAGATTGCTGCATTCATTGAAAGAAATCAACGAGCATTACACGAAAAATTTTTCAAAAATAACTTCAAACCGCAATATATGGGAAGGAACTGTCGTCGTCGGATATATTGATTATCCGTTGGAATTATATGTGAGTTCAAATATATTGCTTTCGCTCATTAAGGATAAATGCGCGGCTATCTTAGCGCAAAATAAGCTGCTGCGTTTCCCTCTGGTTTTTTCATTAAGAGACGGCTTGAATTTGCTTATAAAGCATGAGGCGGGGCCGAACAAAAATCTTAAAAACCGGTTCGTAAGCTCCGTCATGCAGAGTTTTACGGCGACTGTGCCGGTTTCTCATTTGAGCTTTACCTTAATTGATTCGGAAAATCAGCGGGGAAATATACCTTCATTCTTGGAGTTTTATGAAAAGATACCGCATTTATTTGGCGGAGGGATAATAACATCAAATGAGGAAATCGGGAAAGCGCTTGAAAAGCTGATTGTTTATATTGACGAAACTGAGCCTGTAAAATTCAGCGATACGAATGAAACGTCACATGGCGAGTCTTCCGACGACCCTGTTAAAAAATTGAACGGCTTGATAGGTTTGGAAAGCGTAAAAAAAGATGCGACGGCGATGATAAATCTGCTCGAAACGCAAAAAAGAAGGGAAGAACAAGGACTTGCGACCGCGAAGGTATCACATCATATGGTCTTCGACGGCAACCCCGGAACGGGAAAAACAACTGTCGCAAGGATTATAGCTGAGATTTACAAGAATCTCGGCGTTATATCGAAAGGCCATTTGGTTGAAACCGACCGAAGCGGGCTGGTTGCGGGTTATGTCGGCCAAACGGCTTTGAAAGTTCAGCAAGCCGTGGAAAACGCGTTAGGTGGCGTTTTATT
>Ga0099364_10015284_pt1 | contig 10129 bp, 11 predicted proteins | sample TergutTh196P3_FD_73070 | JGI IMG/M metagenome (GOLD analysis project Ga0099364, IMG submission 73070) | Microcerotermes parvus P3 segment gut microbial communities from Pointe-Noire, Republic of the Congo - Th196 P3 | ecosystem: Host-associated > Arthropoda: Insects > Digestive system > Gut ...
GATGGTGTTCTCCAAAAGTTATTACGGGCCCGTGCCTTACACTAAGTCCGGTCCCGGAGACGCATACGGGAGCATTCAAGTCCTGGGGGTGCCGGTGGAGCATTACAACGAACCAAACTACATGGATTACTCAGAATACGGCAGGGATATTCTGCCGGCTCTGAGAAGGCTATATGAGTAATACCGGTAAAGGAGGAGACCTGGATGAACACCACTGCAAGTAAACTGCTTGCTATCATTTCCGCATTTATATTGATTCTTTCCCTCAGCGCCTGCAATAGTGCAGAGAACCTCGAAACCGTCTTTATGCACGGCTCGGATATGCCTAAACAAGTTATTGCACCCGATCCCATAGAATCAATCACACCGATGCCGCCAGACAAAACGACAAACGAGCCGGCAGCAAACGAACAGATTGAGTCGGCAGAAGAGCCGGAAATGCCCGATAACCCCGCAAGCGATTTTGAGTATAGCTTCGACGGGGAGACAGGCGGCATAGCAATATCAAGCTACATTGGAGATGCCTCCATCGTAAGGATTCCTAATGAGATAAATGGTGTTTCAGTTACTGTTATCGATGAAAATGCGTTCGAGTTCTGCTACTATCTCACCGAAGTAATCATACCCGACAGCGTGACGATTATCGGAAAGTCAGCGTTCGTTGGCTGTGAGGAGTTAGTTGGTGTAACCATACCGGCAGGAGTAACAACCCTTGGTGATTATGTATTTTCGGGATGCAGCTCGTTACAAAGCATAGAGGTAGACGCGGACAACCTCAATTACGCAAGCGTAGACGGCGTTCTTTTTAACAAGGATATTTCGCTCCTCCTGCACTACCCAGCGGGGAGATCTGGTGCGTACGTAATACCCGATGGAGTGTTGTATATAGAAACGGCGGCATTCAGCAGCTGCAATCTGCTTACGGATGTGACAATGCCTGATAGTCTGGAATTTATTTCTGTGTTTGCATTCAATATGTGCTATTCGCTTGAAAGGGTGACCATACCTGATAACGTGACGCTTATCGGCTATGGATCGTTTGCATTCTGTAGCTCGCTGAGAACCGCAGCCTTGCCCGCCGGCCTTACGACTATAAGCAAAGGTTTGTTCACCAACTGCAGTTCGCTGGAGAGCGTAATCATTCCTGATGGGGTAACAGAAATCAGCTTTGATGCCTTTACAGGCTGTTCATCATTAGATGACGCGACGCGAGCAAGGATATTACAAATAAACCCAAATGCGGAGTTTTAGTACCTAAGTCCCCAACAACTTCTAAAAAAACAAGTTATTATCGCTCCCACGTCTACTAGCCCCTAGCCCCTAGATACTGGGTTCGTTGCTGAAACTTGAACATAGATATGGTATAGAGATTTGACCTATGAAAACCCAGCTTTTGGATGGGGCTGGATAAGATGGGCGGAAGAGTACAGTTTTTATGCGGAAAGAAATACAAGAAATGCTGCGGATTCTAGCCTTTCCTTGCGCAGCACTGAGTAGTTGGACGGATTGTGCCAGGGCTGCCCCCGGATGTCGCGGGGGCTTTTTTTCGTTATTATGCTGCCAGCATAACAAATCCGTTTGCAGTTGCTTTATAATATAGGTTCAGTCGGGGAGTTAGCGTGATTGAGGGAGATTGAAACCCTGATTTGTCTGCGCGGAGCAGACAACAGGGGTGCGGCAGGGGTTATAATAAATCCGGATGAGTCAGTAACAAACTTAATGAGGAGGAAATTATCATGAAGGCAAAAGGTCAAAAAGGGTTTTCCATCGTAAACATCATCCTTGGGACAATTCTAGAGATGGCGGGCTTTGCGATGTTCGCTGATCCCAGCGCGTTTCCTGGACCGCTAATCGCTATACCGTTGGGGCTTTTCCTGTGGATTTTTGGTGCGGTGATGCTGCGAAAACTAAAAAGACACAAGGAGACAAACGAGGAAATCAAGCCCGCATTGCTTACGACAAATCTTGTTCTGTTTATTTTATCTTGCATCATTTTAGCCGCCTGTACGGTGTTGCCGATTATTGGCCCGATGCTTTAAGGCGGGGGGTAAGAATCATGAAATCTTTAATAAGATTGTTTGTTGTACTGTCTATACTGTTTTCAGTTGCCGGATGCACGGGGCAAAGTGCTCAAGAGACACCGAGCGCTGATTCCGGGTACGCCGAATCCGGAGAGTCGCCGGTGCCGGAACAACCTCCATTAATCGAACAAGAGCATGAGACCGATATAAAAACATCACAAGACGATTTGACGTTGAGTATTGCGCCGCCCTCTGAACCGGATAAGTTGCTTGAAATTGCCAACGGTCCGACCATTGCGGCAGGCTCATCTCATGTTGTCGGAATAAAAGCAGACGGCACTGTCGTCATTGTCGTCAACAGTTCCATTGAAGGCGGTCGGGGTGACGTTTCGGCTTGGAGAGATATCGTCGCTGTAGCAGCTGGTTTTGACCATACTGTCGGGCTGAGGGCAGACGGCACGGTTGTTGCATCCGGCAACACTACTATATATAGTGGCATTACCGGCAACCTGCTGAACGTGTCCGGATGGCGTGACATCGTCGCTATTGCGGCAGGTTATAGCACGATTGGATTAAAGTCGGATGGTTCTGTTGTCATAATCGGTACCGATGATTTCATCCTACGACCTACACTCTCCGAATGGAGTGATATTAAGGCTATTTCAGCTAATCTGTTTCATGTCTACGGTGTAAAAAATGACGGTACAGTTGTAGTAGCAGGAAATAACAACTATGGTCAATGCGATGTTGACGATTGGCGCGAGATTGTCGCTGTATCGGGAAGCGGAACGCATACGGTTGGACTAAAATCCGATGGCACTGTGGTTGCGGTTGGTGATAATGAGAATAATCAGTGCGATATTTCCGAATGGACGGATATTGCTGCGATAACAGCCATACCGGGAGTTACATTCGGAGTCAAGTCTGATGGAACTGTCGTTGATTCAATTGAGAATCAATCGGTTATGGCTGAATGGAGCGATATTATTGCAATATCTTACAGCCAACAATCCCATCAATTCTTAGGCCTAAAATCCGATGGTACCGTAATTGACTTTATGGCCGATATGTTTCAAGACATAAGCTGGCGACCTGATTTTTCTGATTGGATCGATATGAAAGTACCATAAACTTTACTTATTGGCATTGTTGCGGGTATCTTCAAATATGTTCCATGAGCTGGTCAAGCGATAGCCCTGATTGCTCCAGTATTGAAGACAAAGTACCTTTGGCCACCTCGTAATGCATAGGGACGATGACAGCCTTGCCATCGCTCTTGTATTTACGGTGGCTGCCCCTATGCCTATGACCTGTTCAGGCCTCAGCACCGGCAATGACGGCATTATAGAGCCACCTCCATGGTGGTCACAAACGTCTGGGAATACGCAGGGATGCTTTCGTCTTCGTAGTAAAGTTCCAACGCTTCGCGCAGGTTGTCCATAGCTTCGTCCATGGTTAAGCCCTGCGATGCAACAGCGTTCTCAAGACATTTTGCAACATACCACGAATCCTCTTTAATTATGACAATTGTGAACAATCTGCTCATTTATGTATACTCCTTTGCTCGTGATGAATACGCAGCTGCCTTTTTTGCATTATGAGAAATCATAACCCAAAGGCATTGTACACCATCCGTGTTGCTATGGCAAACAGAACATTGCAATTGTTTCGATATTATGCTGCCAGCATAACAAAACCGTTTGCGGTTGCTTTATAATATGGGTTCAGCCGGGGCTGTTACCGGGACAGAGGAAGAGTGAATACCCCATTTGTCTGCGCGGAGCAGACAGCCGGGGCGCGGTTTGGGGTATAATGCTGTTGCTGATATATCAGGAACACGAGAATCAGAGGGAGGATTTGATTTCATGAAAAAAATTATCTCAATGGTGCTTGCCGCCGCGATTGCAGCGGGGCTATCGACGGGGTGCGGAAGCAAACTAGAAAAAAGACCCGGCATTTCCGCAGGGTATCAACACTCTTTACTCATAAAACCAGACGGCAGCCTGTGGGCCTGGGGAAACAACCGTGAAAGACAACTCGGCGATGATACAAAAGAGAGCAAATTAACTCCGACAAAAGTAATGGATGATGTAGTAGCGGTCTGTGCGGGATATGGTGCGCATACCTTGGCAATTAAAGCAAACGGAAGCCTATTAGCCTGGGGATACAATAGTGATGGACAGATTGGCAACGGAGAAAAATGGACAGGAACTGCTAAACAAAAAATTATTAAAGTAATGGACGATGTAATAGCAGCCAGTGGCGGCTATGCTCATAGTCTCGCTATAAAAAGCGACGGCAGCCTGTGGGCCTGGGGAGATAACAAGTTTGGGCAACTCGGCGATGGCACTACAACTGATAGTTTAACCCCAGTAGAAATAATGGACGATGTTACAGCGATCAGCGCAGGGCCATACTTTAGCGCTGCGGTAAAAAGCGATGGCAGCCTGTGGGCTTGGGGAAACAACGATAGGGGACAGATCGGCGATGGTACAATTACACTGTTTGAAGACAATGACATATCTAACGGCCAAATAATCGAGGATAACAAAAAACTGACACCGGTGAAAATTATGGACGATGTAACGATGGTCAGTGCGGGTTTCAATCACATCCTTGCAATAAAAAGTGACGGCAGCCTGTGGGGGTGGGGCCAGCTTTTAGCCGGAGACAGCGGCGGTCACATTTCTACGGTATATGACTGGGATACCGGAACTTCTTATGATGAAATAGCATCTTCGGTGCTTCCGTGGAAAATAATGGACGATGTAATTTCTGCCGATGCGGGGCATATAAGGAGCTTCGCGTTGAAAAGCGACGGCAGCCTGTGGGCTTGGGGGCATATAGGTAATTCAGGTACTACACGCAAACCGACAGAAATAATGGACGATGTGGTGGAAGTAAATGCAGGGTGGTTTCATGCCTTAGCAATAAAAACAGACGGGAGCTATTGGGCTTGGGGAAATAACGAACATGGGCAAATCGGCAACGGCACGACAAGTGATTTTTTTACCTTCGTAGACCCCGTAAAAATAATGGACTGAGTTGAGATTGAAAGTAAGCAAAACCAAACAGCCACACATGCCCCGCAATATTTAATATGTTTTCACAAAAACATCGCCATGTATATGGGAAGGTGGATAACGCCGTCTTTTTTCATCACATCTTTGGGGTACAGGATATATGCGTCCCCCAGCCTCCTTGCGAACTTGTTCCTGAATTTGTCGAGGGATGAGTGAACCCGGTACGCTGACGTCTTGACTTCCACGGGGCATATCTTTTTCCCTCTGGCGATCAAAAAGTCAATTTCCATCATGTTCTGCCGATCTGCGGCGTTGACCCTTGAGTAGAAATATAAACGCCGCCCATTGCACCGCAGCATTTGAGCCACCACGTTCTCCATTATCATGCCCTCGTTAACGCCGAGTTTATCAAAAAGAATCGCCCTGTACAGTTCATTACCCAGATAATCGTCCTCACTGAAGGCTTGGGTCACGAGAAGGCCTGTGTCGGCCATGTAGATTTTCTGCGTAGTATGGTCACCGCTGAGGGCTAACCCGACGTTCGGGTCTGTGGCATTGAAGCAGGGGTTGACTATCATTGCATCGGACAGCCACATAAACGCATCTTCATAATCGCGCCCCCGCGCATCCTTGCTGATTGAGGACAGTTTGTATTTCTTTTCCTTCTTTGAAAGCTGTCCGGGTATGCCGTCAAAGATAGCCAGCACTTTGGCCTCATATCCTCCTGCGAATTTGGTAACATCGCTTCGGTACAGCGTCAGTATGCGCCTTTTAACCAAATCCGCAGCGGCAAAATCGTTCGTTTTCAAGAACTCCAAGACAGCTTGCGGCATGCCCCCGACGAGCATATATCTGCGAAAATCATTCATGACCCTTCGGTGCACCGCCTGGCCGAGAGGTTCTTTTCCCTCGAAACACCTGCGGAGGAACGGGACGGAAGCTTCGTCATTCATTGCCCAAAGGAATTCCTCGAAGTCGAGCGGAAACATGTCTATGTGGTCTTCCTCGGAAGGGATCACTATGTCCTTTACGTTCTTTCGGAGTGAAATGAGCGAACCTGTTTCAATGTAGTCGTATCTGCCATCAGACACAAGATGTTTGATCAACTGCCTCGCCTTCGGAAACTGCTGCACTTCGTCAAACACGACCAAGCTTTCCCGCTCAAATAACTGAATGCGGTAATAGGCTGATAGCTTAACGAAAAGTAGGTTCAAGTCGGAGCTATCGTTTTCAAACACGCCGGTAATCTCCTTGCCGACATTGCTGAAGTCTATGAATAACATGCTTTTATATTCGCTCTCTCCGAATTGTTTGCATAGGAAGCTTTTGCCCACGCGGCGAGCGCCCTTTATTAATAGTGCGCTTGACCCGTTGTTTGTCCTTTTCCAGTCAAGGAGTTTTTGGTAAATCTTCCGCTTCAGTATCATGCCCATACCTCCTAAGATACGTGTTATACTCGCGAGCGTAAATATTTGGTATCTCGCGAGTATAGGTTCGCAGAGATGATTATACCGCTTCTTCCACGAAAGTGCAAGTTATTATTATCCAAAAACTACACGAAAGTGCAGAATGTTGTCGTTCGATTTCTACACGAAAGTGCAGATTATTTCGTGTATCCGTGTAATTCCTCATCCCCCAATCCAAAACCCGAAGCCGGGGCATGTCGCTGTTGCGACGCGCCCCGGCTCCGGGGTCATCTGGCACAAATAAATTCTTTGTTGCGCTGGTAAAGCATTTGCTGTACAATGGTGTGCGTGAAAGGGGTTGATGTAGTTGGCAACAAAAACAGTAACTGTTCGAGTGGATGAGGATACCAAACGAGAAGCGGAGGCCATTTTAGCGGATATTGGGTTGAATATGACCATTTTGCTTAATGCTTGTCTGAAAGCTGTGGTGAGGGAAAAGCGCGTACCGTTTGCTTTAGTTAGCAGCGAATACGAACACAAGCAGATGATCAGGGCTAAGCTAAAAGAATCGGAAGCTGTTGCAAATGACCCAATTGCAAAGCGTTACACGCATGAAGAGATTTTTGCGCCATTAAGAAAGCAGTACGGGTATGAGTTACAAGATTGAGTATATTTCAACCTTCCATTCTGACGTTCAGTCCGTTGTGGATTTTCTGGCAGAACATCCAGGAAAAGCCGCCCGTGTCTTTGCTAAGGCAGACAGAAGTATCAGCAACCTCAAAGAAATGCCGGAAATGTATCCGGTTTACATGGATGTACCATCCTTCCGTTTTATTGTTGTGGAAGACTATCTGGTGTTCTATAAGTTCATACAGGAAAGCGGAATAGTAGAAGTTCACCGTCTGCTATATGGTCGGATGGATATCGCAGAGCATATGCAAGAGTAGTATACCTGTCGAAAAAGTGATTATTATGCATCAATCTCAGAAAGGCAACAGAATACAAAAAAGCAGTAAATGAAAAAAGCCGCGCCCGCCGTCCGTGGCGGGCGCGGTGGAGCAGATTTTACGTCGTATAGCTTCGCTGAAATCTTCGCTCACTCATACCTGAGGGCTTCAATCGGGCTTAGTTTTGCTGCTTTGCTTGCGGGGTATGAGCCGAAGAAAATGCCGACCAGCATGCTGAACATTACGCAGAGCATGATGATGCCTGGCTCAATGGACGGCGGGAAGCCTAGGAGCGATGCGCCGAAAGTCCCCATCGCCAGACCCAGCAGGATCCCTATTATGCCCCCGATAAGGCAGATGATTATTGCCTCGACGGTGAACTGCATTCGGATCTGGGAATTCCTTGCACCCAGTGCTTTCCTTGTTCCGATTTCCCTTGTGCGTTCGGTGACGGAGACCAGCATGATGTTCATCACGCCAATCCCTCCGACCAGCAGCGAAATGGCCGCTATTACGGCGACCGCCGTGCTCAGCGTGCCCATGACGTCGCCCATCGTCGCGATCATGCTTTCCATGTTCATTGCATTTACGGTCCACCTGGTGTTGCGCTCGTATACGTTGCGCCAATAATCCCTGATGTCCCTGGTCAGGGTGTCGGCATCCTCATTTTGGCCGGCAACGGCGATGAACATCTGATGGTTTTGATGCAAGGAACCTTGCAGAGCCGTGCCTATGGGTATGTACATATCCGTCCTTGTGTCGCTGTCGTCGCGCGAGCCGAAGCTCGAAAAGGCCGACGGCACGTAAGGGTACACGCCCACTATCGCATACGTCTGAAACTCGCCCTGCCGGTAAACCCTGATTTCCTGGCCTAAAGGGTCCGCCCCGGCTGGGAACATCGCATTCACGAGATAGTCGGACACCACGGCGACATTCTTCATCCCGGAACTGTCGCGGTCAGTTATGAACCTCCCGTATAGCATGTCTATGTCGTTGGCGACCATATACCCGTCGTTGACGCCCGTAATGCTGACGTTGGCGTACCTGCGGCCATCCTGCGCCCGCCCGGAGCCCATGGAGCTGCTGACGCTGATTGCCTTGAGCCTGTCGCCGAAACGTTCCTTGAAAGCCTCGATCTGCTCATCGTCGATCAGGTCGTCTTCAGCCGGCACGGCGGGCAAGTCCATGGACGCGCCGCCCATCATGCCCTGGCCGCGCTCGTTGACAATGACAAAGATGTTGCCCGCGCCCATGCTGTTCATGGTATCCGTCATATATGACGTCAGGGAGTCGCCCACGCTGATGATGCCGATGACGGACGAGATGCCAATGATGATGCCCAGCATGGTCAAAAACGCGCGCATTTTATTAGCTTTCAAACCGGCCAAGGCCAGCGATATGTTTTCTAACATAATTTGTTTTTCTCCCTGCCTCCCCAATTAATTGGAAAAGGCATTTTGGTTCCATTCCCGTGCCAAACGGTGAAAACCGCGTTAACGGGTCGATTACAATCGACCCCTACAATGGGTTTTGCATTTTGCGATTTTGCACTAGTGTGCCGCTTCGGCGATGCGTTCGTTGACGATTCTGCCGTCAAAAATGGTCAGGATGCGTTCGGTTTCTTCGGCTAGCTCCTGATTGTGCGTGATTAGGACAATTGTCTTGCCTTCTTCTTTGTGCAGCTTATGGAACAGGTCCATGACCATGCGGCCGGTCTTGCTGTCCAGCGCGCCAGTTGGCTCGTCGGCCAGGATGATCGCGGGGTCGTTGGCCATGGCGCGGGCAATGCCCACCCGCTGCTTCTGGCCACCTGACAGCTCATTGGGCAAATGGTGCATGCGGTCGTCCATTTCCACCAGCTTGAGCAGCTCTTTCGCGCGCCGTATGCGCTCGCCACGGGGCTTGCCGGCATAGAGCATGGGCAGCTCCACGTTTTTTAGCGCAGTGTTGCGCGGCACGAGGTTAAACGTCTGAAACACGAAACCTATCTTGCGGTTGCGGATCGCGGAAAGGGCGTTGTCGTTTAACGCCCCAATGCTGTTGCCGTCCAAATAGTATTCACCTTCGCTTGGCCTGTCGAGTGCGCCGATGATGTTCATCAACGTTGACTTGCCAGAGCCGGAGACGCCGACAATGGATACAAACTCGCCATGCCTGATCGTCAGGTCAATGCCGTTGAGTATCTGAAGCTCATTGGGCTTCCCTTCATAAAAACGTTTGATGAGCCCAGTCATGTCAATTACGGCTTCGCCGTTTTTAGAGTGGCCCATTTTCCTGTCATCAGTTGCCATTGATCCTCACCTCTCCGCCCTCGGTGACCGATAAGGGATTGGATACGATGACCAGGCCCTCATAGACGCCTTCGCCCGAAACCTCCACGGCAAAATCTGTTTCAAGCCCAACGCTGACCGGGATCGAGCGGACTATATGGGTCCCTGAGTCGGCCTCGTCCAACACGAACAAGCTGAACGAGCCGTCCGCGTTTTCGAACACAGAGTCATATGGCACGAACAATACATCATCCCTGCTGTCGAGCACTATGCTCATGCGCGCATTCATGCCGACCTTCAGCCCGGAATCTGGTTCATCGACCGCCACCATGGTTTCATAATCAACCACGTTAGCACGGATGATCGCCCCCGCCGGGTTCCTTTCAGACGTCGGGGCAATCGATTTTACCGAGCCTTGTATGTCGCGCTCGCCCGTTGCGTCGCTTCTTATCATCAGGGGCA
>Ga0099364_10015285_pt1 | contig 10128 bp, 6 predicted proteins | sample TergutTh196P3_FD_73070 | JGI IMG/M metagenome (GOLD analysis project Ga0099364, IMG submission 73070) | Microcerotermes parvus P3 segment gut microbial communities from Pointe-Noire, Republic of the Congo - Th196 P3 | ecosystem: Host-associated > Arthropoda: Insects > Digestive system > Gut ...
GCCACTTGGATTAGGCATTGACGGGCTGTTAGGTCTAAATTTCTTCAAATACAAAGAATTGACAATAGATTTCAAAATAGGCGAGATTAGAATAAGCTAAAAATAGTAAGAATTAACTATTGACAAATCAAAATGTCCGAATTATCTTTGCACCGAAATTTTAAACAAGAATAAATCAAATATTTATGAAAAAAAACCTTATAAATAGCGAACTCCGAAGGAGTTTAAAGTGGATAACCCCCTGTGTGGGCATACATAAAAAGGCATTATTTGCAACGTTAATAAGCGTAGCATTATTACTTACAAGTTGCTTTAAGTCAGAAGAAAAACTGCCAGAAATGCCGCCTGAAGAGCAATTTATTTCGATACATTTCGATGTTCATGAGGTATATTCTTTCGACCTTGTTACCATATTAGGCGGCTTGGACGACCTAACCGAAACCTCTTATACAGGCACAATGGGCGACAGTACAATTATCGCAAACAAGCAGGAAGACGGTAATTTGGCATTTAAAGTTCCCCTATTTATTAGTAGCGGAAATATGGACGTTGTCTTCCAAATAGGCGACATAAAAGCAATAGGCAACCTATTTCTGTTGTCTTATTCGGAAGTTGAAAATCCCCAGACGGTAATAGACGAAGTTACTGATTTTGTGAACACTGTCGTTGCATATTTGGAAAATGAAATGAACGAAACAGGGGAAACATTAGATACAGAAGAACTTCAATTATTCACCGAACTAACCGAAGAATTCAACCGCTTGATGTCCCAATTTACCGAAGCCGAAAAAATTTATCTCGCACAATATTGGGCAGCCCATCCCGAATTGTTAAATTGGCTAACAAATGATGACAACGACCCTAATTCAGTACAGACGAAAAACATAGCTTCAATTTTAGCAAAAATGAAGACAGCAGAAGGAAAATTTGTGCGTAAAGTAGTTGCCTGCGGCATATTAGTAGGTGCAGTTGGGGTTGCCACTTTTGCACCAGAAGCGACTGTTTCAAAGGCGATTGCAATAGTAGCATCAAGCGCACTTATAGCAACGCTGATTTCTGCGCGAAAAGAGTTAAATGCGCTGTTAGGCACAAAAATTTTCCCCCAAAGTGTTATTCCATCGATTTTTGATGAGAAGTCTGCTACAATGAAAAACTATACGCAAAATCAAACAGAAGGCTACGATTACACATTTTATTGGCACATGCCTGTTACTTTTGAGTTCAGCATTAATTACAGAACATTATATGCCGAAGATGCAGGATGGGCGGGAGCACAAAACAGTGTGATAGGCAGTATAATTACGAACATCTTTACGTTTCATGAATATTGGAGTAAAGTGGACGGAGTAGTTAGCGGTATAAAATCATTTTTCGGTTTTGGAGGTGGTTTGGGACAAAAACCTAAAAAATTGGACGAAGTAACAACATTCCAAACCGGAGACATAGAAAAAGTAGAGCCATATATGGCTGATATTGGGTGGTTTAACAGAAATATAGAACCTCCATTTACAGTCTCACCACCGTTTGATTGGACTTATTATCTTTATGATGATGGTTTTAGTAGTCAAAATACCACAGGTGATTGGCATAACAGAGATGCCAGCGGCAGGCTATATTTTAATCTATATTTTAAAAATGAAGGAGACGATTCGATGTCTGGCGGTCATTGGGTGGTTAGTGACGAATTCACCTCAAAAATCATCGGTCAATTTGTTAAAATCAACGTTCCGACTGTAAATAACATCACAACGACATCGGCAACTTTGCGCGGAAATATTGAATTTATTTATCCTTATGCAGAAGTTGTTGAGCGGGGGGTTTATTTGTCATACCAACCGACCGCTTGCGGAAGCGGAACAGGTGCATACTCCTATGTATATAATGATTTGTGGTGTAATACCAATTATTCTTATGGTGCTTATGCAATTTTACGACATACCGTTAGCGATAATATTATTGAACGGAATACCCTCGCATCAAATACTGCTAATAACCCATATTTTCAAACTCTACCATGTCAAGATTAAATATGAAAAAAGTAACTCCGCTTCAATTTAGGTAGTTTATTATTTCCTATCGTACCGAGGAGGCAGTCAAAGCATGCTGAAAGCCTATTTATTTAAATAATTTATTGCCATATCAAAAATATTTTGTAAATTTGCACCGCAAAAATAAAACTATAATTTTAGATTATCATAAAAATATGGAATATAATTTTGAAGAAATAGAAAAAAAATGGCAAAAATATTGGATAGAGAATAAAATCTATAAAACAGAGATAGATTATTCAAAACCAAAGTTTTATGTACTTGATATGTTCCCGTATCCATCGGGTGCGGGATTACACGTTGGACATCCGCTTGGATACATTGCTTCCGATATTTATAGCCGTTACAAACGTATGAAAGGCTTTAACGTTCTGCATCCAATGGGATTTGACGCTTTCGGACTGCCCGCAGAGCAATATGCAATACAAACAGGTCAGCACCCTGCAATCACCACCGAACAAAATATTAAAAGATACAGAGAACAACTTGACAAAATGGGTTTCTGCTACGACTGGGACAGAGAAGTACAAACGTGCGCCCCAAAATATTATTTGTGGACACAATGGGCTTTTGTAAAGATGTTTGAGGCATATTATCAACTCGCATCCGACCATTCCAACGCAGAAGAGATAAAAAAAGAAGGAACGGCGCGCCCAATTGGAGAATTGATTGAACATTTTGAAAACAATGGGACAGAAGGTTTGCATGCAGCCCAAACAGAAGAATTACATTTCACCGCAGAAGAATGGAACTCAAAATCGGAAAAAGAAAAACAGGAAATATTAATGAACTATCGTATTGCATATTTGGGCAATACAATGGTGAATTGGTGTCCCGCACTTGGCACTGTTTTAGCAAACGATGAAGTGATAAACGGAGTTTCGGAACGTGGCGGTTATCCCGTTGAACAAAAAATGATGAAACAGTGGTGTTTGCGTGTTTCGGCATATTCGCAAAGACTTTTAGACGGATTGGATAAAATTGATTGGACAGAATCCCTCAAAGAATCGCAAAGAAATTGGATTGGAAGAAGCGAAGGAGCAGAAATGGAATTTAAAATTCAAAAATCATCTTTGAACTCATTTCATGGCAAAATTCAGATTTTCACTACCCGACCCGACACAATTTTCGGCGTAACTTTTATGGTATTAGCACCTGAAAGCGAATATGTACATATTGTAACTACTTCCGAACAAAAATCAGAAGTTGAAAAATACCTCGAAACCGTCAAACACAAAACGGAACGCGAAAGAATGACCGAAAAAAAGGTAACAGGCGTATTTACAGGCTCTTATGCAATAAATCCTTTCAATGGAGCGCAAATTCCGATTTGGATTTCCGATTATGTTCTTGCAGGGTACGGAACAGGTGCAATTATGGCAGTACCTGGACATGACAGCCGAGACCATGCCTTTGCAAAACATTTTAATTTGCCAATAATTCCTCTGATTGAAGGTTGTGACGTATCCGAAGAGAGCTTTGACGCAAAAGAAGGTATTATGATAAATTCAGGTTTTTTGAACGGACTGACAGTCAAAGAAGCAATCGACAAAGCAAACGAATATATCGAAAAAAACAATTTAGGACGTATAAAGGTCAATTACCGTTTGCGCGATGCGATTTTTTCGCGCCAACGATATTGGGGCGAGCCATTCCCTATATATTATAAGGACGGAATGCCTTATGCGTTGCCGTTAGATAAACTGCCACTTGAGTTGCCTGAAATTGATAAATATCTGCCTACCGAAACAGGAGAGCCCCCGTTGGGAAGGGCTAAGGAATGGGAGTATGTCGCTTGAACTAAATCAAACCATTATTAAAAAACATGGAAATTAATAGAATGTCGAAGAAAACGTTGTTCAAAGAATTTGAAGGAAAACAAATTCGTACTGTATGGGACGAAAGCACTGAAGAATGGTATTTTTCAGTGGTCGATACAGTAGAAGCTTTGACTGACAGTGCCAATCCACGCAATTTATGGTTTAAAATTAAGAAACGTATAACGTTTGAAGACGGTATTCAGTTGTCGCCAAGTTGGCGACAACTGAAATTAATCGCTGCCGATGGTAAACAGTATAATACAGATTGCGCTAATTATCACAGTTTATTGCGTATTATTCAGTCTATTACATCAAATAAAACGGAACATTTTACGCAATGGTTGGCAAATGAAATAGGAATAGATAATGCCTTGAATATTAGCACTTCACCTCCAAAAATTATGGATTATAACAGTCTGATAACTCATATAGGCGATGTATTGCAACAAGGACGTTCGCAATCGGCATATACCGTGAACAATATATTAGTGCAAACATACTGGCAAATAGGGCAATACATTGTGGAATTTGAACAAGAAGGAGCTTTAAAAGCCGAATATGGCGCAAAATTATTAGACCAACTTTCAAAAGACCTTACAATAAAGTATGGAAAGGGTTTTGGACGTTCTAATTTAGTATATATCAGGAAATTATATATGTCATATTCAATTGGTGGGACGGTGTCCCACCAATTCAAAAATAACCAACTGTCGGCAATTGGTGGGACGGTGTCCCACCAATTCAAAAAACCAATATTATCGACAAAATTGTGTTGGGGACATTATTATGAAATTCTAAAAGCCGACAACCCCTTAGAAATCAGTTTTTATACCAAACAGTGCGAAAAAGAAAGATGGAGTGTGCGCGAACTGAAACGTCAAATGAAAGGCTTGCTTTTTCACAGATTAGCATTAAGCAAAGATAAAGAAGGCATCCTTGCTCTTGCCCAAAAAGGAACTGAAGTCCAAAAACCCGAAGATTTGCTAAAAGAACCTTTTCTATTTGATTTTCTTGGAGTTCCAATATTGCATCAATATTTGGAAGGTGAATTGGAAGAACGTTTAATCCAAAATTTAGAAATGTTGTTGCTTGAACTTGGCAAAGGTTTTGCTTTTGTGAAACGGCAATATAGAATACCTATAGGAAATAGATATTTTTCGGTCGACTTAGTATTTTACAATATCCTTTTGAAAAGTTATGTACTTATAGACCTCAAACGAGGCGAAATAGAACACGGAGATATTGGGCAAATGAACTTTTACCTAAATTATTTCCGTAAAGAGGTGAATATTGATACCGACAGCGAGCCTATTGGTATTGTTTTAGGGGCTTACAAAGATAGAATTGTTGTAGAGTACGCTTTGGATAATATTACAAATCAGCTCTTTGTTAGTAAATATCAGCTATATCTGCCTTTAAAAGAAGATTTGGAGAGAGAATTGGAAAGATTGCTAGAAAACAACGGATAAAATTGCTAGAACAGATAAAAATTGTATGAAAAATAATAAAATAATGAAAAATAATAGTAAAAATATTCCTTGCAATGCAGAAGAGGAGTCGGGGAATGGATTTCCTTTTGAAAAAAGCACTATGCCCGGCTTTGCAGGGTCGTCTGCATATTATTTGCGCTATCAAGACCCGCACAACGACAACGAATTGGTTTCAAAAGAGGCAAATGAATATTGGCGCAACGTCGATTTATACATAGGTGGAACGGAACACGCTACTGGACACCTTATTTATAGCCGTTTCTGGAATAAATTTTTATACGATATCGGTGTTTCGTGTGATGATGAGCCGTTCAAAAAACTGATTAATCAAGGAATGATACAAGGTCGTAGTAATTTTGTTTATAGGATAACCTCGTTACAACCCTCTACAAAAGAGGAAAATAAAGAAATTCCTCCATTGGAAGAGGACGGGGGAAAATGTTTTGTATCTTTCGGATTAAAAGATAATTACCAAACAACCCCTCTGCATGTTGATATTAATATCGTTGAAAACGATGTTTTGGATATTGAAGCATTTAAAAAGTGGCGTCCCGAATTTGAAAATGCGGAATTTATCCTTGAAAACGGAAAATATATTTGCGGTCATGCGGTTGAAAAAATGGGAAAAAGATACCATAACGTTGTAAACCCCGATGATATTGTGCGAAAATACGGTGCCGATACACTTCGTTTGTACGAAATGTTTCTCGGACCGTTGGAATTTTCTAAGCCATGGGACACTGCAGGAATTGAAGGGGTGTATAAATTTTTACGGAAATTGTGGCGGCTTTTTATAGATAAAGATGGCAATCTAAAAGTTTCTGACGCCGAGCCATCACCCGAAGAACTGAAAGTCGTACATCGTACAATCAAAAAAACAGAGGAAGATATAGAGCGTTTTTCGTTTAACACTGCCGTAAGTTCATTTATGATTTGTGTGAACGACCTTACCGACCTGAAATGTACAAAAAGAAAGGTATTAGAGCCGTTGTTGATTATTTTGTCGCCATTTGCACCTCATATTTGCGAGGAGTTATGGTTTCGTATCGGAAACAATCATTCTATTTGTACGGCGCAATGGGTAAGTTTTAATCCAGAATATCTGATAGAAAACACGATAAAATATCCTGTTTCATTTAATGGCAAAACACGATACTTATTGGAAATGCCCGCAGACACGACTGTTGAAGTAATCGAAAAAGCCGTTTTGGATAACGACCAATCAAAAAAATGGCTTGAAAATCAAGAAGTGAAAAAAATAATCGTCGTTCCAAAGAAAATTATTAATGTTGTAACTGTGAACGGTACACGGTGAGCGGTTTATTTTGTACCCTGTGTGGCACTTAACAAGGCTTTGGCACTATTTCTGAACTCGTCTGGAGTGAGTTGAAATTGTTCTTTGAAGGTTTTGTGAAACCATTCTCTTGTGCTGAAACCTACGGTTTGTGCAATTACTTCAATTTTATGATTTTCAGGGCTTAAAAGCAACTTTTTGGCGTGATCTAACCTCAAATCGTTAATATAGTCAATAAAAGTCATTCCTACGCTGTCTTTAATGGAATTAATCAACTCTTTTTCAGTGATTTTCAATTTGTCTGCTAATTCGATTCTGTTGATATCCTTTTTAGTATAAAGGAGTTGTTCGGTCATCATCGTCTCTAAACGCACGAAAATGTTCATTTCATCGTTTACCAATTGGTCTTCTTTCGATAAATCGTGTTTTCCGTATGTTTGTAATCTTTTGAGTATGTTTATTTTATCTTTACGCTCTTTGAGCAATTCTTCTTTTAGTCCGTCTTGTTCCTTAATCTGCAAAAAGAGCCCTTGATTTTTGTTCCTAACAATCCGACTATAATATACGGTTATTAAAACTGTAATTGTCAGCAATATACATCCTGCAATGGCTAAAATCAAATTTTTACGTATTCGTTCCTTTTCGGCAGTAATTTTATCAACTTCGTAAATGGTTCGTATTTCGTCAAGTTGTGCGTTGATTTCGGTTAAACAGGCTTGCCTGTCTAATATTCGCAACGAGTCGTAGAGGGCTATTGCTTCGTTTGCTTTCCCCGCATGTATCATATACCGTGTTTTATAGTTTAAAAGAGTGCGTACTGCAAGGAAGTTTGTCGGTGTTTTCGAGTTCGCGTTTATGGCTATGTCTATGGCTACCAATGCCTTGTCGTATCTTTCGCTTGCGGCGAACATCTGTGCCTGAAGTTGATAAAAATGCGAATGAAAAGGCGTATAATCGGATTTATAGGTTAGTATCATATTTTCGGCAATTTCGCAGTATCTCTCTGCGGCATCAATATCGCCAATCGCCAAATAATAGTAAACATAATACATTGATAGATTAATTCGGTTGTGGCGGCTCATAAGAGGGTCGAAGTTATCTTTTTCGTTCAATGAAGCATTATGTTTGATTGCCTCCTGTTCAAACTCAGACAGGGCTTGTAAAACTTCGTCATATTTTTCCAGATAGATTAGCGTATAACAGAGAAAACGGCGGGCTTCCGTAAGATTGTCGCGCATAGAGGTGTATGACATATTTGAATTTACGAACAGATTGATGCAGTCGCGATAATATTTTTCGGCTTCCGCCCAACGGGACTGATTTTTGTAAAACCGAGCCAACGAAAATGCCGCTATTGCCATTCCGAAATTATCATTCTTGACTTTAGCACTTTCGTACAGTTTAAGGGTTTCGCTCTGCAAAGTTTCGTGTTGCAGGGTAAGATCCAATATCTCTAACAACATGTCGAAAAATCGGTAGTAAAGATTTTTTTCGTCATGTTCATAGCAAAACTCCATTGCGGCACGCACTTCTTTTTCAACGGTTTGATAATCACGCAGATTATACAAGAAATAGGCATGGTTTAACTTCATCATCCCATACCTGTAAGCGTAATGCGAAATGAGTTCCGTATCGCGTTCCTGTCTTTTTTCTCGCAGAAGGACGGCTTCGTATTCTTCTAAAAACGCTGTCCACTCCTGCAAATCGGCGGTATCGTAAAGCGTGAGCATAAGCCTATGATAACTTTCAATCTTATCTTTTCCTTGCTGTTCGGCAATAGCCCTGCGGAGCGAATCAGCCTGTCCATGCGCCATTGCACCACTAAAAAGAACTATTATTAGGGTCAAAAAAAATTTTTTCATTTTAATATCATATAAAATTAATTATTTCCACCATTCTACCCACTGTTTTTGGTACTCTTTTTCTGCATTTTGGCGAGTTTGGTCATCTTCTGAGTGTCTGTCAAAATATGGTCCCCAGCCTATTTCGCTGTAATTTTCAGCCTGTATATATTCTCCGCCATCATTGAAGCCGCCGGGTAAATGAAAAAAAGTGTTGCCCCATTTGGCTGATTTTGTTGCTTCGGTACTGTAACTTCGCCACGTTCCACTGAAGGCAACTTCTGTCGGTAATAGATACCTCGCTCCATTAGCGTCGCGATTTCCTGAAAATTTTTCACCAATATTGAAAATTATGTTGATATTTTCGAACCACCATATTGTAAATTCTCCTTCAAATTCTCCTGCATGCGACTGATTTCTATCCTCTGAAAAATTATATGTTCCCGAAATTACATCGACGGTTTGTCGGTCGTTTTCATGAAATTTCACTTCTTGTACTTCCATTATGCCTTTGAAGTCGCAAATATTGTCTCTTACTTTCGATTTCCCTGTAACTTCGTATTGGTTTTCGCTAATTTTGATGGTTGTTAAAAATACAATTCCCATTTTTTGATATTCGTCACCTATTCCACCGATAAAATATCTTTCATTACCCCAAAGTTGTGAGATATCACTTTGCGAATTACCAGAAACAATGCTGTTTACGGAAGTCCAAGCGTCATCGAAAAATGGCGCAGAGCGTGTGAATTTGCCATCTTCAAAATCGAAACTTATAACGTTGCCTTTCATCCATTGTGTCCAGTCATAATTTTCACTGTTGAAGTTTAGTCTGTGTTCTGCAAATTGACCGTGAGCGTCTGTTATCTCAAAAGATATATGATACCAAGCGTCACTCAAAATCGTTTCGGGCGTTTCGTCTGTAAAGAAATCTTTTTCATCAAGTTTGAAAAGTGCAGAGGAAGCGGCATCCAAAGTAAATTTTCCTTTTTTTGCGTTAAAATCGTAAACCTCGAACTGACCTGCCCGATAAGTCGGTCCTGATTTGGTTTCGTTATAGTAGAAAAATTTATCGAAATCTAATTCGATGTAGTGTTCTACTGCATGTCCAGTGCTTGCGTAGTAATGCTCATAGCGGGTGATAGCGTTTCGGTCGGGATGTGAGGTGTAAATAATCATTATTCTCATTCCATCGGCATCTTCTACATCAAAGCGATATTCGCCGTAGAGTGCCAAACTGTCCATTACTTCGCTTAAACTGTAGTCAAACTCATGGACTTCTTTGCGAAATTCTATAAACTTCTGCAAAGTACTTTTTGTATCATTCTTGCTTGTTCTGTTGCAAGCGGTTATTGCTGCCAAGGTTAGGGCGGCGGCTAAAAATAGTTTTTTCATTGTTTCAAATTTAAAAATCATATAGTTTGTAAATATTTAATTGTCAATTATATGTATCTGTAAAATGTTTAAAAAACATGTTTAAAAAATTTTGCAAATATATCCTTAAATCCGCAAAATTTTTTTTTAGTTTGCAAAGATACATTTTTATGTGTTAAAAATTCAAATTTTTGTCAAAAAAATCAAAAAAAATCAAAAAAAATTGCGTCGAAAACAAAAATTAGATACAAAAATCACAATTCA
>Ga0099364_10015286_pt1 | contig 10127 bp, 5 predicted proteins | sample TergutTh196P3_FD_73070 | JGI IMG/M metagenome (GOLD analysis project Ga0099364, IMG submission 73070) | Microcerotermes parvus P3 segment gut microbial communities from Pointe-Noire, Republic of the Congo - Th196 P3 | ecosystem: Host-associated > Arthropoda: Insects > Digestive system > Gut ...
AAAAGGCGCGGACTTACAGACAATTTTCCCTTATAAACAAAGCGCTGTTTTACCTGATGCGCATCGCTTTTATGCGTGGGAACGCCGTTAACGTGGCCGAAGCGCTGTCGGAAATGAAAGAGCTGCTGTCTGAAGAAGACTATCTTCCCAGGTATGCGTCTTATGACGTCGCCTGCGCATGGCACTACCTGAAACTCGGACAACCGAAACTAGTTCCGGACTGGCTGAAATCTGATTTTCTGTCCTACGCGCACCCGAAATTCGTTGAAAATCTTGGAAATCAAATAAAAATGTTGCATTGCTTCACAATCGGGAACTATACGTCGCTGCTTAATTTCACGGGAAGGCGTAAAGAGCGGGAAACCGTTCTGTTTGAGAGACTGGAGAGCCAGGCTGTTGAAGCCTGCGCTTACTACCATATAAAAGACAGAAGGGCGGCGTTCGAGACGTTGCGGGAAGCGCATGAAACAGCCGCCACCAATCGACTGATTACCCCGTTAATAGAGATGGGCAAGGACATGCGCACTCTTACAGCGGCGGCGATGCGGGATGATAGTTGCCAAATTCCAAAAATCTGGTTAAAATCGCTAAATCGGCAGGCGTCTACGTATGCAAAATTCCAGTCCTTTATCATAAAAAGCACCCGTAGCAATGTAAAAAGTGAAATTCAGCTTTCCGACAGGGAGAAGGAGGTATTAGCAGGGATTTCCCGAGGACTCTCGCGGACGGAAATTGCTGAAAATCTTGGGATATCACACAACACCGTCAAGATGATAACCGGAAGCCTGTATGGAAAAATCGGCGCTTTCAATATGGCTGACGCAATCCGCATAGGAGCGGAAAAAAAATTGATCTAGTGTCCTTAATACTTGGGCATATATTTTTTTGATTTTATTGGACTTACATTAATACGTCCAGCAATTTAAGGGATACTGCATTAGTACCATTTAGCAAATTCTCGCTTCACGTTGAAAATCCAATATACTGCGTGGTATTCTGTTCCCGCAAAAAAATCAGTGTATTTATTCACTATCAGGAATCATCCGCGATGGAACACTATAGCGATAACTGGCTAAAGCCATGAAGTCCGTGAAACGAACGATTCTTATCCATTATAATGAGATTAATCTCAAGGGGAACAACCGCGGCTGGTTTGAAAACAAACTACAGCGTCACATCGCCGCTTTGCTCCGTGATGTCGCGCATGGACGTATACAACGATTCGCCGGGCGCTTGGCTATTGAGCTTACGGAAGGCGTCTCTCAAAATGAAATAGACGCGATTGCCAACCGGTTGCGAAAGGTCTTCGGCGTTGCAAATTTCGTCGTGGCACAGGAAGTGCCCGCGGATATTGACACCATCAAAAACACGCTGGCGGAACTTGTAAACTCGACTCGTTTCGAGTCTTTCAAGATTGACTCGCGGCGGGGAACCAAGGAATTTCCTCTTAATTCGCAGGAATTGAACCGGCAACTCGGCGCGTACGTCGTGGAGCTAACTGGCGCCAGTGTACGGATGGAAAATCCTGACGTGGTTTTTCTGGTCGAAATCGCGAGCGGACGCGCCTTTCTTTATGTTGAAAAAATCCAGGGAGCGGGTGGACTTCCGTCCGGAACGGGCGGAAAGGTTTTATGTCTGATTTCCGGCGGACTGGATTCGCCTGTCGCGGCCTGGCGCATGATGCGGCGCGGTTGTCGCGTCCTGTATATTCATTATCACAGTTTTCCACACACAACAGTGGAGTCTCAGGATAAGGTGCGAAACATTCTGCGCACTCTTTCCCGGTATCAACTCGAATCAACCCTGTACCTGGTTCCCTTTGCCGACGTGCAGCGTGAAATCGTCGCTTATGCTCCGCCGCCGTTGCGCGTGGTGCTCTACCGCCGCTTCATGGCGCGCATCGCGGAAACCGTCGCCGTCCGGGAAAAAATCGCCGCCATCGTTAATGGAGACAGCCTCGGGCAGGTCGCAAGCCAGACGCTTGAAAACATAAGAACTATTTCGGCGGCCGTAACAATCCCGATTTTTCGCCCTTTGATCGGCGACGACAAGGAAGACATCATACGCCTTGCGCGAACTATCGGGACCTATGAAACAAGTATTCAGCCGGATCAGGACTGCTGTTCGCTTTTTGTACCCAGACATCCGGAGACCATGTCAAACATTGAGCAGGTGGAACGCGCCGAACAGCAGCTTGATGTTTCAAAACTCTGCAACGAAGCCGTTTCCGGTATAACGCGCGAAATTATTCTTCCGGAATTTTGCTTACCCCAGGGTCAAACCTGCCCGTAGGCAGATTTTGCCCTGTTCCAAGGCCCAAAGCAATTCCGGGCAAAATACGCAAAACACTGAATTGACAGAGGTTTACGCTATTTCGCGCAAACTTCAAAAGTTGGCATGTAATGTGCTTATGTTGTTTTGGAGTAGAAATTGGCGCGGCCACGGTCGTGAACGACTTCAAACCGGCAGGCTGGATTAACCGCCTGAGATAAAAGACAAAAGGATAAAAGAATATGTCCGTATCGGGAGTGGGATCATCACCGGAATATGATCAACAGCATGGTGCACAGTTTAACGCCCGCAGCAACGCGGAAGAAATCAAGACACAGTTCCTGACACTGCTTGTAACACAACTAAAAAATCAGGATCCAATGAATCCGATTGAAAATCAGGATTTCATCGCGCAGCTCGCAACATTCAGCTCGCTGGAACAGTTGATTTCAATTAACGAAGGCGTGGAGGGACTGAATAAAATCTCCCTGGAAAATGCGCCCACGCTTGGAGTGGAAACACAGTCGCTGACGGGAGAAATAGCGACATTTCTGGGTGTGCCCGATAACACAAAAGGCGTTCTGGTCACTTCAGTGCTCGGCGGATCCGCGAGCGACGGTAAGCTGACAGCGGGCGATATTGTTGTCAGCGTAAACGGTCGTGAAGTATCCAGTCCCGCTGACTTGACGAACGCTATCCGGGACGCTTCCGGAGAAACCGGAGAGACTTTTATCAAAGTAATCCGTGACCAAAAGGAAACATTCGTCGGAATTAACCTGGCTTGGTGGGTATAAACCGTAGAGGGCGCGATTTATCGCGCCTTGTCTATTCGGACAGTCGTTACATGCTCGCGCAAAAACGGCGATTTTTGCGGCAAAAATATATTGCGGTTGGTGTGGCAATTCGCGGTTTAATTTAACTTAACAATCAGGAGAAACATAATGGCTCTGACTTCATTTTTCACGGCCCTGACCGGGCTGAACTCGAGTAGCCACTCAATTAACGTCATCGGCGACAACCTCGCCAATCTTAACACCATAGGCTTTAAGGCGGGGAAAGCCACTTTCGCGGAACTGATCGGTTCCATGTCCGGCTTCAGTTCCACCGGGAATCCGATAGTTTTCGGTCAGGGGAGCGCGCTGAACGGCGTTGTCAACAAACAGACTGAGGGTAGTCCCGAATATACCGGTAATTCCACCGACGCGATGATCTCCGGCAACGGTTTTTTCATCGTTGACACCGGTGAGGGAAACATGGGTTACACCCGTGCCGGAAGGTTCCAGTTTGACCGAACCGGAAATCTTCTCAGCTCAGACGGTTACCAGCTCATGGGGTACATGGCCAGAAACGGAGAGGTTGATACGGCAACCAGCGTCGGACCAATAGACATTCGTTTAGGACAGTTCATGCCGGCGGTTGTCACCTCTGAAATAAGCGCCGCGGTAAATCTGGATTCAAGGGCTGATAATGACGCCGGTGGAGCACCTCCGGTTCCCGATACATTTGCTACCGCGGTGGATATTTACGATTCTTTGGGAAACGTACACACCATCAGGCTTCAATTCACAAAAACAAACCCGGCAAACGATTTACCAACATGGAGTTTGTCCGCACAGCTTCAAGGCAACCCGCCGGTTCCAATTAATATTGGCGGAGCTGCTACTGTGCCGCTGACCTTCACTCCCGACGGTATGCTGGCTACGCCAACGGGAAATCTTGTTTTGAATATGCCCGCGCTTGGAACCGGCCTGACCGCGCAACCGATTACTCTACGATTGAGTGATGATCAGGGCAGGGCGCTGTTTACCAGCGCGGCAGCTGAGTCCGGAACATCCTTCACGTCGAAGAATGGTTCACCTCCAAGCACTCTCGCGAATGTGTCTTTCAGCCCCGAAGGTTTCGTTATCGGACAAACCGCAAACGGCCAGAACATAATACTGGCTCAACTTGCGGTCGCGACTTTTCCGAACATACAGGGCTTGCAGAAATTCAACGGAAGTACATTTACGGCGTCACTGAACGCTGGCGAACCATCCATCGGCGTTGCGGGCTCCGGCGGGCGCGGAACAGTTATGGGCGGACGTCTTGAAATGTCAAACGTTGACATGGCTGAAGAGTTTATCAACCTGATTATCGCGCAACGCTCCTATCAGGCAAATACGCGTATGATCTCGACCTCTGACGAACTTTACATGGAAGCCATCAACCTCAAGCGGTAACGGTTATACATGAAACAGCTTAAAACTGCGTTCTTGCGGTAGTTTTTAACTGCAAAGAACGCAGTTTTATGGTTCCCCCTGTGAAAAATCGCAGCAGGTTGGCGTTGGGCTCAATGGCTGCGAAACATCCGTAGCAACCAGCCTTGCAATAATCAGCGTAATATCGTCTTCCTGTTCCTCTTCGGATTTCCATGCCAGAACGTTTTCGAGAATCTTTTTCTTCATATCCTCCACAGGAATTTCCCGATTGTCGCGAACCAGTTGAATCAGCCGTTCCTCGCCGAATTCTTCGCCGTTTACATCGGCGCACTCCGTCAGCCCGTCGGTATAGGCGACAATCAGATCGCCAGTCGTAAGCCGTAATGTTTCCTGTTTGTATACGGCTCCGGGGAAAATGCCGACCACTGTGCCGCCGGTGTTCAGCCTGCGGCACTCATTGCCGTGAAAATGCAACGGCGGGTTATGTCCGGCGTTGCAATAAACAATTGTCCGCAGGTTTCCGTCATAATGCGCATAGAAAAAAGTGGCGAAGCGGTTCGTACCCGTATAACTGTATATTTGTCGATTCAACCGTTCGACGATTCCAGCAACGTTTAGTTCGGCGCCATCGTCGTGCAGATGCATGACGTTACTGTGCAAAGCCGCTTGCAGGCTGGCCATAAGCAGGGCGGCCGATATGCCTTTGCCGCTTATGTCACCCAAAGCCATGCCCAGCCCGTCATTCCCAAACGGGAGAAAATCATAATAATCGCCGCTGACCACGCGGGCCGGAAGGCAGGCGCCGGCGACCTCCATATGTTCCACGTTCGGTGCGACGTCCGGGAAAAGCTTTTCCTGTACTTCACGCGCGATCTCAATCTCACGCTCCAGCCGTTCTCGCTGCACCCGTTCCTTTATGAGCTCCCGTACATACTCCGTCATCTGGTTAAAGGAGGCCGCCAGCGCCCCCAGTTGATCGCGTGACCGCACAATAATACGGTGATTGAAGTCTCCGCGTTTGACGTATTGCGTTCCCTGGTCGAGGTTGTGTATCGCCTTGGTGATGGATCGCGTCAGCATAATTCCAAGTATGATCGACGCAGCTTCCGCCAGGACGAAAATGATCAGTATGACGATCAAGGCTTTGTATATCCACTGCCCAACCTCGCTGTCAGAACCTCGCAGGCTTCCCAGAAGTTTTGGAAGTGAAACTTCGACCATCAAGGCGTCCATCTGGGACGGTTCCAGCTCTTCCCCGCTGTTCCAAGAAATCGGATAAAGCGGAATAGGCCACATCCAGCGCGTCACAGACCGGTAGTCGCCAAGTTCAAATGTGGCTTCCAAAACGTCTTCACGGGCGATATCCGTCAACGGCAAAACCACGCTCATACCGGAATCTCCGGCTTGCCGCGTCCGCATCACATCCTGTCCGAGCGCGGCCTTGAGCCGTTCCATGATATAACGATCAAACGGAACCGTTACTTCAAGACTGAAGCTTGACCCTGAATGTAAAACGGAAGAAGTAAAACTCCTCAATAAAAGGCGCGAGTCGCCAGCCACACTGTATTCATCATATTCCAGTACCAGGCTATTGAACTCTCCATCAAAAAAATCAAAAAGCCAGTCTGGGACGTGATAGTCATAAAGCGGCGTCGAAATATAATGACGGCTGATATAGGCAACCGACCTGTCCATCTCCGGGTTTTCATAGTTGAGAACAATCGACGTGGAAGGGTAGGCGCTTAGAATATATCTGGATTCGGCGTCTACCGTTTCCCTGAGTTGTTCCGGCGAAATATCTGGATCGCTCAACGTCATTTGCTGCAATCCCTGGCGCAGCGACAGCGTGAACGCATGTATCTGCGACGAATGGATTCCAATTTGCTTAAAAATAAGAAAATAGCTGAACTGGTAATAGATCAGAACCGTTGACACGTAAAAAATCAAGGCAATTATAATAACCGGAATCGCGCCAACAAAAACATAAACCAAAACCAGCCTGCGCCGGATTTTCCAAAAAAAACCGATTTTTACGCGGCGATAAAACCGCCATAAAAAAACGAGTAAAAACATCGGAAGCAGGGCGAACAGTATTCCCGTCCACGGGTGAGTATAAAAAATCCGGGACGGAATCAGAAAAAAGCTCAATGCCCACAGAGCCAGCAGAAACAGTGCGCATACGTTCATGAACGTTTTCGCCCGCGATAGAAGTTTTTTTAAGTGCGAAATGATTCTCATCTGTCGCCGCCTGGAATAATTACGGTAACCGCCTTATTCATATCCAGAACGCCGCGAACCATTTCTCTAAAATCTTCTTCCTCGACCTTTTCTATTTTTTGGGAAAACTCCTGGTACTCCGCAAGACTCCGGCCCGCGAGCAGATTTTTCGTCAGATTTTCGATTTGTGCCTTTCGCGTCTGATTTTCGGCCATATACGAACCGGCCGCCAAGGTTCGCGCCGCGCTAAAATCGGCGTAACGCAAGGGTTGCAGGACAAAACGCGCGATATTTTCACGAAGGATTTCAAGACTCCGCATCGCTCCTTCTCTTACGGTGGCGGAGATTATAAAACTTCCGCCAGCGAGAAGCGGCCTATATTCACAGCTTACTGATCGAGTCAATGTCACGCTTTCCTGATTTTTTTCAGGCGTCAGTCCTGTTTCCCAAAAATAGTTTTCAAGATACTTTTTCAATACATGTGTATTGTAAACATTCGTATCGCCTGCCGAAGGAGCCTGAAAACCCTGCAGAACCACCGAATGACGCGCCGCGCCGACATAATTAAAGCTCTCCGCTTTTTCTACCGGCTTTGGCGAAGAAACAATATTTTTTCTTTCTCTCATTCGTGACCCACTGAATTCATTGACAAACCATGCAGCGAGGCTCGTTCCTTCCGTATTCCCGACAATCGCCACAAAAGGGTTCACATTCAGGACATTTTCCTCATACCAGTTCATCACAGTCTCTACTGAAATATTTTTAAGGCTGACCGCCGTCGGCAACGATTCCGTTGCGTAAGGATGAGTGCGAAAAAGAGATTCCTTCAAGCAACTCAGTCCTTTGCCCGGTTCCGCCGATGCGCGTACGCCGGCGATTCGTTTCAGTCTTTCAGTTTCCGCCGCGGCAAAAACGGGGGATTTAATCGCCTGCTTTATCCGCTCAAGCCCCCCGGAAATATTACGCGCCGGAATCGAGAGGAAAAATCCGAAATAATCGTCGGTCACCACAGGCGTCAGGCGTCCTCCATAAATTTCCAGTTGACGGTTTTCGCGTTCGTTTCTGAGCATCAATTCCAGCATAAGGCTTGTAATGCCGGCGTTCGCCTCGTTTTCCTGTGTTTTGCCACCCGTAAAATAGAAACCCATTTCGAGAAGCGGCGATGCGCGATCCTCACGTATATAGATTTCAGGACCACGCAGAATCGACGCCAACTGGAACGGATGTCTGACTTCATTTAAACGGAGGGACGCTGCCGCGGACGGAATTTTAAAATTAGGCTCAAGTTCTCCGATACGTGCCAGGAGTTCCTCTTCCACAGCCGGCCGCAACAGGCTTTCAAGCGTTCCAAGCGCTGTTGCCGCGGTAAGATTCCGTTCCGCCAATGAACGCGGTAGATATTCCAGAAGGACGCAGTTTGAAAACGTAAGATACTTCGTAATCACGCGTTTCACATCGTCGGCTGTTATATTGCGTATTTCGATGAAATAGTTGTCCATACGCTTCCAGCCACCCTGAAACTCAAACCCGGCAAGCTTGTGCGCCTGTTCGTCGACGGTTTGACGCTGTTCCCACCAGAGTCGTTCAAGTTGGGCAACAGCACGCGCGAGTTCCGTTTCGGATGGTCCATTCCTTCTAAGAATTTCCAGTTCCGCCCAGAACGCGATTTCCGTCCTGTCGATGTTTTTTAATTCCGTTTCGAGTTCGACTGTGAAAAATCCCGTGCCGTCAAAAGATTCTACCTCTACCCGCGCCATCAAAATCAGATTTTTCCCGTCTCGCAGGCGTGTGTTGAGAACTGAAGTTTCACCCGTTCCCAAAATCGCCGCCACGACCTCCAGCGCTCTGTAATCCGCTGAATTTTCGGAAGGACCGGTGAAGCCGAAGAAAACCTTTGGAAAAGCCGTATCGCCCGATAACGCGCGATAACGAAACTCCCCGGCAGGTTTAAGACCGGTGCCTGCCGAAGACACGGCAGTTTCGCTTTCGTTCTTTGAACTGAAAACGCGGACGACCTCGTTAAGCGCGTCACTGGCACGGACGTCGCCCGCTATAACCAGCGTTATAGCCGACGGAATATACCTGCTTTTATGAAATTCGATTATTTCGCCGGAATCGATTTTTGATAAATGATCGGCCGGCGAAAAGCGGCGCTCGCCAAAGGCGAGAGCGAGCAGTTCTTTCCTGGCTAATACGTCGGGCGGCGCAAATTCATCACGCATATTTTCCGCAAGCCTGACGGCATCAAAGCGCAATGCTTCGTTATTTTCAAAAGGTGTCAGCAACGCTTCCGCCTTAATGTTGAGCGCCTGCCTCCAGCGCGCGGCGGGAACCGTAATTTCAAAACGGGAATATCGTGGTCCGACGCGGATGTTAAAAACACCGCCCAGCGCCCGCGCTCGAACGCGGACCGTTCCCAACGTGGAACCTTCGCCGATATTCGCCCGCGCCCGCGCCGTCAGTTCGGCAAGACCGACATTCTCATCCGTGTCATCCAGAAAACCCGCGCCGACATATGCCTGAACGGATACCAGCGGCTGCGCGTGGGATTCATAAACCAGAGCGGTCAACCCGTTCTTAAATACGACCTTTGTAATCCGCGGAGACTCTTCATAGAGTTCAGCCTCCAATATGAACGGTGCGGACGCGGGCTTGGACGCGACGCGAGGCGCCGTGCCATTCTGGTCGAAAACCGGGGGCACCGTAAGTAAAAAAAATATTACAGTTGATATAATTTTACGGAACATACTGTCTACCCTACAAAATTATATCCGCAAAAGAAAGGATTATTCTACAAGCGCGCGAAAAAATTACAGGCAAGCTCCGAACACCCCTGACTTCGCGTTGCGTTCCCGATCAAATATGCTCATTTACACACGGTAAACTCCGTTTTTGTCTCGGTCGCAAACCTTGATTCCCGGGTTTTCGAAGCTTGCCTGTAACTAACGGAACACTACTCCATGGTCAGGCGGTATATACCTTCATTACGGGTACCAATGTAGATAATGGAAGAATTGTCCGGATCCCGAACCAGGCAATGGATGGGAGAGGCAAATTCAGGGTCAAAGATTCTTTCCCACTCCATTCCGCCGTTTTCCGACAGGAAAAGTCCACCTGTCAGCCGATCGGCCACAAGAATACGTTTCCCGTTGTCGTCTAAAAACAGTATGTCGGAAATACCGGTTCTGATATTTCCGCCAACCGGTGACCATAAAACACCGCTATTGGAGGATTCGAAAAGCCCGGCGGAAGTTCCCGCGAAAAAACGCTCATTGTCCGCCGGAGAAACCACCAGGGAATTTATTGTTACCCGTTCAGGCAGACCGTAAGCGGATGTGGCGCTCCAGGTAACACCCCTGTCCTGTGAACGCAGAATGCCCAGGCTGGTTGCAGCAAAAATGGTTCCCGGCGTCTCGTCCGGCACAACAATCAGCCATGTCA
>Ga0099364_10015287_pt1 | contig 10127 bp, 9 predicted proteins | sample TergutTh196P3_FD_73070 | JGI IMG/M metagenome (GOLD analysis project Ga0099364, IMG submission 73070) | Microcerotermes parvus P3 segment gut microbial communities from Pointe-Noire, Republic of the Congo - Th196 P3 | ecosystem: Host-associated > Arthropoda: Insects > Digestive system > Gut ...
CTCCCTTTTTTCGTGGGTTATCGAAAATCTGACAAAGAATGCCGTAGACGCCATGAACGGAAAAGGTCGCATTACGTATGTGGTCAGTGAAAAAGGGAAAAAAGTATGTATTGACGTAACTGATACCGGAAAAGGTATTCCCAAATCACGATTCAATACCATCTTTAATCCGGGCTACACCACCAAAACCAGAGGGTGGGGATTGGGCTTATCGTTAGTCAAACGTATCATCGAATCCTACCCCGGCGGAAAAATCTTTGTCCAGCAGTCGGAAATCGGGAAAGGAACGACGTTTCGGATTGAGTTGCGCAAGGTTAAGGTGGGGTGAGATTTGAGGTTCAAGGTTCAAGGTTCAAGGTTTGGAATCATTCGATTAATCAATTAATCATAATTCATAATTGACATGTTCGATTGAATTTGAAACGTTAATCAGCTCGTTCCAGCACAAGCAATATATTTCCTTCTTTGTCAGTCAGTTTTGTCTGATTGGGCAATTCCCCCTTTTTCACATGGGTTACGTTATTGATAGCCTGTACGATTTTTGATTCCGTATCGTAATGGATACAGGCCATCATCGTTGTTACGGGTGCAATCAGCTTATAGGCCGTCATATCTTTCGAATCCGGTTCAAATCCGGCGCTCAGCATATTACAGCCCACATTTCCCTGCAGTCTTTTCTCTGCCGTACTAAATTCCAGAAAAGGCCTGTTCTCTAATGTTACCGGTTCGTCCATCACCGAAACAATCATCCATCTTCCATCCAAATCCTGTGCTTTGAATGAACTCCCGTCATTACAGGAACCCCAAATGATTCCCATATAAATACCTGTCAACAGCAAGATAACGTTTTTTTTCATTTTGTTTTTTTTTAGTTAAAAGAGCCGAAATTCGATAATACGCTGTGAAACATCATTGAATAATTTCGACAAATATAGCAAAAAAAATGATTTTTTTAGAACAAAAAATACAGGATTCTCTTTTTTTCTCTATTTTTGCATTATGATTATACCGAAATTGCCACTTTTCAGGTTGCTCACCTGGGCTGGCTGCATAGCGCTCCTGAGCTGGTGGAGTTTTTCATGCAGGCCTGGTAAGTCTGACCCCGAACAGGACGTTTATGAAGTTGTAAATACGTGTTCGCAGATGTTCGACATCTGTATTGACTCGCTCAATGTAACCAATTATACCATCAAAACGGGCGACAACTTATCAGCCATTTTCTCGAAACTGGGTTTGTCGGCGGCAACAAGTGAGCGTATTTATCAGGCTTCTGCCGACTTGCTCGACCCCAGAAGGATTCGAGCCGGACTGAATTATTATGCCTTATCGACACAAGACAGTCTGGAATCTGTCCGGTACATTGTTTTTGCAAAATCGCGTATTGAGCATGTAATCATAGACTTGACAAGCGACGAAATCGAAGTATATCCCTATCAAAAAGAAATTACGCAGAAACAGCAATTCATTTCCGGAAGCATCCAGTCGTCCCTTTGGAATGCAATTGTAAATCAAGGAGCTAACTCACTGCTGACTATTCAAATTGAAGACATTTTCGCGTGGCAGATTAATTTTTTTGCTGTTCAGCCTAAAGATTCTTTTCAGCTATTATACACAGAATCTTTCATAGAAGATACGCTGTCAATCAACATTTTTTCTATTGACGGAGCTATCTTTATACACGACCGGAAAACATTTACAGCCATCCCTTTTGTGCAGGACAGTATCATCGAATATTTTGATGATGAAGCACAAAGTCTTCAGAGAGCCTTTTTGAAAGCGCCATTAAACTACAGCCGTATATCCTCCGGTTTCACCAATTCGCGTTTTCATCCCATCTTACGGATCAATCGGGCGCATCATGGCGTCGACTATGTGGCGCCTGCCGGTACGCCCGTCAAGTCCATCGGGAGCGGCAAAGTAGTGGCCAGAGGATATGAAGCAGGCGGCGGAGGCAACTACATCAGAATCCAACACAACTCCGTTTATACCACTTCGTATATGCACCTTCAACGATTTGCAGAGGGTATGAATGTAGGTCGCCAGGTGCAACAGGGGGAAGTCATCGGATATGTCGGTTCGACGGGGTTATCTACCGGCCCGCACTTGGATTTCAGGGTCTACAGAAACGGAACACCTATTGATCCGTTAAAAATGGAATCGCCTCCCTCCCACCCTGTTAAACCCGAATTAAGGGACAGTTTCGAATTGGTCAAGCGCCAGGTCCTGCAAAAAATTCAGGAAGCTGGGGAAATAGATAGTGGAGCGGTGAGCGTTGAGAATTGAAACAGTTACAACAACATAATTATATAATACATGAGATTTTTAGGTAATATTATCTGGCTGATATTCGGCGGTTTGATTACTGCCATCGAGTACCTGATAGCCAGTTTGTGTATGATGGTTACCATTATCGGTATTCCTTTTGGCGTGCAAACATTGAAACTTGCACTGTTAGCGTTATGGCCGTTCGGCAGCAGGGTGATTGACAATGGAAGCAGTGGCTGCCTGTCGGTCATTATGAATATTTTATGGATTATTTTCGGAGGACTATGTATTTGCCTGACCCATTTGTTTTTTGGTATCCTGCTGTACATCACCCTTATTGGCATCCCTTTCGGAAATCAACATTTCAAAATGGCTAAATTAGCTCTGACGCCGTTTGGGAAAGATATTGTTTAAGGCAGATAACATGTTCTCAAGAAATCTACTTGTCCTGTATATTATCCTCTTGCTGATCGCTATTCTCATGATGGGAGGCCTGATATATATCCGTGAGAAAACGGTTATTGTACGTGATTATCAGGAAATACAGGCGGAAGGGATTTTGCGGATTGTGACAGAAAACGATCCGTCAGGATATGTTGCGACTGACACTCAAATTCAAGGATTTCAATACGAACTGAGCAGGGCAATTGCCCGGCTTTCCGGTCTGGAAGTATTTATTTATATAGATTTAAGTCTTGAGAAAAGTTTTGAAGGTCTTCAAACCAATCACTACGACATCATTGCCCGAAATATTCCGACAACAAGCTACCTGAAAGAATCTTATTTATTTACGGACCCTATTGTTCTGAGCAAACAAGTATTGATCCAGCGCAAAAAAATAGTTAATAATGGCATAGCCCCCTTGCGGAATCAGTTGGATTTAGCAGAGAAAACGCTGTATGTACCTGAAAGTTCACCTGCTCTGTTGCGTTTGAGGCATTTGCAACACGAAATTGGCGATACGATTTATATAGTCGAGGAACCTTTATATTCGTCCGAGCAACTGATTGAGATGGTAGCCCAAGGCGTTATTGATTATACCGTATCCGATTTGCAGATTGCGCTTGTATCAGAAAAACAACTTCCCGAAATCGATCTCCAAACCGATATCAGCTTCACGCAACTTCAAGCATGGGTGATCCGCCAGACATCCCCTGTTCTGTTAGACAGTTTGAACCACTGGCTGCGCGTCATACACGAAACCGGACATTTTGATCAAATATATCGACAGTATTATCTGCATTAGCAGAATGGACATGCCAGTAGTATTCCTTTTATCCTATTCAATTATTTGTACCCATCCGAACATATCTTCTTCGTCGCCATACTGAATCGCACGAAGTTTGTTGTACAGTTTTTCGCAGACAGGGCCGGGTTTTCCGTCTTTTGAAAAAATATACGATTTGTTTTCGTCCAGGTCGTCAATTTGTGAAATCGGGGTGATTACAGCCGCTGTTCCACATGCTGCCGCTTCGTCGAAGGTTGAAAGTTCTTCCAGCGGAATAGGGCGCCGTTCAACGGTCAGTCCGATGGATTCGGCCAACAGCATCAGACTTTTATTCGTGATAGAAGGCAATATGGAAGCGGAAGCAGGCGTAATATATTTATTGCCACAGATTCCAAAAAAATTTGCAGGGCCACATTCGTCCAGATATTTCTTTTCTTTCGGGTCCAAATAAAGCGCCGAAGCATATCCTTTCGAATGACTAATATCACCTGAAACTAAACTGGCAGCATAGTTACCGCCCACTTTCAAAGCTCCCGTACCTAACGGAGCAGCACGGTCGTAACCATGCATAATACATACTTTAGCCGGTTTAAATCCCGTTTTAAAATAGGGACCTACCGGCGTCGCCAAAACCAGAAACAGGTATTCGTCAGCCGGTTTCACGCCAACCTGAGCGCTTGTACCAATGGTCAATGGACGGATATAAAGCGATGAGCCGCTTTCGTAAGGAGGAATAAAGCGCTGATTCAACAGAACAACTTTACGCACAGCTTCTTCAAATCGTTCCACAGGCAGTTCCGGCATCATAATCCCCCGGTTGGACGCTTGCATGCGTTTGGCATTTTCGTCCATGCGGAATACACGGATTTTACCGTCTTTCCCACGAAAGACCTTCAATCCTTCGAATGATTCCTGTCCATAGTGCAAACAAGTTGCTGCTATATGAATGTTAATAACTTCGGATGATGAAATTTCCAGTTCACCCCACTTGCCGTCCCGATAATAACACCGGACGTTGTAATCCGTTTTCATATAACCAAACGGAAGCGCAGACCAATTGATGCTTTCCATAACACTTAATTTTAAGTCGCAAATATAGGCATTTTATTGTTAAATCTGATTCTTGAGGTGTTGAAAAAAGATTTTTTGACAGAAAAATGCACTTTTGCTTTGATAAGGGCTATCTGTTGAGATCGTACATTATCGGAAATTCTTCTTTGGAAAGAAATTAACCTGTTTTACATATCTTAAACAGTGAATGGTAAAAGTTGAGCATATTTTGGCCGAATATTTCCGAAGTATACATACTGACGTACCTCTTGCGGCCGTTTTCACCCATCTTGCGGGCTTTATCGGGATGTTGCAGCAGATACATTATTTTTTCGGCTAATAAATCGGTATCTATCTCAACGCTGTCGGACTGTTCGATAATCGGGACCTTTAATCCGCAAGTATCGTCCACAACTTCATTGAGTCCGGATGTTGCCGTAGCCACAACAGGCAACCCGTGCATCATCATCTCAACGGCCACATAGCCGAAAGTTTCAAACAAGGAAGGTAGAACACCGATATCAGCCATTTGATACCATTCATGCAATTTCGTCTTTTCCAATAATCCGGTAAAGGTTATTTTGGTGCAAATGTCATTGGCCTTTTGCATGTATGTATCATAATTGCCATTTCCTGCAATGATCAGGCGACTGTTCGGATATTTTTCCAACACCTCGCGATAAGCCTTGATTAAATAACCCATTCCCTTGGCTTCGTCAATGCGACCGGCAAAAAGAAGGATCTTTTCTCTATCCGGTATTTTCCATTTTTTTCGCAGAAGTTTATTCTTGGACATTGTGTTTGCCGTATCTTTCAAGCCGTTAGGAATAACGGATATTTTTGCAGCATCAAGTTCATAATCCCTGCACAGGATTTCATGCATATAGTTAGACAGGCAAATAACATGATCCAACTTTGCGTATAATGACTTTTCCTCTTGAAACGACTTTTTCAGGTTCTTGGCGAAACCGTCAGGAGGTTCTTTATTTACTATGGAACGTAATCGCTGCTGGTTGTCATACACACTAAGGCCCCATGCGAGATAATGCACAACCGAAACAATCCTGCAATCAAACGATTTTCTCAATTCCTCGGCCAATTTGCCGCTTTTGTTATAATTCAACTGAAAAACAAGATTATCCGTATTTTTAATCTGCAATCGCAAAAGATATACTATATTCCTGTAATACAAATCGTTTTGAGTGTTCCAGTCCGATGATGCAGGCGGGTTGATTGGTGGAGGAAAGCGCCAATAATGAATACCAACTGTTTCTTCCGGTTCTTCATCGGGTTTTTCAGAACGCAAATGAACTATGCAAACATTGATGTCACTATCGTTCAGCGCAGTGGTCAACTCTCTGATATAAGTTCCGATACCATAAACAGCTGCCTGGCTTGTTTCATTGAAAATATACAGATTGACCATGATTATAGAAGATTAAACCAGGATTGATCAAGATTATGAAAGAATGTCAAGTACAACATGCCTTCGTTTGTCCAACCGTTGAGGAATCCCATAGCCGTTAGATTATTATGGCTCTCATTTTTCCATTTTTCCCATTCTTGCCTGATTTCTTCAGTTAAGTTTCTGTTGAAATAATTTTGACACGCATATAAACGCTGTAAGTTGTTCATATAGGGAAATATGTTGTGTATATCCGGTTCACGAATGCAGTTCCATTCCTTGCATTGCTGTAATGAGTTAGCGTATTTCTCTGCATATTCGGGTAGCGTTATCAATTCATACATAAAGCGATAAACATCCGGTCTCTCATTTTCAGATACCGTTTTTTTCTTTATTTTTCTTGAAATTTCGTGCGCGATATGTGTTAACGCTTTATGAAGTTTACTGTCCTTGTGTCCGACTCCTCGCAGGCGGTAAATAAAATAGCGTCCCAATCCGGTTAATCCTCCCCCAAGGCTCAAGTCGGAATATGGTTCGTACAAAACGGCACGATACATCCGAGTGTCGTAGGCTTCGAAGAAGTCGTCATCTTCTGCTTCGATAAAGCCGTTTTGCAGGAAGCAGTTAAAGCCAACGCCAATACCGGCTATCCCAATATCGTATCTGACGGGGGTTGTATTGGTGATTTGTGTTTGAATTTCTTCAATCAGATTCATGGCATAATCATGAAATACGCTGTTGCCTGTCAGTCGGGCATAGTGGAAGAAAAACACGGCAATACCGGTTTTTCCGTAAAACAATCCGGGCTGTTCCGTCAACGTACCGTTAATAATCAATGTCTGTAAAATTTCATCCAACTGTTTCATTTATAATAATATATTAAATTCAATTCTTGCTGAAAACTGAAAACTGTTTTCTGAAAACTCCTTTAGCTATTTCGGATGTATAATATCTTGACAGAAATTCATAAATCACCATTTCATGCAATCGGTTCTTTGTTCGGAACCATCGGTTCATGGTCATGTGAATCATGCTTGTCAACAGGGATTGCATCGAAACTTGAAGTTCTCCGGATTGATCCATACCGGTTAGTTTTGTTGCTATTGGAATAATAACCTGTCTGCGAGCCTTGATAATTTGAATGGCATCTGTGACTTCATTTTCCCACAACATAACATACTCAATTTCTTTGCGATAAAAACGGTATTTATCGTTCAGCTGTTTGGTTACATGATGATGCGTAAATCCGAATTCTTTTTTGAAACTTTCTGCCAATGTATTCAATAATTCCTTCCGTTGCGGCAAATCGAATGAAAAGGCAGACAAAAAGCTGTCAATCAATACCAATGCCAGTTTCCATCGCTGTTGTTCGGAATTCTCATTGTCCAATCGGTGTAAAAGCCGGATGATGTATTCGCTGTCCATAAAAAAGAATTGTTCAACCAATGCAATGGAATTGGCGCCATAGCGTTCCATTTCCCGTTGGTATGTATCACACTGTATGTTCCATACAAGTCCGGAGTGAACCAATGGATTGCATGTTACAAAGAAACGGTTGAAAATATAATTGAAATTCCGTGTTTCCTTCAGATGAAGTCGTAACCGTATATGAAAATCGGGGTCTGAATAACGGATAAAAAACCATTTGTCGATAAGGTCGTTTTTCAGGATTTCTTGGACATATCCATACAATTCGTTCTTCAGGATTGTATCGGCGGTTTTTGTTCCGGTGTAAATTTTAAAATAAACCCATTCGCTGCCGGGGATAAATATTCTGTTTTCCATCTTTTTACCGCTGCTTTGCTGCCGATTCCCTGTAGAAGGCAAAAATAAATTCATTCGTAAAAACGCCTTCAAGGCCATGGACAACAGCAGTTTCCGGGTTGAACAAAAACTCTTCCAATGAAAAAATCTGCCGTTTTTTTACAACCGATAACCAGGCCCGTATACTTAACGGATTGTTTATATCGATATACAACTCGTTATCGCCATCGGCAAGCACAACGCGGTCGGGAATATTTCTGCCGACTCTCCACTCCTTGATTTTCAGGAGGAGTTCGTTATCATCCTTTATTCCTGAAAACAGTTTTGTTTCTTTTTCACGAACTGTCCAGCGAGCCTGCGACAGGATACAGTTTTTATAGACTACCCGAGGTAAATAATCCAACTGTTGTGCAGCTTCATTCCAGTTAAACCACAGTCCGGTGCGTCCGTTCTGATGCTGCATGTCGCACAGAAAATGATATACCGGCATGGGATTCTGTCCACTATAATTATGAGCAGAGCTTAGGCGCGGGACAATTTCTTTTTTCAATCGCTTGGAACGCAAAACAATACGGTTGCTTTTCACCGAGACGTACAAATCATCCGGACTAATGATAAATTCATTGGAAACACCCGCCTTTGCCAGGTACGGAATTTCATACGGACGAAGAACGGGACGGAGCAGGATATTCCCGATGCGCGATTCGGGAAGATGCACAATTTCCGCGAAAATCACATCGGGATGCATTTGCGCCTCTTTTTCGGTTATGGATAGCGCATGATTCAAAATCTGCTTATCCAAATGACAAAAACGCCCCAACAGTGCTGCAGCGCTCATACCGCCCGCCGACTTAATGTAAAATGAACACCCCTGCTCATCGTCCTGTAAAATTTCACACACTACTGAAATAGTAGGCGGCAAGTCATCCCATTTTGCCTCCATGCCTTTCACCTCTTCATCGGTTAACTCAATTACCTTTTGCTTGGATTGCTGATATTTCTGTAACAGTATGGATTGAACAGGGTTTTGGGGTGTATTTGAAGGTGAATTTCCACGCGGCAACATTAAATCATCCACCAACGGACTGATATCGCCCGAAGTATTATCGGCATAACCAATTCCCAATTCATTATCTAAAATGAACAATAAAGGCATTTCCCTGTCTTCATAACGTTTCATAAAGTTTTCCCTGAACCGTGTAAGGTTTGTTTGCGTAGCAGGCAGGGTTATTTTGTTAAGAAAAACCAATGCCTGCTGAATTTCTTTAAGCATTTTACGGCTAACAGTTGCATGTCGCGCCGGTTTGAACATATCCGTCTGGAACAGGTACTTGATTTCTGCCTCTACCCTTGTTTTTTCAATATTCTTGATAATCTCAGGATAAATATCAACTGTATTGCCGATTGGTTGCCGGTCGATGTTGTCTAATTGTGCATCAATTATGGATAAAATATCAACGAGTTGACTGTCCGTATTCGGTAATTCTTTCATCCTGTTAATCAAACTAGTCAACGGTCGAACATTGGTTACAGCAGGCATTAATTCATTAGTCAGGACTTGTGCATCTATCAATTCATGGATAAATTCAGTGGATTCTTCTATTGAAATTTCATCGTCTACCAATACTTTAGCCAATTCGGAAAACAGTGCGTTTCCGGAAGCCAAAGTCAGTACTTTTTGAATGTATTCCGAGTTTTCTATTTGTTTGATTTGGTGTACGCGGCGCGTTTTTCGATAATAATATTCTACATACCGCAAGTGATTTTCCACAGGATATATACTGTTATTGGGGTAATAATGCAACTGTTCGCGTATAACTTTATCTCTTTCGATCAGCTGTGTCAACGAACAGATATAGTTCATATCCAACCGTGTCTGACGTCTATATTTCTCCTGTTCCGCCAACAGTATCTCTGTACATTTCCCGACTTCTCCAACCGAGCATCCGGCAAAGAGGCCAAAAGGCGTGGGACGTGTACAAGCCCGTTGATAGTAGCGATAAGCGGAGAATCTCGCTTTGTCTTCTCCCTTGTCTATACTATCACTTAAATCGGGAGTGGCAATTTGCAGCATTTCCCTAATAGCTGATTCATGCATACTTCTATAATCCAACAAGTTAGAAAACGGAAGATATGGAGTGCGAAAAAGAAATGAGGTAAAAAGTTGACACATGAATTATTCTTTCTATACAGTTAAGATAGAGGCTACCTGAAAAATATGACAAAGTATTCTCTATTAAAACAAATTGCTCTATTTTTGCTACTTACGATTTGTCAATATGAACAAAAGCAGCATTACTGTGAAGAGCCCACTCCGATAAATCCTTTTTTGAAAAACAAACCCATTTATAAGGCTTGTAAGGGTAGCGAAAATGGCCAAATTGGGGCTTTGGGAGTGGACTCTTTGAACAATTA
>Ga0099364_10015288_pt1 | contig 10127 bp, 9 predicted proteins | sample TergutTh196P3_FD_73070 | JGI IMG/M metagenome (GOLD analysis project Ga0099364, IMG submission 73070) | Microcerotermes parvus P3 segment gut microbial communities from Pointe-Noire, Republic of the Congo - Th196 P3 | ecosystem: Host-associated > Arthropoda: Insects > Digestive system > Gut ...
AGCCCAAACGTAGTTGTTGCGTTGGCTTAAGTTGATACGAAACCGTAACGTTTGGCACCAAATTGGAATAGTCAACATCAAAATTCTTGCTTTCATCAAGGCGGTATTTTACATACTGTCGGGTTCCTTCCATGCGAAGACCGGTGCGGAGTCCGAATTTTTGCGCCTTGTAAGCATATCCGGCATAAGCGGCATAAATATTGCTGACGTGTTCGAAATCGGTTGAATAGTCATTTCGCACCGATACCCAATCGCCAAGTGCGTCCATTTCGTAATGTCCCACTGTGCTGATGTTTTGCCGGAGAGTGTATTTCAAGCCAGTTTCTATGCTGTGTTTCGGGCTGAGTGGATTGACGTAATCAATCTGTCCGGCATGTTCTGTAGTCCGTGCATCGTTGTCGTACCATTGGTTGAGCCTGACATCAGGCGGCAATATACCTGTTATATTTCTTACATTTGTAAAATTTTCGTTAACATTGGGCGAATTGCTGAACCGGTAGGAAAACGTAAAATTTTCGTCTTTCTTGCGGGTAGTTCGCTGATAATCAAGGTTGGCTCCGGTGGATCCGTAGATGTATCTTGAATTGCCATCTCTTTCATATCCAAATTGCAAAATATCTTCATTGTTATACATTTCCGTAAAATAATCCATAACGCTTTTCTGTCTTCCATTCATAAGGTTGACGCCGATGCTTAAAAGACGAAGGGTATCAAATTCATAACTTGCCTCAAAACGTCCGGATATGAAATTGCCGATAGGTTTATTTCCTGCGTAGTTTATTTCCTTTTGATACAAGGGATTGATGAAGTTTTCATTCTCACTTTTCATTTCCAGCCCTGGATTTCTGAAGTTATTATAGTTTAAGTTGCTTGTCAATCCAAGTTTTCCGATTTTGGCTGTGAGAGTATTTCCTCCTCCAAAACCGCCGAAAGTGCCTGCATTTGCCGAAACCGATCCCTGAAAACCTTGCAACGTGTTTCGGACGGTAATAATATTGATGATACCGCCAACGCCTTCGGCATCGTATCTGGCACCGGGGTCGGTAATCACTTCTATATTTCTTATTGAATTGGCAGGCATGCTTTTAAGCACCTCCGACACGTTTTGTCCGCTGAACATATTCGAAGGCTTGCCGTTCAAATAAATTCTGAAATTCGAGGAACCTCTCAGCTGTATATTTTCTTCGCCGTCAACAGTTACCATGGGTACTTTGCGGAGCATATCCAAAGTATTGTTGACTTGGGCTTCGGGGTCTTCCTGGATATCGTAAATCAGTTTATCAATCTCCACCCTAACCATTGGTCTTTGCACTGCAACTACCACTTCGCCGAGTTCCTGCATTATTCCCTGCACATATATTATGCCGAGGTCAACCCTTCGATTGGCTTCGGTTAATGTAAACGGCTTCAGCAAGGTTGCTATTCCAATCGACTGAATGTTCATGATGTAGCTTCCGGGGGCTTGTATCTGTATTTCAAATTTCCCGTTGCCGTCACATGCTACCGCTCTGACAAACTGGGTTGGCGTTTGAATAAAAGCAACTGCTACGGTGACAAAAGGCACCGGTTCGTTGGCAAGAGAATCAATTACCTGTCCGGTAACTGTAAATAGATCGCCGGCACGATTTTGTGCCGTAAGAGTAGCGGCGCATAATACCGCTCCAAGCAATAAAGCTAATGTTTTCTTCATAATATTCGTGTTTTTAAATTTTTTTTTATGTGTGTTTAAATTGTTTCTTTTCATAATTTATTGTTTTTTAAATGTGATGTAAAATTATACTGTAATAAATTAATGTTTAATACTTAATATCGCAATATTACGAAATATTCGTAAACAAAAAATAATATAAGCAGGCTTAATGATATACAGGTAAATTATCCGCATTTTTCTCTCTTGAACGCCCAAATTGACGTAACTCACTGATGTATAGGGATTTACCCCCCCCCCCCCTGCAAAAATCGTGCCAAACTTTGCGTTTCAAGGGTTAAAATTGCATCTGATATGTCAAAAACATCGTACATTATTTTGCAATGGTAATACAATCATAATGAAATAACAAGACTTTTTTTGCAATAAAAAATAAAAAAATAATCAGAAATTGATGCAAAAAACAGTTTCATTACTTTTTACAACCATATTAGTTGTGTGCTATAGAAAAAATGCTCTTAAAACGACACAAAAAAACATTATTAATATTTTCACTCTAAATTTTACTCTAAATTAGATGATTTTCTGCTTAATTCTTCGGCTTATTTAATGTTTTTTAACGACTCGACAAGAAAATCCCAAAATTTCTTAACAGACGGCACATTAACCTTTTCATCGGGCGAATGCGGATTTATAATTGTCGGTCCTAAAGATATCATATCAAGATTTGTATCTGTTCCTCCCAAAATGCCGCACTCCAATCCGGCGTGTATTGCTTTAACCAACGGTTTATTTCCAAACATATCTTCATATACTTTGCTCAAGGTTGCCAAAACCGCCGATTGCATATTGGGCTTCCAGCCCGGATACCCTCCTCTAATGCTAACTTCGGCGTCAATCAAGTGAAAAACAGCCGCAATTTTCCATGCGGTAGCATCTTTTGCCGAATCAACGGAACTTCTTGTAAGACAATGGGCTTCAAATTTGCCTTCCGTGCATTTTACAATTGCAAGATTATTTGACGTTTCAACAAGTCCCTCCATAGCTTGGCTCATGCGCTGAACACCGTTAGGGCAGGCAAAAACGGCGCGGATTATCTTGCGTTGATCACTATTGTCCATCACTTTAGCGGGGAGGTCTGCTTTTATTATTTTAAACGACAACTCAGGTTCGGTATCCGAAAATTCAGCTTTGTAAATTTTTTCGTAACCCACTGCAAATTTTTCAAAATCAGAGGCTTTTTCGTCCGATACAGTTAAAACAACACACGATTCTCTCGGTATTGCATTTCTTAGATCTCCGCCGGAATATTCGGCTATACTTACTCCAAAATCAGCCTCCGCCTGCATCAAAAACCTGAACATGAGCTTATTCGAGTTTGCTCTGCCAAGCGCAATGTCAACGCCCGAATGACCACCTTTCAGTCCCTTCAAACTAACTTTGTAGGTAGCCATGCCGCTCGGAGTTTCCTCTTCAGCATAGTTTTTTTTCACGATAACATTTACGCCTCCGGCACACCCAACGCACAATTCGCCCTCCTCTTCAGAATCGAGATTCATAAGTATATCGCCTTTCAGCAATCCTTTCTCAAGTCCGAATACACCCGTCATTCCGCTCTCTTCGTCAATTGTAAAAAGAGCTTCAATCGGTCCATGTTCGATTGAATTTGAAGAAAGTACAGCCATTGCCACCGCAACACCTATGCCGTTATCCGCCCCAAGAGTGGTGCCGTTTGCTTTTACCCATTCGCCGTCAATAAGAGGCTCGATAGGGTCATTTTCAAAATCGTGTTTTTTGTCACTGTTTTTCTGCGGAACCATGTCAAGGTGAGCCTGTAATATTACTCCCTGCCGGTTTTCCATGCCTTTTGTTGCAGGCTTCCTTATTATTACGTTGCCGACCTTATCTACAATAGTTTCAAGACTGTTTTTCTTTCCAAACTCCTCCATATAGGCAATAATTTTCTGCTCTTTCTTTGAAGGGCGCGGAATTTGACAAATCTCGTGGAAATAATTCCATACCTGCTGAGGCTCCAAGTTTCGTATATCGTTCATGTTTTTTGTTTTTATAGTTAATAAAATTTGGAACGTAAACTTAATACATATTTTTGGTAAAGCAATTAACAAAATAATAAAATTTTAAAATAAAAATGTAATCTGCTTTACGCCTGCGGTTAAACGTTTTTTGTTTCTGCGAGGCTTTGGGTGTTTTTTATCATTTTTTTGAGAATAGTTTCGTAATTAATTTCTTTATATTTGTCGTGAAATTTATTTTTTATTAAAACCACAAAATATGAAAGCAAATGTTTTTCTTTTCGCAGTATTTTTACTGCTGCTGCAATCGTGCGGCAATCAAACTCCGGTAGAAACAAAAAGTCCGGAAAATCCTGAAGCGGTGTACTTTGTTGCAAAGTCGGACGATTTTACCGTTACCGGCGATGGAATCAACCAAAATTGGGAAAAAGCAGAGTGGTTGCCGCTTACCCAGCGCAGACCGGCTGAAGTAGATCAATCTCGCGCTACCAAAGTAAAAATGCTCTATTCGCCAACCGGCGTTTACTGTCTTTTCGATTGTTTAGATGAAAAGATAACCGCAACAAAAGAAGCCGACTTTTTGGATCTTTGGACTGAAGATGTGGCAGAAGTATTTTTTTGGACTGACGAGTCATCGCCGGTTTACTTCGAATACGAAATATCGCCTTTAAATTATGAGTTGCCGATTTTGGTATATAATAATGAATGGGAACTGCTGAGATGGCAGCCCTTCTATTATGAAGCAAACAGGCAAACGCAACACGCTGTAACCATTAGAGATGGCGAACAAAAGCCCCATGCGGAGATAACAGGCTGGACGGCAGAGTTTTTTATTCCGTATAAACTTCTGTTTCCAATTAATAATGTCCCGCCGGAATCGGGAACCAAATGGAGAGCCAACTTTTACCGCATCGACTATGACGAAGAGCGGTCGAAAAATTGGTCATGGCAGCTGACGGAAAGAAATTTTCATGATTACTTAAAGTTCGGAACCTTGCTGTTTGAATGAAAAAAACGGTTTTTTAATTTGATGTATGTCTGTTTTTTAATGCGTAACTTGGGTTAAAACAATAGACTTTGTATAGCAGACTGAGCCTTTTTTCTTACCTTTGCGCAAAAATAATATTGCCATGGAAACGACAAGACAAAAAAAAGTAGCGCGGCTGTTGCAAAAAGAGCTTGCAGATATATTTCTGAAAAAAGGCAACGAACTTGCACACGGCAAACTTATTACAGTAACCAATGTAAGAGTCAGTCCCGATTTTTCGTTTGCAAAGGCTTTTATCAGCATTTTCCCTTCAACTAACCAGCAAGAGGTTATGGATAATATTGAACTGCACGGCGCAAAAATAAGGTTTGACTTGGGAACAAAAATAAGGTCGCAGTTAAGGATAGTCCCCGAAGTGGCTTTTCAGCTTGACGACAGCCTTGATTATATCGAAAAAATAGACCAACTGCTGAAATCCTGATAATAATGAAATACGATCCTGTTAAAAAAACATTGGGAAAATTCTTTTCCGGATCGCTTTTCATGCGAAAATTGTTTTATTGGCTGTTAGGCATTTTGTTGCTGCGAGCATGGCACATTAAAAAAACGCTCAAGAAAGTTTCGGCAGATATGAAAGAATCGGCAAAAATACTTGACGCCGGATGCGGATTCGGGCAATATACGTGGCAAATGCAAAAAATGAACAAAAACGGGAGCATAAAAGGCGTAGATATTGACAGCGAGCATATCAGAGATTGCGAAAACTTTTTCGCAAAAGCAGGCTTGTCAAACAGAGTTTCGTTTCAGACTATGGATCTTACCGCTTTAAATGACACTGATTGTTACGACATTATTCTGTCGGTTGATGTGATGGAGCATATTCATGACGACCTTACGGTTTTTCAAAATTTTTATAACGCGTTAAATAAAGGCGGAGTTCTTATTATTTCAACTCCTTCAGACAAAGGCGGTTCAGACGTTCATGATGAAAACGACAACTCTTTCATTGACGAGCATGTAAGAAACGGTTACAGTGCCGAAGATATAAGCGAAAAACTTTCAATCGCGGGTTTTGGAGATATAAAAGTTGCATATACCTACGGAAAAGCAGGCTCCGTATCGTGGTTGCTTACAATGAAATATCCCATTAAAATGCTGAATGTTTCACATCTTTTTTTTATTATTCTTCCTGTTTGGTATTTGATTTTTTTTCCTGTTTCTTTAATCCTCAATTATATTGACGTTAATTCAACCCACAAAACAGGCACAGGACTACTTGTAACAGCCGCAAAATAGAGAAATGAAACTGTCGGTTTACATAGCAAAAAGATATTTGTTCGCCAAGAAGTCGCGGAACGCAATTAACGTTATTTCAGCGGTTTCGGTAGCCGGAGTTGCGGTCGGCACAATGACGCTTATTATCGTACTGTCGGTATTTAACGGACTCGAAATGCTGGTAAGTTCTATTTTCAACACCTTTGACCCCGATATAAAAATTACCGCGGCTCACGGCAAAACATTCACAGCCGACACCGCCATATTGACATTTCTGTCGAACACCGAAGGCATATCGAGTTACTCCATTACCCTTGAAGAAAACGCCCTGTTGAGATACGGAGAGAAGCAGTATATCGCAACCATAAAAGGCGTTGACGATAATTATCATAAAGTAACAAATATCCACAACTCGATGTGGGAAGGAGAATTTGTGCTTGAAACCGAAAACGGAAATAAATATGCCGTACCCGGTTTGGGAGTATCTAATTACCTTGGCATAAGAACCAATTTTCTGACGCCTCTTGCCATTTATGTTCCGCGACAAACCGGCGAAGCAACAAACCTGAACGCCGAAAACTCATTTAACAGAGATTATCTTTTCCCTTCGGGCATCTATGAAGTTGAAAAAGAATACGATTCGAAATATGTATATCTGCCTGTCGGCTTTGTAAGAGATTTGACCGAGAACGAAAACGCCTCAAGCTCCATTGAAATAAAAGTTGAGAAAGAGTCTGAAACAGACGCGATAAAGCGCAGAATAGCCAGAACGCTCGGCAGCGATTATGTTGTGCAAAACAGATATGAACAGCAGGAGATTTTTTATAAGGTGATGAAATCCGAGCGCCTTGCCATATTTGTAATACTGACGTTGATACTCATAATCGCCTCTTTCAACATAATCGGCTCGCTTACAATGCTGATAATCGAAAAAAAGCGCGACATTGAAATACTGAAAAGCCTTGGCGCAGATAACGATTTGATAAAAAAGATATTCATTTTTGAAGGGTGGCTCATTTCGATAATTGGAGCAGGCGCGGGAATTGTTTTGGGATTTCTTGTTTGCTGGCTTCAACAAACATTCGGATTGGTGCGGCTGCAAAGCGAATCGCTAATAATGGACGCCTACCCTGTTGTGCTTAAACTGAAAGATTTTCTGATTGTTCCGGCAACGGTACTGCTGATAGGATATTGGGCAGCATGGTATCCTGTGCGGTATTTGACAAACCGGCTCAACACTGTCGGCAACTTCGCAGATTGACTTTTAGTTTGCAAAAGGATTATTTTTCTAAAAAGAAAGGCGGAAGTGAACTATGTAGGCTGAAAGACACTCAGATCTATGACAGGTCTGCGCAAGCACCCAAGACTTTGCAATGATAAAATTAATGCTCAATCGAATAAAATGAAAAATTCAAAATAGGCTCTTAAAGCCATAAAATAGAAAATATTTAAATACTTTTGTGGTTTATATCTGAAGAAGCATTTGATGTGAAAAGATTTTTTCTTTTTTTATTATCTCTTTGTCTTGCGACTCAGGCTGCAGAAGCGCAGGAGCTTTGGAAGTTGAGGAGATATGAAGTTGCGGCAGGTCTTGGCGCTACTTCCTTTTTTGGCGATGTCGGAGGTTTTTCGAATGGCGAAAATGCGCTCGGCTTTAGAGATATTTCAATTTTGCAAACTCGCACCAACATAGACTTTAGCGCAAAATACCGTATATTATATGATATAAACGCAAGGTTCAGTTTTTCGGGCGGGCTGCTTAAAGCAACGGACGAGCGCGGCTCTAATGAAGGGCGAGAGTTTGAGGCGGCGACTACTTTTTATGCGCCTACGCTTTTGGGAGAATATTATTTGATTAAAAACAGATTGGAAAACAGTTATGGCTTTCTAAGAAACGGCATAAAACACACAAATTTTTTTGGAGCGCTTGATATTTATGTGTTTTCGGGAATCGGAGGAATGTTTTATTCCGTAAAAGGAAATGAAAAACTTGAAAGTCACGCAAACTTCAGGTCGGGAGGTTTTGCCGTAGTTTTACCTGTGGGGATAGGTTCAAATTATATTTTAACGAGAGATCTTAATTTAGGACTTGAATTAAGCGGGCGATATGCATTATCTGATTACATTGACGGCTATACTTCACAATATTCCAGACATAATGACGTTTATCTTTATTTGAACGTTGTTATTACCTATAAGATTAATGTTAACAGTGTGGGAGAGAATATTTTGTCAAGAAGATAATGAATTGTAATGTTGCTGATGAAAAAACTGATTTGGCTTTTTATTTTTACGTTTATACCGCTGGTTGTTTTCTCTCAGCGAAAAGCCGATTATGGCATATTTGGCGGCGTTTCTTCATATCTGGGAGATATTAATATGGAGAAACTGCTCTATTCGCCTCGTCCTGCCGCAGGGGTATTTTACCGGTATAATCTGCACCCGCGGCATTCGTTGAGAGCCAGCCTGTTTGCAGGCGGACTTGCTGCAAACGACTTGGATTTTGATGATCCATTCCGGCAAAACCGCGCCGCTTCATTTTCGGGCATGGCAGCCGAAATGGCTTTGCAGTTTGAATTTAACTTTTTTCCTTATGCCACAGATGGTAAAAAATGGAATTCTACGCCATATTTTGCCGCAGGAATTGGAGGGGCTTATATTAATGTTAATCAAGACGTTGTATTCTGTCCGGTTATCCCGTTTTCACTTGGTTTTAAAATTAATATCAAGAAAAATTTGGGATTAGAGGCAGAATATGGTTTTCGTAAAACTTTTTATGATAAATTTGACGGCGTAGAAAATCCGACTTATGCTTGGACACATAATAATGATTGGTACTCGTTTACAGGTATTTGCGTTACCTGGAAAATTTTTAATAAACTTGCAAATTGCCATGTTTATAATAATATTGATTCTAAAAGGAAAAGAAAACGTTGAAATATGTCCCTGAAAGAAAAAATTATATCATCAAAATTACCTCGTCATGTTGCCGTAATAATGGACGGCAACGGCAGATGGGCAAAGCAAAGGGGACTTGGCAGAGTTATGGGTCATCAAAACGGCGTTAATGCAGTGAGAAACCTTATTGAAGCTACGGCTGAACTTGGAATCAAATATCTGACTATCTACGCATTTTCAACTGAAAACTGGAGAAGACCTAAAGGCGAGATTACGGCTTTGATGGATTTGATGCTGCAATCAATTAGAAAAGAGACAGAAACTCTTATAAAAAATAATATCCGACTGCGAACCATTGGCGATAACAACCGTTTTGGAAAAAATATAAAAGAGAAGTTGACTGAAACAATAAATAAAACGTCTGTTTGCACGGGACTTAATCTTGTTGTTGCGCTTAGCTACAGTTCGAGATGGGAAATAGCCGATGCGGCAAAACGGCTTGCCGTTGATGTTAAAAACGGAACGGTTGATTCGGAACATATTAATGAAGTAAAATTTGAAGAATATTTAAATACAGCGGGGATTCCCGACCCCGATTTATTGATAAGAACAAGCGGGGAAATGAGAATAAGCAATTTTCTGCTTTGGCAAATGGCATATACCGAACTTTACATAACAGATACGCTTTGGCCCGATTTTGGCAAAGAGGATTTTTTTAAAGCGGTTATCGATTACCAGAGCAGAGAAAGAAGATTTGGAAAAATAAGTGAACAAATTTTAGACAATGTTAATTTTAAAACGGCTTAATAAGTTTATATTTACTGCCATGTTATTATTGGGCAGTGCAGTTAATGCTCAAGAGCGACTGGAAATATATGATTACATGTCGCGCACTGACAGCTATATTATAGGCGGCATTACAGTTACAGGGGTAAGATTTCTTGATCCTAACGCCCTTATCGCCATTTCGGGTCTTAGGATTGGGCAACAAGTTTCTATTCCCGGCGAGGAGTTGAAGATTGCCACCCAAAGATTATGGCAGCAAGGACTGTTTTCAGATGTAAGAATTTCATTTACCAGATCGCGCGATTCAATATTTTTTGACATCGAGCTTCTGGAAAGACCGCGAATATCGGCGGTAAGATATGACGGGCTGAAAAGATCGGAATCGCGAGACCTTGTTGAAAAAATCAATCTTCCGGTCGGCTCGCAGGTTACGCCCTATCTTCTCAACACGGCAAGAAGAATTATTGTCGATCATTTTATTGATAAGGGATTTTTAAAT
>Ga0099364_10015289_pt1 | contig 10126 bp, 7 predicted proteins | sample TergutTh196P3_FD_73070 | JGI IMG/M metagenome (GOLD analysis project Ga0099364, IMG submission 73070) | Microcerotermes parvus P3 segment gut microbial communities from Pointe-Noire, Republic of the Congo - Th196 P3 | ecosystem: Host-associated > Arthropoda: Insects > Digestive system > Gut ...
TAAAGAAACACCGGATAGACAATGCATGGGAAACCTTGCGGATACAGCCGCAATGCTGCGACGCCGAGATTCCCTTCGGTGCGGACGGCCGCCGCAAGTTCGACTGTTTCGCCGCGTGCAAGTGTTTCATAATCTTGCCGATTCCCGATACGGTAACGCATCGGAACAATCACATCGTTGGAGACGGTAAACCGGATTCGTTCTTGCCCTTCGTGAACAATCGGCATAACCTCTTGGATGGACATCGGCGGCCGGCTGCTGCGAATAAGTTTAATCGACCGAATGTCCCAAGAACCGTCCGGGGCAGAAAAACGGAGCATCATACTTTCCAAAATATCCGGCACGGTAAAGAGAAATTCGTACGTATGCCAATGTCCGTCTTCGTCGAGTTGGACGACGACTTTGTTGTTTTCGCTTCGCTGGAATGAACCTCGGCTTGTCCAATAGAGTGAGATGTCGGATTCGGTACCGGTTCGGACTTCCATGATGAGTCGGAAAGTCCCGCCGATGAAGTTGACTCGTCTGAAGATTTGCGGCAACCCTTGGAGAGCTTCGATTCGGAGCGTATCTTCCCGAAGGACGGCTCTGCAATTTCTTTCGGCTCGCCAGTCGGTATTTTCGATGTTTTCGTTGAAGGTTGTGTCGGTGAGTGTTTGGACAATTTCGGCGCAGAACAGCGGGGCTGTTGCAGAGACACAAAGAAGTATGCCGATGAATGGGAGTATCCGTTGCCGGGTCATGATGAGTCCATTATACACAAAAGTCAGAGTCCCCGAGAGCCGCCGACTCGAAAGCCGACATAGTCGGCGACTCTCAAGTCGGTGCAACCGTTTTGCCGTTGACATACTTTACGTCAAAATGTATCATTGCGGAAAGTTCGGGAACACCAAAACAATGCAGCCGTCCGACTCTTCGGTTATCCATTTTGTTCGCAGTTTCACACTGTTGGCAACTCTCGCCATTGTGCCCGGAATCGCCATCGTCTGGAATCTTCTGCCGGAATATGATATACGCCGATTAGAACCGATGGTCGAAATAACATACACCGAACCGGAACAAGCGTCGCCGGTCAATGCCGATCATCCGATGGCGCCGCCGGTCGATGCGGTGCCCGCAAACGCATTGCCTGCCGTTTTAACGCCGGTCAGTGCGGAACCGGCGAAAATCGCACACGCCGAACCAACGCCGCGAGATTTCACATCATTGGAACGGAGACTTAAAGAATTGGGAGCAGCAGAGTATCAACTAGCAAAATGGGGTAAACAAGGAAGTTTATTCCGCTTTTCATGTTACGTAACTCCTTCGGGGAATTACGCTTATCGCAAACATTTTCAGAGCATCGGCCCGGACGCGCTGACGGTGATGGAGTCGGTGATTACGGACATCGAACGATGGCATGAAAGACATCAAACCGGAAGACGCTAGCCCCCGACCGCACCGAAACTTGCGGGTACACCGCTTGTTTTACGTCGCTCCACGCGATATACTCTCGACGAGAGTGTGTTATCTAGCCAACGTGAAATCTAAAATCCCAAAATATCTTCTCGCAGGCCTCAACGAACCGCAACAGCAAGCGGTGCGGTTCGTCGACGGCCCGCTCCTCGTACTCGCAGGGCCCGGCAGCGGAAAAACCCGAGTCGTTACGCACCGCATCGCCGCACTGCTCCATCAAGGTGTGTATCCGTCCCAGATCGCCGCACTCACCTTTACGAACAAAGCCGCCGACGAAATGAAAAAACGACTCGCCGGCCTCGCACCCGAACGAAATGTTTGGATTGGTACATTCCACAAATTTTGTGCGTATCTTCTTCGACGGTACATTGGACTCGCAGGCTTGAGCGAAAACTTTACGATATACGATACCGACGAAAGTCTTGCACTTCTTAAAAACCTTGCAAAACAACATGCGATGCCGCCGGGGATCACACCGCAGAAAGTCGCCGCATCGATCAGTTGGGCAAAGAACAATTTCATTCTGCACGACGAATACGAAGCCCGGCGAGGAAGTTTATTGAGCAGTGCTGTGCACGATTTTTATCCACGATATCAAGAAGAACTCCGCCGGGCCAATGCAGTCGATTTCGATGATTTACTGCTCCACGTTGCCGTGCTGCTCAAAGAGAATCCCGAAATCCGAAGGATTTTAGATAACCGGTTCCGGTACATTCTCGTCGACGAATATCAGGATACGAACACCGTGCAGTACATTATTGCGAGGGCGTTGTCGGTTGACCATCGCAACATTTCTGTAACGGGCGACCCTGACCAGTCGATTTACGGTTGGCGAGGAGCGAACCTCAATAACATTCTCGAATTTGAAAAGGATTATCCCGACACGACTCTCATTCGGCTTGAACAAAACTACCGAAGTACGCCGCAGATTTTAGCGGTTGCCGACTCGTTGATAGTCAATAATGTTCATCGCAAGGAAAAGAAACTCATCACCGACAACCCGCCGGGCGTGCCGGTGCGCATTGTGCGGTGCAACGACCAAAAAGAGGAAGCCGAAAGCATTGCCGAGGAAATCGCGAAGGAAATCAAAACCGGCAACCGCAAGCCGAGCGATTATGCAATCTGTTACCGGATGAATGCTCTGTCTCGAAACTTCGAGCACGCGCTGCGGAGCCGAAAAATACCGTTTCAACTCGTTCGCGGACTTGAGTTTTTCAATCGAAAGGAAGTCAAGGATGTGCTGGCGTATCTTCGGGTGATTTACAATCCGGCGGACACCGTTTCGCTGGCGAGAATTATCAATGAACCGACGCGGGGTATCGGCAAAACAACGCTCCAAAAGTTATCGGGTCGGGCGGAGCAACTCGGTGTGCCGACGATGGATGTTTTGCGGGACGTTGCGCTCAATACCGGAGTCCCGGCTAAATGGATTGCCCCGAAAACAACAAAAGCAATCGCCCAATTCGTAAAAATGCTCGACCATCTATCGGAACTATCAGCACAGGAATATCCGGTGGCTTCGTTGATGGAATCGGTACTGCACGACTCGGGTTATCGTCAGCAGTTTGTCAATTCGGAGTCGGAAGAAGACCAAGCACGGTTAGAAAACATCGAAGAACTTTTGACGGTAGCACACGAATTCGACGAACGCGAAAACGACATTTTAGCAGCGGATACTGCTCCGCGATCTTCGTTAGAAGAGTTTCTCGAGCAAGCCGCTCTCGTCAGCGACGTAGATGCTTTGGATCAAGACGTTGACCGCGTGTCGTTGATGACGATGCATGCAGCAAAGGGACTGGAGTTTCCGGTCGTTTATATTGTCGCGGTTGAAGAGAACATTTTGCCGCATGAACGCTCGACGCATGAGCATATGCAGTTAGAAGAGGAACGGCGGTTGTTTTTCGTCGGTATTACACGAGCGGAAAAAGATTTGAGATTGAGCCGTGTGGAGTATAGGGATTTTCGCGGTATGCGGACGATGGCGATTTTCAGCCGGTTCCTCCTTGAATTGCCGAACGATGCGAACATTGTAAAGTATGATTCGCCGAACGATATACTTGAGGGTGAAGACTACGGCGGCGGCACGCGATTGATTCGGGAAGAAATTGTTGAACATGAAGAATGCGATGATGTTTATGATGAGGACGAACCGCCGAAAAAAAATAAAAAACAGAAGGAGCCGAAACGTTATTCTATGATGACGGGCAGCGAACTACTAAGACGCAAAAAAAAGTTTTAACGCAGAATATGTTCAATCGTTTGAACAGCGGGCATTGTCAAGCGAGCGGGTGGTGTTAGCCCCCCGATTCGTTGGCGTGATGAGGACAAGCCGAAAAAGTTTCTAAAACGACTCGGATTCATGGAATAAACGAAACTTGCACGTCGACTGCTTGACTTCCCCGACGTCATGCGGTACATTGCGGTACACCATTTGACCAGCGTACTTTTCAACACATTATGGACCGACGACATTTTTTGCAAGCATCGCTCTTGGCGGCAGGAACCGGCTTGACAATGACCAACCTCGACGCTCAACAGTCCAACAATCAAAGCACTCCGCAGGAAAATGCCGGCCAAAATCCCCGAATCGGCCGGGGAGCATTGGAACCAGAGAAACGATTAACCTGCTATCCCGACTCGCAACAACAGTTACACCAACTTTGGGTGTTGTACGACAACCGCCCGCTGTTGACATACTGCGCACACCAAACGCAAAAATATCCTTATTTTTCGCCGGTTTCAGGCCCCGTCAGCGGATTGCCCCTGACAACCGAAGCCGCTCGGCCTTATCCGCATCATCGAGGTATATTCTTCGGTATGGACCGTATAGACGCCGCCGGGGAAACAGGACACGGATTTTGGGACGGGACGACAAAAGGCGGACAAATCATTTCGCAAGGTCCCGCTTTCGCCCAAGAAAACGGACAATACAAAATCACGGAAAACAGCGCCGAATTCGTTGACCATTGTCTGTGGAAACGAGGAACCCAAGATCCTATCATCGAAGACCGACGACGATTCACCGTCAACGTTTTGGATAGCAGACGGTACATCCTTGACGTCGATATCCTTTGGCGGATGCTTACCGAAATCACAATGCGAAAAACCAATCACGGTTTATTCGGCGTACGCTGCGCTCCGGACATCGCTCCGGCACCGTACGGTTCGGGAATACTGGAAAATTCGGAAGGACGTCAAGGTTCTTGGTGTGATAAATCGCCGGGAGGACGAAGAGCCAATATGGAAGACGGAAAATCCATCAAAGGGGTGCACGGACATCCGGCACGGTGGATGGCGTTTTATGGACGCAGGGCTATGTTAAAAGAGGAAGTCGTTGAAGGCATTGCGATGTTTTGCCCCTCGAAGGCACCGCATCCGGCATTCGAAAACTGTCCTTGGTTCACCCGGGATTACGGGAACTTTTCGCCGATGCCGATGCACTGGTTCGATCCGGAAAAACCGTTGGTACTACCCGAAGGCGAAGAGATACGGCTCCGTTATCGAATCGTCGCGTTTGCAGGAACGCCTGCCGAAGCCGGACTTGATGCACTTTGGGAAGACTTTGACCAAGCAGGATAGATGTACGCAGTGAATCGCCGACTTTGTCGGCGACTCACCGGGGCGATAATTTCGGGCGGATTCCTTCGAGCGACTCGCCCAATCGATTGAGTACCTCGATTTCAATCTGGCGGACACGTTCCCGAGTCAAGCCCAAACGCTCACCGATCTCCTTCAACGTCCGGGCTTCGTACCCGCAAATCCCATAACGCATCTTCACGACGGTCGCATCACGAGGTTCCATTAACTCGATTTGATCCATGATGAAAGCCAAATTATCGTTGGCTTGCATCGCCTCATCAGGACGATAACGGCGTTTGTCCGCTATAACCTCATTAAGCGTCAAACCGGCATCCGACTGGTCAAACTGAGGAATGAGCGTGTTGATTAAGACGGCTTTTTTAATGAGAGACAATCTCTTTCGCGGCAGTCCAATCAGCCGGGCAATTTCTTCGTGGGTCGGGGTGCGTCCTAAATCCTCGAAAAGACGAGCACTGGCACGCTGCCATTTAGATAGGATCTCAACCATATAGGCCGGAATGCGAATCGTTTTGGACGAGTTAATCAAAGAACGTTTGATCGATTGCTTAATCCAATAACTTGCATAGGTCGAAAACCTGGTACCCATCGCCGGATCGAATCCCTCGACGGCCCGGAGGAGTCCCAGATTTCCTTCCTCAATCAAGTCTTGCAATCCCAGACCGCGGCCGGTATATCCTCGGGCTATATTAACCACAAGACGTAAATTGGAGCGGATCATTAAGTCGCGAGCATCCATATCACCTTCACACACTGCCTTCGCGAGCACCGATTCTTCTTCGGGCGTCAGCAGAGCGGTCTCGGTGATTTCACGGAGATAGGTTTCCAAAGGCGATTGGACAACCGGCACCGAAAAATCATCGTCGAAGGCTTTTGAGGATACGGAACTCGTCTCCATGAATAAACACGTATTAATAGTACGTTCTGACGGCTGGTTTGTAGAGAAGAAAATAGAAATAATCTCTCCTGAATGGTTTATCGGCCTGAAATGAACGCTCCTAAATAAAAGATGTTGATTCTCATGTTATACTTTGTATCCGTAAAAGAACGACTGTACACAGGGAAACGCCTATACCCGGTATGTCAAATCGTCCTAAAAGGCGGAAAAGAACGTTGGTGCGGCGCAAAACGATTGTACACCCAAATCATCGCCGGAAATTGACACGTTAGCCCCTTTTGGAATCTTACGGGATAAAACCGTTGGTTTTGAGCCAAAAACGACAGAGTTCTGGCCACGTTTCCGTACCGATAGCTCCCTTGGCTAATCCCAAACCGTGCCGGCCCCTTTGGTAAATGTGCAACTCCGCCGGAATACCGTGTTTGCGCAGGGCAAGATAAAAATCAACACTGTTTTCCGCCGGCACCGAAACATCTTCGTTCGTCGTAAATTGGAACGTCGGCGGAGTCTTGCCCGAAACATGCTTTTCGGTAGAGTAAAATTGAACTAATTCCGGAGGAGCCTCATCACCCAGCAAATTGCGCATCGAACCCCGATGGGCATAGTTCGCCTCAACGACGATTACGGGATAGCACAATATCGAAAAGTCGGGCCGAGCGCTCAACCTGTCGATTGCATCCGCAGGATTTTCGTGGTCCGTGAAATGGACGGTCGCCGTAGAGGCTAAATGACCCCCTGCCGAAAAACCCAGAACACCAATCTTTTCGGAATTGATGTTCCATTCTTCCGCATAGGCCCGAACCGTCCGGAGAGCACGTTGCAGGTCAAGCAGCGGATTGGGATGCCCGTACCCTTTACCGCGATGCCGATAATCGAGAACGGCGGCGGCGACGCCGAAGGAGTTAAGCCATTCGGCGATTTCTTTTCCTTCGTGCCCCATCGCGAGGTTCCCGTACCCTCCGCCGGGGCATACAACGATGGCGGTACCGACGGCTTTATCGGCGTCGGGCAACCAAACGGTGATGTTGGGCTTATCCTTTTCTTCGGTACCGAGGGCGTTGGGAGCGTCGTGTTCCCAAAGATATATTTTTTTCGGTTTTGCAGCGTGGACTGAAGCAACTCCAAAAATCAACAGTATTGACGTTAAGAACAGGGCGTGCTTCATAAAATTTGCGGTGAACATGCGTTGGTTCATTTTGACGATGACCCATTTTGACGACGACACCGAGCGATTGTACTAAAAAATTGGGGGGAATCAATCCCCCGGCCTGTGAGGACTCCGGCCGCACCGTGTACAAAATCAAGGTATAATAAATCACTCTATTCTCCCCGACGTCAAACGCGATGCCGATACGATTTTTCTGTGAACACTGCCGACAAATGCTCAAAATCGGTACGTCAAAAAAAGGGAACAACGTCGATTGTCCGCGATGCCGAAAGTCGGTTATCGTACCAGCCGACTCAAATCCCCAAGCAGAACAACTGTATCAAATGCTCAAACACAAACGAGCAGTTCTCGTGAAAAATGACACCTTGCAAGATGAGAGTCCTTCGGAGCCCAATATGCCGGAGTCCGCATGGGATGAATTGGGCGGCAATGTGGACGAAGCCGAATTAAACCGTTGGATTGACGCTTTATGGGAACGTGAACCGGCAGCGATGTCGTCGGTTCGAGAAACGACGACTCTCACTAACACGGCGGTTATTACGAACGATATATCGCTGATTGCATTGGAGAAACGTTACAAACTTGCACTGACATTGCTTTGGGTATCGGCAAGCATTGCCTTTTTGCTCGGTCTCATCACCGGCATCGTGATTCGCGGACTCTATGTGCCAACGTACCCTTTGCCAATGGCGGGTGAATATGCTTCGGCAAATGAAATTACAGGAACAATTCTTTATCCCAATGAAAACGGAGAACGCAGACCGGATGTCGATGCCGTCATTATTTTTTTGCCGAAGGATCGAATACCGAGTCCTCTGTTCGAGAGCCAAGGAATTCGCCCAGGGGACGAATTGAATAATGATACAGTGCAACTGATTCGTGAACTGGGAGGAATGTATGACAGAACGGACGCCAACGGGGCATTCCGGCTGCAATATCAGGAAGGAGTCCGCTATATCGTCATCATGATGTCGGCAAATCTCGTACAAGAGGAAAACGTGGTACAGCCCAAAATCCGGCAAGAATTAGTGCGATATTTTCGTGATCCTGATATGTTCGGAAAGCATAGTTTGAGTGTCGAAGAATTTACGGGAACAGGCGGAACAGTCCAATTTCCGCCGTACCTCTTTGAATATACCCGTCAAACAAGTCAGAGGGACATTTAAGACCGTACTACGATACTCTATACGTTCACGGCAAACGATAATACTCCCTGTCCCTTATCACGCATCCGGTCGGCGACTCCGCCCGCATCAGTTCCGTGCAGCCGCTGCACGCCATACAGGCCTTGTTCGCATCCATCTCTCCATTGACCATAATCTCCTTCGGCATGTCCGGATACGCCAACGCATTGCGGCCGATACCGAATAACTGCGCCCAACCTTCATGAACAAGTCCCGACGCAACTCGGACAACAAGATGCCGAAGCCAACCCATCCCGGCACCGATTATCGGCACTTCGGGCATCGATTGCTGCATCTCACGAACAATGTTCGCAAAACGGACAACGCCCAAAAGAGCATACTCGTTATAAGGCTCCGCACCGCGGACCGACTTCGCATAAGGACGATTGTAATGAGGATTGAAATAGGGATTGCCAATCGTTATATTCAAAAGAGGGACGCCAAGTTTATGCAGCATCGCCGCCAACTGCTTTGCCTCGGTCAAATCCCAGTGTTTGTAATCTTCCGGAGTTGAACAAAAACCCCAAGGATGTTTGACAGCATCGTAGGCGTTCATTCTCGTCGTTACGAAAACTGTCGGGACTTCGTTTTGGACTCGTTCAATCGTTTCACGCAGAAAACGAGTCCGGTTCTCAAAGGAACCGCCGTATTTCCCTTCCCGGGTGTGTGCTCCGAGAAGTTCGTTGATGAGATAGCCATGACAACTTTTGATGTCGATCCCGTTGAAACCGGCTTTGGCGGCTAGTTTCGCCGACGCAACGTAATCATCTTGCAACCGGTCTAATTCAGCGTCTGTGATTAGAGGATAATCGTCAGGAATCTGCAGAACAGGATCGAGTACCTTGTTACGTTGGGCAATGACCGGTTTGCGCTGTCCGCGTATCGGTTTGCAATATCTGCCGGAATGGGTCAACTGAATGATGGAGACAATATCGTGTCCGAATTCTTTTTTCGCAATGGAGCGTGTTTTTTCTTCGAGGGCGGCGTATCGGTCAACATTGTTTTTGTGAAGCCAAAACTGTTGCGAGTTGCATCGGGCTTCTGCGCGAACGGCGGTTGCTTCGAACCATATCAATCCGGCTCCGCCGGCGGCGAAGCGTTCGTATCGTCGAAAGCCGGTTTCTGCCGGTTCGCCGTCGGGGCCCGAATCGAAACCTTCCATCGGTTGAACAACGAACCGGTTCGGCAGAGTGTACGTTGTATCTTGCCCGAAGGTCAATGGTTGAGAAAGCACAGTAGGGTCATTGGACAGAGGGAGCGTGCAACCGTGTTTTGCCAACTCGTTTTGTAATTCGTCGTAATTGCTGAGAAAGGGAAAAAGCATAGTAGTATCTCTTAGTAATGATGGATGACACTACCATAAGGCGAAGAAAAAGACAAGTGATCCTGCTCTCGTCGCAGTGCCGAGAGTCGCCGACTATGTCGGCGCACACCGTCACCAAAATACCTGACACCTTATAACGTCCCCCGTGCTACACTGCCGTTGAAAATTGGATCGGAGATTGAAAGTCGGCACGCGGTCAGACACCGTGAGAAAGGAACTTTTAATCAGCAAATAGCAGAGGGAGTTTTTATCAAGTTTGGACGTCGATCTCTGCCGTAGGCGAAACTAAGATGAGAGCGCGGCACTATTCGCAAAAGGCCGTCGAGTGCGGTAACTCGTTAACACCGATATACATTCTGCCCCGGTTTGAGGATGGGTGTGAATGACTGGAAGGCCTAAACCTTTCGGTTGTTCGTACGAATGGGAGGCCTGGCGGTCTTCGATTAACAGCTCATTCGCCGAGAGCCGCCCCGCGTGACGCGCAGATGAGAACTATCACGTAA
>Ga0099364_10015290_pt1 | contig 10126 bp, 15 predicted proteins | sample TergutTh196P3_FD_73070 | JGI IMG/M metagenome (GOLD analysis project Ga0099364, IMG submission 73070) | Microcerotermes parvus P3 segment gut microbial communities from Pointe-Noire, Republic of the Congo - Th196 P3 | ecosystem: Host-associated > Arthropoda: Insects > Digestive system > Gut ...
AATGTTATCGGATATTATAAATTTTCCGCATAATACTGCTTGATATTACCAAGTTCCGATTTTGTTCGCGCCCGCAGTCGCCTGGAAAACAAAAATTTACAATTTCTGCGTTGATTTTATAGTGCGGTTGTGGTATTATTTTATTTAGTAGTGAAAACGTAGAAATTGTTCCTTACAATAGGTGAGGTGGAAAGAATTTGAGATTTGAATGGGATGAAGAAAAAAATCAAATAAATATTGACAAACACAAAGTTTCTTTTGAAGAAGCGTCAACAGTATTTGATGACATTAATGCTGTTTATGATTATGATAAATCACATTCGACACATGAAGATAGATTTATAATAATTGGTATATCAGAAGGATTAGAAAACAAATTGACTGTATGCCATTGTTATTGCGGTAAAAACGATAAAATTATTCGTATAATATCGGCAAGAAGAGCAACTAAAGGTGAAATCAAACTATATGAAGAGGGGATAATATGAAAGCTGAATATACTGCTGAAGATTTGAAAGGTGCTATAAAAAATCCGTTTTATACAAAATTAAATAGAGATGTCACTATATCTATCAGGCATGAAGATTATGCAATATATGAAGAAATAGCTAAAATGAACGGCGAAACCCCGGAAAAAATTATGAGACGTTGTTTAGCAAGCCGAGCCAAAGAATTGAAAGAACATGATTAACCAAGAGTTTATTTGTTTTAAACGTTTTTAACAATCTCTAAAAACTTTCAGTATTGAAGTTTTTAGAGGTTGTTTTAATATAGCATAAAATTATTTTTCACATTAACAATGCTTTCGGAAGAAAATTCAAATACACCGTTATTTTGGAAAGTTCCTGTTAATTCGATTGCGTTGACTGTTAGTAAATTATTTTCCAACAATGATTGAAACCCTTGTTTGCGGGAAACTATGTCGTAATCGTTTATATTTCCATCCATTTCTAATAATAACGATAAAATATTGTCAGTTTCTTCGGAAATATTTTTATTAAGATGTTTGCTTAAAAATTCACATAATAAAAAAGTGCGGCGATTTATTTGCACAATTTCGTCCAAAGCATCGTCCTCATAACGCATAAGCGCGGCGAAACGCCGTCCGTCCAGAGTTTGGTATCCCTTTTCTAAATTGATGTCAACTTCATTTTTTGAATCTTTATATATAATATCATGTTCAAGATTGTAAGTTATTCCGCCGAAAAAATCGACAATATTTGATAATGTATTAAAATCCACCCGTATATAGCGGTCAATTTTTATTTCAAAAATATTTTCCGCCGCCGAAAGAGCCATTTCCGTTCCGCCGTAATCATAAAATTTGCTTAAATTAAATTTTTTCCCATCGACAGTTGCTACACTTTTTGACGGCAGAGGAAAAATATTAATTTTATTTTTTTCATAACGCAAAATGTAAAAATATTCCGCAACAGACGCTCTTGTAACACACCCTGCAATAAATATAGTTAAAACTTCATCTTCATCAGGCAAATAAACCGTACTCGATGGAGATTGCATAACAATCGGCTGATGATTTGGAGTGCTTGAAAGTGTCCATAAAATTATTAACAACGCAAAAAATAGTAAAAATAAAAAAGATAGTAAAAATGATTTAGTAAACCGCAAAAATGATTGACTTTTTTTCATGGTATCTCCTTTTAATTATTTTTTGTACGCTTCCTCACCTACGGCGAGGAAGCGTACAAAAAATAATTGCCTTTTTAATCAATTTGATTTTAATTTTTCGCTTTTTGGAATGTAACGGTCTTTAACCGTTTTTCGGGCGAACGGAGTTCTCCCCTACAAATATCCCATTGTTTGCGGCGAAAATATTCATTCGTCCAAATTTATTTTAATCGTCCGCGTATGTTTCCATATGCAACTTGTTTTTTTAATCGTTCGCGTATGTGCCCGCCGAAGGTGGGCACATACATTCTTCCATTTACAGTATTTACTTTATTTTGTTTTTTTAATCAAAAAGAATAAAATTAAATCAACTTGTAAAAGATATAATGTGGTGTATACCAATAACCACATTTTTTTGCTGTTGTCCGGCGACAAAAAGCAAAGAATTATGAATAATTTCCGTATTCCATACCGTAAACGGAATATAGTAAATTCATTTTAAAAATGATGGATAAAGACATTAAAAATAAATTCACATTAGAATACGGACGCGAAAATATTCATTGACATAAAGTATAAAAACAATAGGATATTAATTATTATTAACTTTCGCCGGAGAAATGGAGTTTATAATGTTAGATAAACTTGCTTTGACATTGATCATTATCGGCGCTCTTATTTGGGGCGGCGTAGGTCTTTTTCAATTTGATATTATTGCATGGATGTTCGGCGGAAGCGCTGCAGTGGTAAGCCGTATAATTTATGTGTTGGTTGCGTTGGCGGGTATTTACTGCATTTCGTTGTTCTTCCGCCGCAACGAACTAGTAGAGCATCGAGACCATGACTAAAATGTTTTTTAATTATATACACTTTTGGTTTTGGAGTATATATGCGTATAATTATATACACTTTTGGTGTGTATATGTTTGATTATATACACTATTGATGTGTATATGTTTGATTATATGCATTTATGTTTTTGATGTGTATTTATATAATTTTCTGATTTCGTCAGAGGGTGCATATATAATTATATTTCGCGTGTGATTACCCCCACCGGCGGTGGGGGTAATCACACATTAAATAAACAACTTTAATTAGGTGCTATTCTTGTTGCGTTTAGGTATATTTCTCCTGTATTTAAAAGACGTATGCTTGCGCCTCCTGATGAAAATATGCAGACTTCACCTTGGTTCATATCTCTTTGCAGCATCTGACAACCTGTTACTGTGTAGCCATTTCCTAATTTTGTCAAAATTACAGTTTGATTAACAGGCGGAAGTGAATATATCCCATAAGGTTGATATAAAGTAACGCCGTTAGCGGCAATATCCCCCACTACATTAATCGCATTATTATTAGCTCTCCCCGTAACCTTAGCACAAAAAACATCACCCTCATCAAGCCCAACCAAATTCCTATCAAATAAAATAAAAACCCTCTCCTTTCCGAATTTTTGTTGTTATGCGAATTTAATCTATTTACACAAATTTCGTGTCAACAAAAATTCTCCTAATTCCTAATTTTTGTTGATATATGAATTTTATTGTAGCCATAAATACTCCATATCAACAAAAATTGTCCTATCCCCTAATTCCTAACTCCTAACCCCTAATTCCTACCGTTAGTATGTTGCTTGCATTAAATCGTATAGTTTTAAGTTAGTTCTAATCCCGTTATTGTCTGCTAAAAATTCTGTTTCTCCTACATATAATTCATATGGTGATGATGTTGTCGGAGAAATATTTATATCATGATTTAAATCTACAATTTGCCCCGGATATATTCCGTGAATATCTTGTAATGTAACATTAAAAACGTGTTGGTCAATATTTCGTTCATAAATGGCTTGTGATGTAATTCTTGGGTCTTTATTATTCCATGAATTCACAAAATTTACATACCGCCGTTTGGTATAACCGTATTTATTTATTTCGGGGTTTACAAGATTTCCTGAATAGTTTGCATTAAAATTACTGTCAGATATGTTAAAATGAATGTTAGAAAGCATATTATAACGGTTATTGCAATAAGTAACATCTGAACATGGTAAATTATTACTGCCGAGCACAATGCGTGGGTTTGTATCGAAATGCGGAGAAACGGTAATTTTCCCCGCACTGTCGATATGCGGTTTCAAATCAAAAGCGCGTTTGGAAAATGCTGTCACCGCTTGCCATGCTGTTTGCCCCGGCGTAACGTTAAAATCATGCACCGTAACATTAGGAAATGAAGTAATTCCTGTTACGGCAAAAGGTTGCAAATAGCGTGAATAAACCGTTTCGCTGTTTATACTTGTATATTGTTCGGGTCTTACTTGATTGTCAACAAGCAAACTTGTAACACTTCTACATTCAGCGGTAATGAGTTTACGGTCTTGTGAATATGAAAGTTTGTCTATTATTCCTTCAAATATGATATTATTCGGAAAAGTGCAATAAAATTTTTGCAACACATGACTGTAAAAATCTTCATTTGTAAAAAAAATAACTTTCAATGTGTTTACAGGTTCATAAACAGTAGATTTGAAACGCAAAGAAATAATTTTGTCTACCGGTAATTGTGATGTATTGTTATATGTAAAATAAGCGTTTGGTATATACATAAAACTAAATTCTCCTTTCCCAGACAAGCTGGAAGATATAAATTAAATAACAAATAAAAAATAATAAATAACAAATATTTAAAGTATAAAGTATTAAGTATAATAATAATTATCCGGATTAACTTCAATAAATTCAAAAGCGTATTTTATTATGTCCGGGCCTGCTTCTCCTACCATTTTCAATGATGAAAATATTGCTGTTATATATTGACCGGACGGCGGAACTAAAATCCCATGGTTTTTTTGCACAAACAAATTCCAAAGATTGTTAAAATTTGTTTGTGCAGATAAACTGTAATACTCTCCGCTCCCTGTTATAACGCGTGTTTTTGCTCCGTAATCCTGCGTTATCATTCCTGTAAAAGGCGAATGATAAGTATGTATATTGCGAACTGCGGATATTGAAAATGTTTTAGGATTTATAGGAAACGTCAAAGTTTTGTATCTCATACTAACTGCCATAAAAATCGTCCTCCTTTCCCAAGTGAATAAATAATAAATAACAGATAACAGATAATAAATAATAAATTACAAATAAAAAATAAAAAATGTTTTGGGATTTTTTATTATGAAATCTGTCCACTGGTTACTGATCACTGACCATTATGATTGCTATGCAATCATAATGGTAATGGTCTTGAATATCTTAAATTTTCTAATTCAAGAGTATCGAGCATTGTTTCATAAAAATTATTAACTTCAAACATATTGTCAATTAAATTTAAAGAAGTGTTTTTAGCAAAATTATTTACCGTATTTGTCGAATTTAAAGCGCTTTCGGGACGTACAGTTTCAAGTTTATGATAAATAACATTTTCTATCAAAAAATCATTCCTTTCAAGATGTTGTTTTTGTTTTTAAAAAAGCTATCCAAAGCCCCCTTCTCAGAAGGGGGTGCCGCGAAAGCGGCGGGGGTTGTCTACACTACCTCTCTTTCTTGTGCGAAAAACAACGCGCTTTTTATGCTTTCGTCGTTTGCTTTTGCGTTTGTGTCGATCTCTAACCAGTTGCATCTTTTGAAAACAACGGATTTACCGTTTTCTTTTATTGTGAGTGTAAAATTGTTCCATGATACCATATCTGCATATGTCAATCCGGTTATCCCTAAATAAAGCTGTTTTATTTTAATTATATATTCAGCAGGCATTGCAACATAAGCAATGGGTTCCATTTCTCCATATGATTGTATCGCCGTAAATTTACGGCGGATTTTCACATCATAACTTCTTATAGACCCGATAGGTTCATTGTTATACAAAATTTCAACATCAGACAATTTACGTACAGGAATTTGCGGCATAATAAAATCATTCCTTTCTTAATTTTCAATAAAAGCACATAATGTTGTTAATGTTAATATGAAACAATCTGCGGTTTTATCGAATTTTATTGCGTTTGATGATGTTTTTTTATATTCAAAATCTTTTGATGCAAGAAATTGTAATAATAAAACATAAATTTGTTCGCACTTTACAGCGGTATCACAATGTATTGTGAAGATAAAATTAAAATGATGCAGTTTCCCTGTGATTTGATTATTGCTTGTGTTTTTGCCGTAATAATTATTGAAAACATCATCTATATTACAATTTTGATTAAAACCAACCGTAATATAAGATTCATTTAACGGAATAGGAGCATTACGGTTTTCATATTCATTTAAAATATTTACACCGTCAAATAACGAACTATCATTTAATTGTGTTATTATAGAATTTTTAAATTCAACAATATTCAAGCGAATCACCCTTTCTTTTTATACACACCTTCGTTGGTGCATATGCGTTTTTAATGTACACCCACGCTGGTGCATATATGTTTTTAATGTACACCCACGCTGGCGTGCATACCCAAAATTAATTTTTCGCATACACACACCTGCCACCGACGGGTGTGTGTATATCAAACACTTTTTATTATTGCTTTGCTGTATTTTAATTTGTCGCCTGTTTCGATAAGCTCGTAATTTTCTACTTTATAGGATTTATTGTCAATAATTAATGTTTCGTCTTGTACAAGCGGTGAATTTAACGCAAGCCCTATATATGTATAATATTTAGCATTATCATGGCTTGTATTATTTTTCGGAGCTTGTCCTATACGAGTTATATCGCGCTTATAAGTAGCACGTGTTGATTGTGTTGATTGTTTAATAATAGGTTGTAATATCGCTGTTGTTTTACTATTTGTTCGGTAAGTCACTTCTGTTCCGAATTTTTTTATAAAATCTGTTAGTTTATTATTAAATGACATAAAAATATTTACCCCCCGTTTTTAATTTCATTAAAATAAAAACCGTCGTCTTGTAATATAAGATAATCTTTTGCCATACAAAAAATTTCATCCCGTATTTTTTTTGCTCGAGCTATGACCTTATCAAGATCTGAATTTATGCTCACATTTCCAACTTTTATATTTCCGTCATCTTCTGTTCCGGATTTAATAAGGGTATATTGATAATAAGCTTCGGCAGCAATAGCATAAACTAAAGCAGTGTTTGTGCTTGTAAAAGTAACCCCCGGTTTTAACATATGATATATTTTGTCCATTGCCATTTGCATAATTGGCTCATGTTCTGCTGAATCAAAGGTATTTACTCCGGTTAAAGACTTAAAAACATTTCGTGATTGAATTAAATCCATTTTTAAAAACCCCTCCTTATGAAAATTTACTATATATACACCCGCCGTCGGCGGGTGTATATACAGTCAATCTTCGATTTTAATACTGCGTATTTATTGCTACACATGAATCTTTGTGTATTTTAGAAAATCCTGAAATACATGAAATTGCAGCGCGTTCAATTTGATTGTCAATTAATTTGTCATATTCTAATAAAACATCACCGGCAACCACCATTTCTAAAGCACAATTTTTGTCAAATCCGATAACATAATTGTCGGGAACAGCAGATGATCTAATTAAGTTCGCTCCAATAGGTGTTGAAAGTTTTCCTGTTCCTTGGAAATTTAGTCCTGTCGCAGGGTCTCTAAATTCTTCAATATTAAGTATTTCCATCATTGTAGCAGGTGAAACCAACATAGTATTTAATTCAAATTCAGTAAATTTATGCCACATTTCCAAAAAATCATTGTATGTTAAAGGATCACCGTTTTTAACGATTTCAATCATTGCATTATTGTCATCCGGCTCATCACGGTTATCTCCCCACATTAAAACATCAACAGCATCTTTTATTTGATTGTATGAAATATGAGCGCCTATTTGTTTTAAAGTAACGGTAAAAAGATCTAATTTTTGATAACGTAAAGCTTCATAACTCGCGGTTAATAAACGCCCGTGTTTAGATAATTTAACAAGACGTGATTTTGATTTTATTTCGGTTACAGGCAAACTCGACCCTTCTGTTACTTTTTTCAATGATTTATCATCTTTTGTTAAAGTTGATGTTATCGAACGATAGTCCATACTGTCAATTTTAGTTTTAGTGGCGATTATATCGTTTATAACAGTTTTTTCTTCCATTCCTTGAATTACCGCACGTTTTACATATTCAGGGAATAATGCTGAGCTTTCTACGGTTGAGAAAAATTTTTCAACAGCATCACTGCCAACACCCGAAACTTTAATATCAAATCTTTTTAACTGACGTCCGAAAGCGTCTAATCCTGCTAAAGATGTGTTTTGATAATTTTCTGAAGGGTCAAGTTCTTCAAGAACAGTTGTAAAATCTTTTCCTTTTACTCGATACATAGATTTATCTAATTTTAAATTTTTATAATTCATATAAATTTCCTTTCCTTTCTTTTCTTTTCAATTAAAATATAATATCAGCAGTTTGTTCTTCATAATTAACGCCTATAACTATATAGGGTAATCCATACGCTTCACTGGCAGAAACAGTGTTGCCTGCGGCAGCGGCTAATTTGTTATAACCTACATGAATACCTGTAAGTCCGGTATAATTAACTCTCAATACACCGCTGAATTGTATTGAAACATATCCGTTTTTTCCAACATCACCTACGGCTACTCCATGAAATTGCTGTGCGTTGCTAAAAATTTTATCCACAAAATAATCATCTGTCATATAGACTAAATCACCTTTTTTTACATCGTCTCTCGTACGGCAAGATATAATAAGAGGGCCTGATTTATCGTGAACAATTTTTGCTTTTTTAGACATATTATATACCTTCTTTCTTTTTTTATTTCACTTCAAATTCTTTGTTTAAATCATGTTCGATTTTGTTCCCAAAATCATTTTTTCCAAAAACAGGGACTGGCGGATTTGTTTGAGTGGCTTTTTCTTCAAACGCCGATTTAAAAGCTTTCAATTCATCTATATCAAGCTTTTTTACAACACCGGATAATATTTCACCGTCAAAATTATTACCCGTCAAAAAGGATAATCTGATAACTTCATTAGCGAGGTCATCACGGTATTGTTCTCCCCATTTTGCCATTTGTTTTAATCTTACAATAGCATCTTCATCCAAATCGCTCTCATCCTTTCCTGTAACATTTTTTTCAGTTTCGCTTTGTGCATCAAATTTTTTTACTACTCCTGCATTTCTTTGTGCCGGAATCGCAACAAACGACCATTCATATGCATCAATCGGTTCATCCATAATAATATAACAATTTTTACCGTTATACTTTTTCCCCGACACATGAGAACAGCTTTTTTCTTTGCGGTTCACTCCGCAAACAGAGCACATCAATTTAATTACTTGACAGCTGATACTGACTTCCTTTTTTATTCCGCCGTCAATTTCTAAAATCAAGTCTTGATTGCTTTTGTTCCGAACCATGTAAGCAGACGCTTTCACACAATGATACACTTCGTTTTCTGTGGTTTTACGTGATGAATCTGTTTCTACCCATGCGTCATAAATGCGGGCTGTTTGATTTTCTCCTTTGTGATTATGGTCAAATATCCCGGTAAGTCCGACAAAAATTTCTGATATTTTTTGTAATGCAGAAATAGTAAACCGTTCATTATCGCGGTCAATTTCGTTATCACATAAAATAACATTAAAGCAATAAATTTCTTCCGGTTTCAATTCACGCCGGGTATATTTGTTGATTTTCTGCATATTTTCGTCTGATAAAACAGCCGTGGTAGAAGTTTGTGTCATGCTTTTTTTTATGTTATTTTCGTTGTTCACTTTCTCACCTCCTTTCAAGGGTGGGTTTTTCGCTTTTGCCGCGAAACGGCACTTATACCAATATCCAATTAAAAAGTTTATAAAAAATCAAGTAAAAATTTTGATATATGATTTTTACGCCGATTTTTTATCAACACTTTTATTGGATATTGGTATTACTTTTTTAAAAAGTAAGCAAAATCTTTTTCGCTCGTGCCGCGAATGGCATCTTTTTACCGCTGGCTTCAGCGGAAAAGTTTGTTTGTCGCTCATGCCGCGACGGGCACTTACTTTGCAGCGATGCAAAGTAAGCAAAAATCGTTTAGGGGAACAATCCCCCTAAAAACCCCAGGGGCTGACACCAAGAAAATTTACTAATCGTCGTTTGCTCTCGATTGGTTTTTGTGTAATATTTTCTTTGCTTATATGCACCGTTGTACAAACGCAACGACGATATGGTGTTTGTACTCCTCATGTTCTAATAATTGTTCATTGTTCATTTTCTTCCAACTGTTGTGCTTGTGCGTTGTATAGTCTTGTGTGGGCGGCTATTATTTCGTCGTCGAAATTTAATTTATCCCATTCGACTTCGGGTTCACAGTAATGTCCGTTTAAACGCAGATAGAATCGGCAGATTTTCTTTATTACCGGGGTTAGTATGCGGCGGTAATAATTTAACTCGTTTGTTAAAATTTCCGATTGCTGTTTACTCATGCGTTCTGTTGTTGACCAACTTATACCGAGCAAGAACGGTGGTATAGAGAGTTTTGCAATGATTTGC
>Ga0099364_10015291_pt1 | contig 10126 bp, 10 predicted proteins | sample TergutTh196P3_FD_73070 | JGI IMG/M metagenome (GOLD analysis project Ga0099364, IMG submission 73070) | Microcerotermes parvus P3 segment gut microbial communities from Pointe-Noire, Republic of the Congo - Th196 P3 | ecosystem: Host-associated > Arthropoda: Insects > Digestive system > Gut ...
ATCAAATTACCGTCAGAACGCCCGCCAATAAAAGCGGCGACGTAAATTTTGAAATCACGAACCTCTTGGTAAAGCCCGGAAGCGGATTGATTTGTTCCTATAAACTACCCTAATGCAAGTAATAAATTCAATAAGATGAAAAATAGCAATTAGATTGTTTGAAAAAGCTACCTCGGTCATTTGACGTTTTGTTTTTGGAAACGTGTAAACCCTTCACAACGGTTTGCACGTTTTTTTTTTAGCTCTATAACGAATGGAGTGGGTAATCAAATTACAAATTCCGGTAGAAAAATCTAATTAGAGATTCAGGACAACTGCATCAAAAATATTTTTATCCCCTTTTAGTTCGAATATTATCGTTTTAGGCAATGGCATTTTATTATATGCCGGTATTCTGACTTTTTAAGATTTATTCGCCGAGCCTCCAACCAATGACGGGGATGTGCCTCGCAATGACGATACGGATTGTTACGGTTGACATGACACTAGCGAGAGGGGTAATGGTTTCCAACTTCGGCGGGGCTTTGCGCGTTAGAAATGCTATACAATCTGCCCCTCGGTTAGGAAACGAGGGGAAGCTGAGATTGCTTCGTCGTTCCTCCTCGCAATGACGATACGCTATTTCGTCATTGCGAGCCTGCGAAGCAATCTAATATGCAGATTTTTAAATGATTATATTTTGATGCGGATGACTTGCTATGGGTTAGATATTTTGTGCGTAACGACACGATTGCTTGCTGAAGCATATCTTTTCTACAGATATTTTGTTCCAAACGGGAAAATGCCGACTAACGACCTTTTTTACTAAATATTTTCATACCTATACAAAACGTTATAGAGCCTGTTTTTTTGTGGAGACAGATTTTCTGAAAATAAAATAGACGGGTTGATAAAAAATCGTATTTTTGCGCTTGTAAAAAAACAAGCCAATGGATAAGCAAAGTATTGTACAGTATCAATCTGATTTTGATAAAATCGCTCATTTTATCAACAACGATGACAATAGCGAGAAAGTAGAAATATGGTTCGCACGTGAGCTTCAAACCCTATTGGGATATGCCCGATGGGAGAATTTTATTATCGCCGTTCATCGTGCGGTAGATTCCTGTAAAACGCAGGGTATCAATGTGGATGATCATTTTCGTGAGGTCACGAAAATGATCGAAATAGGTAAAGGCGGTAAGCGTGAGGTCATTGACTTGATGCTTACGCGTTATGCCTGCTATTTGATAGCACAAAACGGCGATCCGAAAAAAGAAGAAATAGCCTTTGCACAAAGCTATTTCGCCATTCAAACTCGAAAAACCGAATTGATAGAAGAACGTATCAATCTGCTATCCCGATTGGAAAATCGAGAGAAGTTGAGAACCGCAGAAAAACAACTTTCACAAAATATTTATGAGCGAGGCGTTGACGATAAGGGTTTCGGGCGTATACGTTCCAAAGGAGATACGGCTTTATTTGGCGGACATACTACCGATGACATGAAAAAACGTTTGGGTATTAAATCAAATCGTCCATTAGCTGATTTCCTGCCCACATTAACTATAGCAGCCAAAAATCTCGCAACAGAAATGACTAACTACAATGTAGAGGAAAAAGACTTGTATGGAGAACAACCTATCACAGCTGAACATGTACAAAATAACAAAACGGTTCGCGAGATGTTGAAAAAGAGGGGAATCAAACCGGAAGAGCTTCCTCCTGCCGAAGACATTAAGAAGTTGGAACGTCGAGTAGAAAGTGATAAGAAATCCATTGAAAAAACCACCCCAAAATTACCAAAAATAAAAAACCATGCAGAAAATAACTGAAGACGTCAAAGAAATTATGATTTGTCGTTGCCATAGTACCGAGCATCAGATAGTGGTCTCTTATAATGAAGAAGACAAAATGCTTTATTTGCATATTCATCTTGCCGAACGCAGTTTTTGGAGGCGATTGAAATACGGATTAAAATATATCTTCGGATATCATTGTAAATATGGACACTGGGATGAATTTATCTTCAATGAAAACGACGCGGATAAATTGCAGGCAATGGCGGATGCATTAAAAGAAAGAACGTAAGTTGAGAAACGATCCCAGTGCTGTTTGTAAATAAGAAAATCTCGTCTCTTAGACCACCCCGGGTACCGATACCAATACCAACGAAATCCCCGACACCGACGAGCCAACCATCCCAATCGCCACCACGTACCACAAAGAGTGGCGTCCACCCATCCGCTAAAATGTTCCAGATCGTATTTCAAATTGTTATCTAAAGTTAGCGCATATTTCCTGTCCGACAATAGGACTAATGGAATATGATCTCTGTCTTCGTTATTACTTCTTAAACTTTTTTCAACAGCTTTTGTAAAATAAGTCTGCTTAAAGCTGATAATTTCTTGGTTTGATTTTTTTATTAGTCGACCTTGCCGTTGTAAAGTGTCAATAATTACGGGAATAGAAGTGTCACTTGTTGCACCCAGTGCAGACCTCTTATATTCGACAAGTAACTTATTTGAAACAACTAAATGAGCATAATTATTTCTATTTTCGACATCTTCTTCATCGAATTTTAGCAACCATTTAGTTAGTTTGATATATTCCTTATCTTGTGGATTTGAAAATTTACTTGTAATGTTAGTGTCTATAAATAAATCTTTTTTCATGATAAATCTGCCGCATTAATAGCTATTTCCATTACATCGATCATATACGTTTTGAAAAAATTCTCAGGCGCGTCTAAAATCTGACCATTTTTATTAAGTCTTATTTCATGAATAACTGCTTCAATCCCTTCATTGTCAACAAACAAAACTTTCACATCGCTCTCGTTGATATCCCCTTTGACTATCCCAAGCCTGATTTTATTTAATAAATACTCACTATGCGTCTCAATCACGTATTTTTTATCAGATTTCTTTATTTGACTGAACAGGTAATCTCCAAAAGAAGACTGAACGCTTGGGTGAAGATGAATTTCCGGTTGCGCAACAAATAGGGTTGATGAGTTCGGTAATTGCATATCAGCAACGATAATCGGAAGAAATTGAGAAATGCCAAATCCTACATCATAGAGGGAAGTAAATATACTATCTTCTTTCATTTTTACTAAAAGGTCGTACTTTCCCCCGTTTGACCTTTTAGATTTAATATCATATAAAAGATGTAAATTTTTTAAAATACTTAACAGTTCATTAACTTTTTCGGGTTCATTAGTCTCCCAGGCAACTATTTGGTCTAAATAGCCTTTTCCGTCACTACCGACTTTTACATTTTTTTTGGAAGTCTCAAAATAGCCTCTATCAGGATGTAACCTAAAAGAGCTAATAAAATTCAGGTTGTTATCAAAAGACCTGAAAAGATTTAGCATGTTGCCGATAATTTGATAAAGTTTTATTTTCTCTTCTTGATTCGAAGGATGATCATCGATTTCCAATCCCATAATAGTTCGCGGTTGTATGATCTCTTCTGGTAATCTCGTCAAAATTCTGATATAGTCGTCCGGTGATTTTAGTTTATTTTGAGGGTCATTTTCAGGATTATACTCAAAGTCAACTGTGTATTTTTTGTTTTTATATTTCATTAGAAGATTCAGGTAATTTGATGATATTTTAAGTTCAGAAAGCTGAGGGAGTTTATTTTTAGGGTTTTCTTCCCAAAGAGTTTCTATATTATGAACAGTCTCATTGACAAAAGTATAAGTCAGTTTAATCTTCTTTCCCTTATTATGATTATAGACTATCTCATTAAAATCACCCATATTCACATACTTCCCGTTGGTAGAAAACTGAAACGGAAATTCTTCCGACTGAATAGCGCCTAAAATGCTATATAAGATAGAACTCTTTCCGCTACTGTTAGCGCCTGTCAGTAATGTTAGTTTACCGAAATCAATGCCGGTTTCAGATTGGAAACACTTGAAATTTTCTAAAGTTATTTTCTGCAAGTCCATATTTTTTTCTTTTTTTATTCGGCAAAGTTACGATTATTATTCGAGTTCTATAATAAAAATGGTATTTTTGTATCATCTCGCGCGTACATAATTTATATTAAGTCGCCCGTCTCTAATAAAAAAGGCTATAAAATTCGATTATTATGCCAACTTTCTGCACAACGGACGAGAAGACAACCTCCCGAAGGAAACGTTAGACAAATACAAAGGGGCACAAAGGCAAGTTATATGAACGACACCTTAATCCGGCATCCTACGTATTAATATAAGAGCGGTCCGCGTTCCTATCGTTTTGAATCTGAAATGAAAATATTCACTTTTTTGTGAATTATAATAAAAGTATTATCTTTGCGCCGTCAAGTAAATTTCGATATACTTGATTTGTCAAAACATTATAAATAAAATAGTTATGATTACTATCTCTGGTATTGCCCCCAATATGATTGCAAACAATCTCGACCCGTATCGTCCGATTCATCCGGGCGAAGTATTGAAAGATGAAATCGAATGTCGAGGAATTTCACAAAAAAAATTAGCTACGGCCATAAATGTACCGTACACCCTACTTAATGAAGTATTGAATTGTAAACGACCCATAAATACGGAATTAGCTTTACTTGTTGAAGCCGCTCTTGATTTACCGGCAGAACACTTGCTTAAAATGCAAACACATTATAATATGCTAGTTACAAAACGCAACAGTAAATTTATCGAGAAATTAAGCAAGATTTGCAAGGTAGCTTCGATATTTTGACTTAGCCATATAATATATATATGTACGCGCGAGACAGCAAGAAGTTAGCAAAAATTGTTCGTAATAATGGGCGTGAGACAAGTCAGATAAACTTATAAAATCAAGCCAATGGATAAACAAAGTACTATACAATACCAATCGGATGTTGATAAAATCGCTCATTTTATCAACAACGATGACAGTAGCGAGCAAGTATGGTTCGCGCTATCTTCAAACCCTATTGGGATACGCCCGATCGGAGAATTTTATTATATCACCGTTCCTCGTGCGGTAGATTTCTATAAAACACAGGGTATCAATGTAGATGATCATTTTCGTGAGGTCACGAAAATGATCGAAATAGGTAAAGGCGGTAAGCGTGAGGTCATTGACTTGATGCTTGCCTGCTATCTGATAGAAAATATAAATTATGCCTGAAACAGAACTCCATAAACGAATTAAAGATCTTGAATCTGAAAACCGCCTTCTTCGTGCTGAAAACAAGCGATTACGTGAGGTTTTGGGCTTTTCTTTGGGGGATATTGTGCCGGATTTGACTGTAAATGAGATGATTGATACAGATGGGGAAATGCAGGCAATCGCTTTAACAGAGTCGGGTGAATTGAGTGAAAAAGAAACGGAGATATCTATTTTTGAACCGGTTGATTTGTTTGAAAATGAAATTGCTATAATGGAATCTACCGTTAACAAATACAGTTCGCCCCAAGAGAAAATTGAATTGTTTATGTCGTTGTTTCGCGGTCGGTCGGATGTGTTTGCCAAACGTTATTACAGCAAGCAGCACGGCGAAGGTTATTATATACCGGCGTGTAAAAATGAGTGGGTGAGAGGCGTTTGTGAGAAACCGCGTGTGAAATGTAAAAATTGCTTGAAACGGGAATTATCGCCTTTTACAAATGAGGTGATTGATAGTCATTTGCGTAATAAAGATGAAAAAGGGAACGGGATAGTCGGCGTTTATCCGCTTTTGCCGGACGAAAACTGCCTGTTTCTTGCCATTGATTTTGATGAGGCAAACTGGCAAAAAGATGTGGCTGCTTTTCGCTTGGTTTGTAAAAAGTTGGCTATTCCTGTAGCTGTCGAGCGTTCGCGTTCGGGTAATGGCGCGCATGTTTGGATGTTTTTTGACGCGCCTGTCCCGGCATTGTCTGCGCGCAAATTAGGTAATATCCTCCTAACTAAAGCGATGTCGCTCAGGCATGAAATACGGTTTTCGTCGTATGACCGGATGTTTCCGAATCAGGACTTTATGCCTAAAGGCGGCTTCGGCAACCTGATCGCTTTGCCTCTGCAGGGAGGAGCACGGAAAAATGGGAACAGTGAATTTGTTGATGAAAATTTCATCAGCTACTCCGACCAGTGGGCTTATTTAGCTTCTATTAGAAAACTGACTTCTGAAAGAATCAAAAAGTTGTTATCCGGGTTAGGTGCAGCCTATGGTTTGGGGGAGCTTTCAGATACAGACACTGAAACAGAGGAAAATAAAGTTCTGCTTGTCAATAAAGTGGCGGAAGATACTCCGAAACCTTGGGAAAGAAAAAAACAGGAAGTGAAACTTGGCAGCATAGATTTCCCTGACCAACTAACTATTGTTGAAGCAAATAGATTATATATTCCGAAGCAGGACATCAGCCAGCGGGCGCTAAACAAAATCAAAAGACTCGCCGCATTTTCAAATCCGCAATTCTATAAAACACAAAAAATGCGGTTGTCAACGTTTGGTATTCCACAAATCATCTATTCATTAGATGAAACGGCTGATTATATGGGTATTCCACGTGGTTGTCGTTCGTCGCTTATCAGCTTGCTTAACGATGCCGTTGTTAAATATGAATTTAAAGACAAGCGAAATAACGGTAAGGAGATTCGTGTCGGTTTTAATGGGGCGCTCTTTGAAGAGCAGCAATTGGCAGCCGAGGCTTTACTTCAACATGAAAATGGTGTCCTTGCCGTACCGACCGCTTTCGGAAAAACCGTTATCGGCGCCTCACTCATTGCGCAAAGGAAGTGTAATACACTGATATTAGTTCACTTGCAGACTTTGTTCGACCAATGGAAAAAATCATTGGAGCAGTTTCTGGATATTAACGAAACCTTGCCTGAGACTGTAGATAAACGTGGGAGAAAAAAGCATCGCCCGCTTATCGGTCAAAAAGGCGCCGGAAAAAACACCCTTTCCGGTATGATAGATATTGCGTTAGTACAAAGTTTGATTCGTGATAATGAGGTAGATGATATAGTGAAAAATTACGGAATGGTGATTGTAGACGAATGTCATCATGTTCCTTCCGTCAATTATGAAAAAACGCTTGGCGCCGTAAACGCCCGTTATGTCTATGGTTTGACGGCTACTCCCGCCCGTCAGGACGGACAGCATCCGATTACCTTCATGCATTGCGGAGCCATACGTTATGCTGTCGATGCGAAATCACAAGCGAGCAAGCGTAATTTTGAACATTACATAATCCCCTGTTTTACAGGTTTCAAGAAGCCATTTACGCAAAACGAAGCCGATTGGCATATTACTAAAATATATACCGCCATTGTCGACGACGAGTTTCGCAACCGGCAGATTGTAGCCGATGTGCTCGAAGCAATCTCTAACGACCGGACGCCCATCATCCTGACACATCGCAAGGAGCATGTATTACGATTGTCTGAATTATTGAATCATCAAACTGAAGCACAAGTCATTACATTGATAGGGACAAATTCTCCAAAAGTAAAAGTAGCGATGCTGGAATCGTTAGCTAACTTCCCAAATAAAGAAAAACTGATAATTGTCGCCACAGGAAAGTACGTCGGCGAAGGTTTCGACTATCCGCGTTTAGATACTTTGTTCCTTGCCTCGCCGATAGCTTGGAAAGGCACATTAGCCCAATATGCCGGACGTCTGCATCGCGCCTATTCCGGTAAACAGGATGTGATGATTTACGATTATGTAGATATCCATGTTCCCGTTTTGGAGCGGATGTATCACAAACGCTTGAAAGGGTACGCACAAATAGGATACAAAAGTCTAACAGCTCACAATCAGCCGGATAAGATCAATCTGATTTATGATGCGAACAGTTTTGTAGCAGTAATAAAAAACGATTTCGTACAAGCGAAAAAGGAGATTCTGATAGTCAGCCCATTCTTGCGAAAAAAGCGATTAGACGTAGTACTCGACTGGCTAAAGGAACCGTTGCAAGCCGGCGTAACCATCACCATCGTAACCCGTCCGCCGGAATCGTATAAGGAGCAAGACCGGATAACAGCGTGCATTGAACACCTGCAATCGTTCGTAACGGTTATCCAAAGACCGAAAATACATCAAAAATTCATTCTTATTGACAACCGCTTAGTCTGGTATGGAAGCATCAACCTGTTGAGTTACAGCCATTCGGAAGAGAGCATCATGCGACTTGAATCAAGGGAGTTAGCCGCAGAATTGGAAGCTATCCTGCAATAAATCAAAAATGCTTTCAGGAACTGTTTGCTGAAACCCATGTTCCAAAGGACTTCATCCCGGTTGTATCCGGCGGTTAGTCCGCGTTGCATTCCATAATTGATGTCCTCTGCTTCCTAACGAGTGAGAGCAACATACACGCACTAACTTTTTAAGTATTTAAAATACGAAATAACAATAAATACAACTATATTAACTACTCCACATGTTAGAATATAGTATAAAATGACAGATTGCATTTCCGTACTATAAAACGAATTTGCTCCTGTTAAATAAAACCTTTCCGGCAAGTTGAAGACCTTTACTACGATTGATAAAAATACAACCGTGATAACAAACCAAATTCTAATTTCAGGAAACTTTTTAGCCTTGTAAAACAGTATTGATAAACATACGATGAGTAGCAGAAGTAGTAGTGGAATGAAATGAATACTCCATTGCATAATTAAAACAAATATAATCAATAAATTACCGATAATATTATAGGCATTAACATACAAAAAATAGAATATAATACCGTAATATATAAGTTTATGTTCATTTTTCATTGTGATAAAGATTTTTTTTCAAAATAATTAAAGGTTTGTTATTTTTAAGACTTGATTGTGGATTTAATCTATTTATTTTTCCATTTTTTCTATCATAATTCCCGTCCATAATACCTGCTGCCCTTCCTGAATGACGAACTTCACCTGATGGATCATTATTTTGTTGAGCAATAGCTGCAATTATTGAAGATGCTAATTGTCCTAATGAAAACTGACTCATTCCTTCTTTATATGCTTTTTCATATGTTTCTTTATACCCTAATACCCAATAATCACCCATGCCTTTTGTTTTTTCATTTGAATACTCTTGTAGAGTTTTTCCTAACGGGTGCATTTCTCTTTTATTCGTTTCAGGTTTATTTATTGTCCCATTAGCATAAGCTTCATTTAGTTTATTTTCTAGTGTGCGAACATTATCATCAGGGACAATAATAATTACTGACATTCCATCATTGGTCACATATAATAATTCTCCTTTGTCATTATAATACTTTGTGATTCCTGTTACGACACAAAAATCAGGATCAGTATCAAACATATTTTGAATTTCTGATTTATACGTATTATTATCATCCTCCATTAACATTTCTATCGGTTTTAAATAGCGTAGCAGGCTACCTGCCATAACCAATAAATTTGCTTCTCGGTTCAGTGTATCCACAAACGGCTGAACACGTCGTCTTAAAATATCATTCTGTTGACAGGAATGCAAATCCTCTTCATATGTCTGCATGTGTCTTCTTAGTATTTCTTTCCCCATATAAAAATTATAAAAATAGAATCTTTACATTAATTCCGGTTTATTCGAATGATTTATTCCATTGATTTTGATTTCTTCTGCCGAGATAAGAATTTTGTATGAAACAGTTGAATGACCAATAACCTTTGTATATTCGGCACATCGTCCATTCACAAATTCAATGACAATTACTGGATTCGCTATTCGGCTGTATGATGCAAAGGTAATAGCGCCCGAATATTTCACACTTTGGTGAAACATCCAATAGTTGATCTGCTTATCAACAACGTGATTAATGCTCATAGACATTAATCCACCCTTTACCTCTCGCTGAGGTTCGCCTTTATAATCGAAAGACTTCTGAAATTGAATGTTAAACGTTTCTATTTCATACTCTTGACCGTTCAATAACAATTTTGCATCGACCGATGTATCGTTTAAATCTAAAACTTCTTTCGCATTCTCTTTTGCCTGGTCAGATATTTTTCCTTTGTCCATAGATTTCTTGTTTATAATAACTTCCATTTTTTTGATACCCAATCCTCTGTATTTCCCACTACACTTTCGTTGGATGTAATTGTCAGTCGTGTGCAAAAATGAGAACTACCCTGACGGTAGTAATCAAGATCAAGTTTCACACATGCTGCATTAACCAACTTTACTTCCTCTGCCGAAACAAAAGTTCCCTTTAAAA
>Ga0099364_10015292_pt1 | contig 10126 bp, 8 predicted proteins | sample TergutTh196P3_FD_73070 | JGI IMG/M metagenome (GOLD analysis project Ga0099364, IMG submission 73070) | Microcerotermes parvus P3 segment gut microbial communities from Pointe-Noire, Republic of the Congo - Th196 P3 | ecosystem: Host-associated > Arthropoda: Insects > Digestive system > Gut ...
GGGGCTGTATTCGGTCCCAAGGGTTCGGCTGTTCGCCGATTAAAGTGGCACGCGAGCTGGGTTCAGAACGTCGTGAGACAGTTCGGTCCCTATCTGTCGTGGGCGTAGGATATTTGAAAGGCGCTGTTCCTAGTACGAGAGGACCGGAATGGACGAACCTCTGGTGCACCGGTTGTCACGCCAGTGGCACAGCCGGGCAGCTAAGTTCGGAACGGATAAACGCTGAAAGCATCTAAGCGTGAAGCCGCCCTTAAGATAAGATATCCCACAGCTTTATGCTGGTAAGACCCCTTGTAGACTACGAGGTTGATAGGCTCATAGTGTAAGTGCAGTGATGTATTTAGCTTGCGAGTACTAATCGGTCGAGGGCTTATACCTGATGTTAACTGTCTCTTTTGACAGTTGACCTTTGCGAATTATGTCTTTTTTGTTAGCGTTGGTTATTCAATTTTCAGAGAACTGACGGACAATTGACAATTGACAATGAACAATTGACAATTATTGTGTCCGCTACGCGGACGGATTTGAATTACCCACAATAGCTAAATTTTTTAAAACGTCGCCGGCAGGCGACACCACAATTGTCAATTGTCAATTGTACATTGTCAATTATCATCAGTCGGTGTCGATAGCGATGAGGGTCCACCTGTTCCCTTTCCGAACACAGTAGTTAAGCTCATTTGCGTTGACAATACTTGGTTGGTAACGACCCGGGAAGATAGAAAGATGCCGACTTATATTTAAAAGGGGGAACTTCTTCCCCCTTTTAGATGATTTTCTTCTGCTCTTCTACTCTTATCTTTTATATGTTCCTCCTTAGCTCAGTCGGTAGAGCGTTCGGCTGTTAACCGAAATGTCGTCTGTTCGAGTCAGACAGGAGGAGGTGATGACCCCCATGAACTTTGGTTTGTGGGGGTTGGTTATTCCACCCGACACTTTTGTGCCGGGCGGTGTATAATTTTCGGTGGGAAATGTAGGGGGGCTTGCTCACCCCGTTTTTTAAACATCTGCAAATTGTGGGACGAGCAAGCCCGTCCCCTACAACCCGTCGCCGTAAGGCGACGCTGTTATTTTTGCTTTAAAAAAAAGCCCGGAAATATACCCATAATATACCAAAACCTCCCTTGTATGTTCCAAGAAAGTATGCTATGATATATTTATTAAAATTTTAAAAAAGGAGGAAATCAAAAATGGAGGTTACAATAACCAGCAACGCAAAACTTGAAATTGAATCAAGCGGCGACTACAAAAAAGACGCCAAAAAAGCTTGCAGATTCGCTTATGAAGTCTGGAGTGAACAGCTAAAATTAGCGAAGCTTATAACAACCATGCAAAACAGAATGGTTCGAGAAGGTTTATACAAACCTTTTGAGGATTTTGAGGAAAAACAGGAAGAATTTGTGCTTAAACTGCCCGGGCAGCTTGAAGCAGAGCGTGAAGCCGCGAGAGATAAAAAAATCAACAAAAACTTTCAAAGATTTATTGAGGCATCAAAGAAAATTAAAGAGGCAGAAGCGGCAGGTGAAGATTTGCCGGAGTCGGTCTTTAAAAAATGGACTCCTGAAGACGAAAGGGAGGAAAGAAAAGCAGAATGGGAGTCCAAACAACTTGAAAAATTGACTGCAATTATGAGTGAAGAAGTAATGAGGATAGGCGAAGTACCAAAAGAAAAAGACAGCGACTCAAAATTTGAACATATTTTTAAAAAGATTGAAAAAGGTATTACGGAAGAGAAGATGGAGCAGTACAGGAAGTTTTGCGAAAATTCAAAGGAGACACCTAAGTTCGAGGTTAAGCAAACAACGCCACCACAAACGAAAAAAGAACCGGTCGCACCGTCTACGGATTTTACTCAGAAGGCATTATTATCGAAAACGTCAGAGTCGGCAACGACAAAAACACCAATAGCACCGTCTACAGATTTCTCAAAAGAGAAAAAATCGCCACCGGAAACGTCACAGCCGATAGCGACAAAAACTCCAATAGCCCCGTCTACGGATTTTACTCCGAAAACAGCACAGCCTGTAGCAACAAAAACACCAAAAAAAGATGTGAATTTATTAGAGAGTGTGGCAAATGTCGTGAGTTCGCGTGTTGAGCCGGTTATAAATGCGGTGAATAATGTGGTGGAGATGATTACAAGGGGGAACGATGAGCCGGAAAAAGTTGAAAAAGTTGAAGTTGAAACAAATGTTGAATTTATAGGAGCGTATAAGAGTATAGACGAAAATATAATACAAGAAACTGATACTTGGTGTGGAATGGCAAGCACATTAATGGTTTTAACTGCCCTTGAAACCTCTGAACCAGATTCTCTTAAAGATGACTATGTCCGCCCTACTCAATCTGAAATTGCAGATAAGGTGAGAGGTTGGGACGACACAGGGTGGGTTTACTTAATAAGAAACTTCTTAAACTCACAACTAAATCATGATTCTCCGCAATACAAATATGAGGGAGTTCCATGGGACGATGTTAGAACGGGCGAATTAAGCGAAAGTGAAGTCAACGATAAAATAATAAACAGTCTCGCTCAAAACAGACCCGTTATATTACATTCTAAGCCATATGGAAGCCTAAATTATTATTCCGGAATCGAATCTCACACAAAAATTAACCCTGAAACAGCACAACATTACATTGTTGTTGAGGCATACGACAAAAATTCGGAAACATTTGTAATATGCGACCCCACTAATATAAGACACGGCGATTTGTCCCCATATAACGGGAGAAAGTATGGAGTAACTTTAGAAGAAATATATAAGAGTGTTCTAAGTAACGGGTGGTTAATATATGCGTAATAAATTAAAAGTCGCACTAATTCTTGTAGCCGTTGTTATTTTAGCCATTTTTATACCAATTAAAAACACAAAAACTAAACACGAAGGAGAAACAATTACGAATGAATCGAGCGTAGTGGAAATAGATAATAAATGGAGAGAAGGCGTAAACATTGACGAAGTTTTTGAGCGACCCAACCCTTTTCTTCATTCTTTTCCGTTCGATGTGATTGAAAAATTTTTGCAAGATATGAAAAATGCGGCTGATAGTGGCGTAAGCGGCATGGCAAATCGCATTGTAGTGCACAGTTGTGATTTTTTTGAAACCGGTGAAGGCGAAGGGTTTGTCATAAGAACTTTTGGTCATGTAATGTCCATAAATTGGTCGGTATATGAAATATCGTATATAATTGATGCCGATTATAGAAGGCTTTACTTAAGTAAAAATGTTCTTGAAGACAACATAAGCGATGGAATAAGCGATGGGGAATTTCTCTATTATATGCATTCAGACAGAAATTTAAGGAGAATTGACAAAACCGGTGAAATTAAAACTTATCCTGTTTTTGAGGAAGAAGAAAACTTTTATGTAAGATATTTAAAAATTGAAGCTGAGGGAAATGAAATAATCGTAACTTATAGTTTAGCCGATTACAAATCCGTTGTGGTTGATGTGAGTTCTTGAAAAAGCTTGAAAGCAATTCCGCGTTTATGCGGAGTTGCTTTCGGGGGGTTGTTTGTGGGGAAAGGCGCGGTAGTGTTGTCGATGACGAGGTAGGCAAGCCCACCCCCGTTTCTTGTAAACATCTATTTCAGGACGGGCAAGCCCGTCCCCTACAAGTCGTCCGCGCAAGCGGACACAATAACTCTCAACTCTCAATTGTCAACTGTCAACTGCCGTCAACGCCTCACACTCCGAAATGTCGTGGGTGATTAGCAGCACGGTTTTCCCTTTAATTTGCTCTTTTGTATATTTTATGACTTTTTCTTTTGTCGGGGCATCTAATCCTTTGAAGGGTTCGTCCATAAACAAAATGTCATAATCGCTCATTAACGCCCTTAATATAGCGACTCTTCGCCGCTGACCGCCGCTCATGTTTCGCGTTGGTTGATTGACACATTCGGGGGCTAAGCCCACAGCAGCCATTGCTTCGCTCAAAGTTTCGGCGTTTAATTTTCGGCGGCAAGTTAAGCGTATATTTGCTCCCGCGCTTAAATTTTCACAAAGCCTGTCTTCTTGAAACACAAAGCTTTTACGTAAGTTTTCAACCCCCTCAACCTGCCCGCTGTCGGGTTTCTCTAACCCCGATATGATTCTTAACAGTGTGGTCTTTCCGCTCCCCGATGCCCCTGTGATACAGGTGACGATGCCTGTTTCGATGTGGGCATTAAATTTGTCAAATACGCGCTTTGGGCCATACGCTTTATTTATAAGTTTTAAATTTATCAAGCACACTCACAACCTTTCGATTTTGCGTATAATCAAATCAAGCAAAAACATAAAGAGCTTTTCAAACAGCAGGCTTATTATAATGACAGTCAGTGTCCATGCGAACAGGTCGGGGGTGTTGAAATAGACCTTTGACATGTACAGTTTTTCCCCTATTGAACCGGTGGGAATCCCGATTACCTCTGCCGCCACCCCTGCCTTCCAGCACAAGCCGAGACCCACCATGCAAGCCGCGCGAAAAAACGGCATAATTTGCGATAGGTAGATAAAAACAATTCGCCTATGTGTGGGAACGTCAAATACGCATGCCATTTCCAACAGCTTAGAATCGGTGTTGCGTATGCCGTTCAACAGGTTTGTATACACAACCGGAAATACCGTCAAGAACGAAATAAGCACAGACAGGTTGCGTGATGACACCCATATTAATACCAAAATAGTGAACGATGCCACGGGTGTGGATTTAAAGACCAAGACAACGGGGGCAAGAAGTTCTTCAATTCGCCGAAACCGCGCCGACAACGCAGCGGACATTCCACCCAAAAGAATAGCCAACAGAAAGCCGCTTGTTATTCGCTGAAACGAAAACAAAACGGAGTTCCAAAAATCGGCCTCGCAAATCAGCTGTGAAAACCTGACGATGACCGCCACGGGCGACACTAACAGTATGTCGTGGCCTATATACACGCTCAATCCGTGCCAAAGCAAAAGCCACAATGCCACCGACCAGAGCCGCACTCTATATTCTTTATTTGACGAAATAAAATTCTTCACCGGGCAGTGAGCCTCCTACAGATTGAGGGTTTTGCTCAAACAAAATGTTCAGATAACCTGAGAGTTTTTCTTTCATCTCAGCCCCATCGATATAGATTATATTGCAAAGCGGAATCGCTTCTCGCGCCACATCGGCAGGGAAAATATCATGTTTTTCAACCAACACGGCGGCTTCATCAACGTTACCGTTCACAAACGCCACAGAAGCGGCATAACGAGTGAAAAAGTCATTCACGGCTTCGGGGTTTTGTTCGATGAAATCGGCGCGCGCTACGACGACGGTTGTTATTAATGTGCTTGGAATGTCTGCTCTTTCCTGTGTTTTTCCCCATTCTTCGTTTAAGTCGAGGGCAATTTTAACATCAGCGTTTGCCATAAGCGCGGTGGTGACAAAAGGTTGCGGCAAAATTGCAACGCCATCTTCACTTGTTACCAACGCCGCCACAGTTTCAGAGTGTTCTGATTTCCATTCAATATTTACATCTTTTTCGGGTTCCATTCCGTTTGCTTTAAGAATATAGTTAAGGTCATATTCAGGCGACTTACCCTTAAACCCGGCATAGATTGTTTTGCCGCGCAAATCTTCCACCGACTTGATTGTGTCGCCCTTTTCAACTACATACAACATTCCCAAAGTGCCGAGCGCGACTGCACGCACAGCCCCATCGGTAGTGTTATACAAAACCGCCGCCAAATTAGGGGGAACCGCCGCAATATTAACATCACCCCTCACTACTTTGGGGACAACCTCATCAGGGCTGGCGAAAATTTCAAACGTGAAATTATTAGTGTCAATTTCGCCACTTTCGACTTCGTCAATAAGTTTTATCATTCCGATTGAAGAGGTACCTTTAATGACCGCCACACGAACATCAGAAGGCACTGCTTGCTGTGCGCAAGCGCAAAAGAGCGATAACGCGAGACATAAGGGCAATGCTTTAGTTAGTATGTTTTTTAAAAAAATAGTTTTCATGGTGAACTCCTTTGTTATTTCATAATTTATCCCTATAGGGTAAAGATTTAATGTAGCTTTCCATATAATCCCAATCAGGTGCATTTTCTTTTGCCGGTAATAAAATTTTTGCCTTCGATAAATTCGTTTTATATTTTCGCCCGAAAGAGTATCTATAACGTTCGAGGTCTAATACAGCGACCAAAAATAACGCATTGTATCGGTTGAGATTAATATTTCTGCCTACTGATAAAGTAGTTGAGCCGATAAAGTCCTTTTCAATATAATTTGTATAGCCCACCGAGCCTTGTCCGTCACAGATGAATACAATGCAATTTCCTTTTGTTGTTAATTCCTCGTTGTTCTTAACACGGCGCATAACGCCATTATTGTCTTTTTTTGCGCCTATATAATCAATATCGTCACCGTCTTCAAGAAATTCACTCGCGTTCGAGCATTTGCAAGGTTCGATTTTGAAAATTCCGCTTTTGCCCGAAATGGGAAAATACTTCCAGGATGTAATGTCAACGGACAAAGGGACTCCTGAAAAATTATTTATCCTTGAAATTTTGTCATTGGCTTCAATAAGCGTAGCAGGGGCAATGAAATCCCTCATATAGTCCCAACCGCCATTATAAATGACATAGCTTAAATATTTGTTACGAATATTCAGAAAATCCTCCGAACTTAACACGCTGTAATCAGTTTCCATATACGCTTCGGCTAACCATTCATCGGTAGCTATAACTTTTCGGCAAACCGAAAGACCCGGTTCTGTTTTTCTCCCTCTATATAGTCTAAGCCAATTTGCCTCAATATTAGCCCAAACACCTAACCCCTTATCGTCTGTTTTTTCTATTCTGCCGAGATTTTTTCTTTTTACAAAGCCATCGTCCCTAAAATACCCGAAAAATGTACTTGTCGTAGCGTTTTCATGCCTTGTGCCGAGCGTGAAAACCATACAGCAAGCGTTAGCACTTGCGCCGGGGTGAAACATATCAGACGGAAAAGAGAAAACCGCATCAAGTGTATGTTTTTCAAGCATTTTTGACTTATATAATTTTATATCCGCATCTGTACCGATAGCACATTGCATAGGCAACAGAACGGCAAGCCGCCCCGTCTTGACCTTTTCGGCTATTTTATAAACGTAATGAAAACCTTTCGAGGGGTCTTCTTTCAATTTGCTGTTCCAGGTTTTGGCGTATGTTTCATCGCTATGTTTTCTTTGTGCGTTATAAGGTGGGTTCATTAAGACAACATTAATCCCTGCATCAACATAGTTATCAACCTTGAAACAGCTTCCTTGAACAATATTAGAGTTGCCATCGCTATGTATCAACATATTCGTTGTGGCAAGCCCAAAAGCCGTTTCCTCGTATTCAATTCCGAAAATTTGCTTCTTCTTGACACGCTCCCTTTCGTTCTCTGTGTCGCAGTCCGCTAACGCTTCTGTCATAGCACGAACTAAGAACGCCCCACTGCCACAGCATGGGTCTAATATAACGGAATTACGATTAACTCCAACAACCTTACACATAAAATGAACTATGTGGTCTGGCGTAAAAGCTTGGTTTTTATCGGCTTTGCCAACATATTTATTAAAAGTTGTAAAAAACAGATTCAATAAATCTTGTCCTTTTGTAGTCCTTTCGTTAATAAACGGCAGAATTTTATTTTTTATTTCCTGTAAAACGTGCGAAAATTGTTCTTTTGTTAAGTCGGTGACATCTTGTGAATCAATCACCTTGCTTTTTAGAATTACTAACTTAGCGGCTTTGTTTAAGTCTTTAGCCTTATCGAGCAAGGTGTTTAGAATTTCCTCTACTCCAACCCGAATTTGCTTTGTGCTTAGCCCCTCATACTTTAAGCCATTCTTTAATGCCAAAAGACAAGTACCCACAAACTGGCTACGTATTTTTTCATTTATGCCATACCCATGAAGCAATTCATTGAGGGCGTAGGTATTTTCAACCACCGTTCGCTTATCATTCCTTGCGCCGAAAAACACGTCCTCGTAATCTGTAAAAGGGCGGATAACACGTTCGCTCTTGTTTTCGTGTTCTTCGTCAATAATTCCGCTGTCATCGAGCCATACACGAATTTCATCGGTTTGAGTAGCCGCCAAGATAGCAACAATCCTATTGTCTGTGAGTTGCTTTTCATAGGTTACATATTGCTGTAATTGCTGTATATCTTTCGCAGCACTCCCTTTAACAAGTTTTGACTTAGTTTCAATAAGCACGGTTACTCTTTCATTAGCAAAACGCAAGTCTAAGTTTTTATATCGCCGCAAAGCATCTGAAGCGAGAAAACTTAAATAGTCCTTGCCGATTTCTTTTAGGGCTTTTTCATAACTGAATTCTCCGTTCTCTATATTATCGGTTAAAAAATCACTTCCAACTGTAGTGATTATATCTGTTCGTCTCATTAAAATCCCCTCTCATTTAGTGCCACTTTTACCATTATACCACACTTTTGTCAATTTTACAACAGCATATGCTCAACTCTCTTTCTTACGAAAAGCAACGATATTCACAGTGCCGCTGCCTTTAAATTTTGACATTTCATATTTCTCATGAAGGCTTTTTATTAAGTCGGGCCATTTGTGGAAGCCGTAAGAGCGTATGTCGAAATCGGGTTTAGCCCTTTTGATGAAGTGATACGCCGTAGTTACGTTTACCCAACCGTCTTCATCTTGATATTTTTCATACGCCATGTCAAGAAGTGGTTCTAATTCTTTAATGTCAAAAGAGGGGTCAAGTTCGATTTTGTTTACAGAGGCAATGCTTTCTTTGAAAGTGCTTGAAATATACGGCCTTTTAGTTTTAGCTTTAGTTTTTATGGGAATGTCTTTTGTGGGTGTTTCGCTCATGACGGTGGTTTTTAAATCGCCGTTTTCAAGAGCTTTCGATGATAATAATTCTGTCAGAATAAAATCGTCACAAGCGTTTATAAACGACTTCGGCGTTTTTTTCTCGCCAACGCCGAAAACATATTTTTCGGAGGCTCTCAAACGTGTTGCAAGCATAGTAAAGTCTGAATCGCTTGACACCAATACAAACGCATCATACCTATCAGAATATAGCAAATCCATTGCTTCAATAATCATAGTCATATCTGATGAATTTTTCCCGATGGTGTAGGCGAATTGTTGCACAGGCTGTATCGCAAGCTCATTAAGTGTATTTTTCCAATTTTTTAATGCTTTATCAGTCCAATCACCATATGCCTTTTTCACAATAATATGACCATGTGACGAAATTTCATCTAAAATGGGTTTTAGCTTTGAAAGCTGAGCATTTTCAGCATCAATCAACATCGCTATTTTTTTAAGCTCTTCTATATTTTTCAAATTGACCTCCAGTGTGTTTTTAAAATTTTAAAACTATGTTATATAGTATAAAGCATAAATTGGAATTTGTCAATGATAAGAAGTTTAAAATATTTTTCAAAAACCTATTGACAATTCAGAGTTTATAGATTATACTGTATATAGTGATTATAAAAAGTGAGGTGAAGCAGTGAAGATTATCGTATCAAACCGCTCGGGTGTTCCAATTTATGAGCAAATCAAAGAGCAAATCAAGGAGGCTATTTTTTCAGGGCAGTTACATGAGGATGAGCTTTTGCCGTCCGTTCGAGGGCTTGCGCGAGAACTCAAAATCAGTGTCATTACCACAACTCGCGCCTACAGCGACCTTGAGGAAGAGGGCTTTGTCGTGAACATGCAGGGCAGGGGGTGTTATGTCCTGCCGCGAAATACCGAACTTGCGCGAGAAAACGCCCTGCACAAAGTTGAGGACGGCTTAATCACTGCTATTGAAGCGGCTAAGTCGGACGGGATTCCTAAAGAAGAAGTAGCAAAACTATTAGAAATATTATGGGAGGAAGAGAATGGATAGCATATTAGAAGTAAACGGGCTTTGCAAGAAGTATAAAGATTTCGCATTGCAGGACGTGACGTTCGCTGTTCCGAAAGGTTTTATTATGGGTTTCATCGGGCAGAACGGCGCAGGGAAAACTACCACTATAAAGTCGATTTTGAACATAACCAATACCGATTCGGGGGAAATAAAAATCTTCGGAGAGGAGAACATTCCTGAAAATAACGGCAAAATCGGTGTCGTCATGGATTCGCCGATGTACGTTGACGAATGGACGGTT
>Ga0099364_10015293_pt1 | contig 10125 bp, 6 predicted proteins | sample TergutTh196P3_FD_73070 | JGI IMG/M metagenome (GOLD analysis project Ga0099364, IMG submission 73070) | Microcerotermes parvus P3 segment gut microbial communities from Pointe-Noire, Republic of the Congo - Th196 P3 | ecosystem: Host-associated > Arthropoda: Insects > Digestive system > Gut ...
TACTAATGCAATAATTTGGGAAAACATATTTTTTGCTTCAAATTTAGGAACAGCATTTATATTAGCAACTATTACAGACGGCGTGGAATTTGGAACTGACTATGAAAAACCATTTTTTATTACAGTCAAAAGTGTTGGTATTGAGAATGTAACAGAGTCAAAAATAATTATTTATCCAAATCCAACAACAGGGAAGTTTTCAGTAGTGAGTAGTGAGATGTCAGTATTTAGTATTGAGATATTTGATATAACAGGTCGCCTTGTCCACCGTGAACCATGCACCGTGAACCGTGCAACCCTTGAAACAGATATTTCCCACTTATCAGCAGGAATATATTTTGTGAAGGTTGGGGATGCGATGCTTAAAGTAGTGAAAAAATAGTGGTTAGTGATTAGTAGGGGCGTACCCTTGCGGCCGCCCGATGTGTTGATTGTATGAACATCTCTTTGGGGATGTAATATTGGTGGAAAAATTAGTGGTTATTCACAGATTTTTTGCAGAAAAGTAAGATCTGTGAAATTCTGTCGCATCTGTGTAACTAGTAGTGAGCAACGCCGAACTATCTGTGTGCTGTTCATTTTTCTTCTGCACAAAAAAGGGAAAAGGAAATAGAAATTGCCAAGCCATCATTTTTGATATTTTAGTCATTAATAAAATGATTTTCGTCAAAATTTTTATTACAATTTTTTTATTATAAAATTTTTTACTACTTTTGTATTTTTATATCAAAGATTTTTGACGTTCTAAAATTATAAGTTATGAAGTATAATTTACTCGTTTTTCTACTATTTAGTGTTATCGGGCTTTATTCGCAGCCTCTCGACCCGGGGAGCATTGGCGCAGACCAAACAATTTGTTATAATACGCAACCTGCCCTATTAACTGAAATAACTGCTGCCAGCGGAGGCAGCGGAGTTTACGACTATTTATGGCAAGAAAGTAGCGATAATATCATTTGGAATGATATATCAGCAGCCATTTCACAAAATTTTCAACCTACTCAATTATTAGTTACTACTTATTTCAGACGTAAAGTTAATGATACTTTTACTGACGCTTTCTCAAATGCCGTTACAATTACCGTTAGAGACGAATTTGATGAAGGTACAATTTCCACTGACCAAACAATTTGTTATAACACACAACCTGCACAAATTACAGGAACAGCGGCATCAGGTGGCGGAAATGTTATCACTTATCAATGGCAAGAAAGTATTGATGCATCAACTTGGACTAATATTTCGAGTGCAACAGCTCAAAATTTTCAACCACCAAATTTAATTGAAACTACTTATTATAGACGACAAGCAAACGAATCAACTTGTAGTTATTCTGAATATTCCAACACCGTTACAATTACAGTTAGAGATGAATTCGATGAAGGCACAATTTCCACAAACCAAACAATTTGTTATAACACACAACCCGCACAAATAACAGGAACGGCGGCATCAGGTGGCGGAAATGTTATCACTTACCAATGGCAAGAAAGTATTGATGCATCTACTTGGACAAATATTTCGAGTGAAACTTCTCAAAATTTTCAACCCCCAACTTTAAACGAAACTACTTATTATAGACGACAAGCAAACGAAGCGACGTGTAGTAATTCTGAATATTCAAACACCGTTACAATTACTGTTAGAGACGAATTTGATGCGGGTACAATTTCATCAGACCAAACAATTTGTTATAATACACAACCTTCTCATTTATTTGGGACAGTCGCAAGTGGCGGTGGTGGAAATTTTTCGTACCAATGGCAGTACAGCACTGATAATGTTATTTGGACAAATGCAGATATTTCTTTGCCAATTTTCCAAAATTTTCAGCCCCCAATTTTAACCGAAACAACTTATTATAGGCGGATTTCTACCGAACTAATTTGCACTGTTTCAGACTATTCAAACATTGTAACCATTACAGTACGAGATGAATTCGATGAAGGAACAATTTCAGCCGACCAAACAATTTGTTATAATACGCAACCCGCACAATTAATGGGAACAGCGGCATCGGGCGGCGGTGATGTTATCTCTTACCAATGGCAACAAAGTATTGATGCAATTACGTGGTCAAATATTTCGAGTGAAACGGCTCAAAATTTGCAACCAACAAATTTATTAGAAACCACTCTGTTTAGACGCCACGCAACAGAATCTACCTGTAACTATTCTGATTATTCAAATTTTGTTACAATAACTGTTAGAGACGAATTCGATGCAGGTACAATTTCATCTGACCAGACAATTTGTTATAATACACAACCCGCACAATTAATGGGAACAGCGGCATCAGGCGGCGGTAATATTATCACTTACCAATGGCAACAAAGTATTGATGACATTATTTGGACAAATATTTCAAGCGAAACAGCTCAAAATTATCAACCGCCGATTTTAATTCAAACAACCTATTTCAGACGTGAAGCAACCGAATCGACTTGTAGTGAAGTCTATTATTCAAACACTGTAACGATTATTGTACACGATGATTTCGATGAAGGTACAATTTCTGCTGACGAAACAATTTGTTATAATACGCAACCTTCTCAATTATTAGGAACAATTGCATCGGGCGGCGGTGATGTTATCTCTTATCAATGGCAACAAAGTTTTGACGCAATTATTTGGGATAATATTTTGACAGCAACATCGCAAAATTATCAACCGACAAATTTAATAGAAACAACATATTTCAGGCGCGAGGCAGCCGAATCGACCTGTAATTATTCAGATTATTCTAATATTGTTACGATTAATGTTAGAGATGAATTTGATGCAGGTACAATTTCCGCTGACGAAACAATTTGTTATCATACACAACCCGCACTACTATTAGGAACAGCGGCATCTGGCGGAGGTAATATTATCACTTACCAATGGCAACAAAGTTTTGATGACATTATTTGGGAAGATATTCTTTCAGAAACTGCACAAGATTATCAGCCCCCAATTTTAACCGAAACCACATATTATAGACGAGAAGCGACCGAATCAACCTGTAATATTGTTGAATATTCAAATACTATTACAATTACGGTTAGAGAGGATTTTGATCCGGGTATAATTTACGAAGACCAAATAATCTGTTATAATACTTTGCCCGCAGATATAACAGGAACTGCGGCATCAGGTGGAGGCGAAATTTTTACTTACCAATGGCAACAAAGTATTGACGATATTATTTGGAACGATATTTCGGGTGAAACCTCTCAAAATTATCAACCAACAACATTAATCGAAACAACATTTTTCAGGCGCGAGGCAACTGAATCGACATGTAATTATTCTGATTATTCAAATACTGTTACAATAACCGTAAGAGAAGAATTTGATGCAGGCACAATTTCCGCTGATGAAACAATTTGTTATAACACACAACCCGCACTATTATTAGGAACGGTTGCATCGGGTGGTGGTGATGTTATCTCTTATCAATGGCAACAAAGTATTGATGATATTATTTGGGAAGATATTATTACTGCCATTGACGAAGATTTTCAACCTCCTATTTTAACCGAAACCACTTATTTTAGACGTGAGGCAACTGAATCTACCTGTAATATTGTTGAATATTCTAATACAGTGACTATCACAGTAAGAGACGAATTTGATGCAGGAACATTATTAGCCGACCAAACAATTTGTTATGATACGCAACCTGACCAAATAACAGGAACAGCGGCATCTGGCGGCGGAAATATTATTACTTATCAATGGCAACAAAGTATTGATGACATTATTTGGGAAGATATTCTTTCAGAAACTGCTCAAGATTATCAGCCACCAATTTTAACCGAAACTACATATTTCAGACGTGAAGCAACTGAATCAACTTGTAATGTTACAGATTATTCAAATAGTGTAACTATCACAGTAAGAGAAGAATATGATGCAGGAACAATATCCGAAGACCAATTTATTTGTTATGATACACAACCTGCTTTATTAATAGGAACTGAGGCAACAGGCGGCGGTGAAAATTTCACTTACCAATGGCAACAAAGTATTGATGATATTATTTGGGATGATATTACGACCGCAACTTCACAAGATTATCAGCCCGTTTCATTGACTGAAACTACCTATTTCAGACGTTTAGCAACCGACGTAACCTGTAATATTTCAGATTATTCCAACACAATAATAATAAATGTTTACGATGAGTTAGAATCTTCGGGCATTTCGGAATCGCAAATCATTCCTTATAATGCCATTCCTGAACTTTTGCAAGGTGATATTCCTACCGGCGGGTCGGGAGTCTATTCTTATTTATGGCAACAATCGGTAGATGACGGTTTTACTTGGACAGATATTGATAATGCAAATGACAAAGATTATCAACCCGATGCAATTATCGTAAACACTTGGTTTAGGAGGATTTCCATCTCTGATATTTGCGAAATTTATAGTAATGTTGTTACAATTATTGTTCGGGACGTTTTGTTGCCCGGTATAATTAGCGAAAATCAAACTATTTGTTTTGATATGCTCCCTGAAAAAATAACTGGAACCGCAGCAGAAGGTAGTTTTGGAAACTATATTTATCAGTGGCAACAAAGGGCAATAGACGAAGATGATTGGGACGATATTGAAGACGAAGTAAATCTTGATTATCAACCCGATATTTTAAAAATAACTACTTTTTTCAGAAGAAAAGTTACAAGCGGAATTGATGAAGCATTTTCTAATATTGTAACAGTTGAAACGTTGGATTCTCTAAGGCAGCCCATCATATCGTATAATAGTTTTTATTGCAGAAATAGCGAGATAGTTTTGAGTCATCATTCAGATGTTATTTGGTACGATTCAGATTTTATTGAAATTGATAGAGGAACAGAACTGATTGTAACAGCCTTATTTCCAACAACATATTATGCTGTTTCTGTAAATATACTTGGATGTACAGGTGAACCTTTTGAAATTGAAATCAATGTTGATTATGCCGAAGCCGAAATAACTGCTGATGTATATGATTATGAGGCAGTTGAAAATGCTACGCGAATAACTTTTTATCCAATTATTGATAGCAATCATGATCCTTCACTTCTTAATTTTGTGTGGGATTTTCAACACGAACAGAAAGGGTTGTACGAAAGACATTACGATATGGAACCAGCTCAATATTTTCATTGGGAAGGTTGGCACAATGTTATTTTGAATATTACAACCCCGAATAATTGTCAATTTACCGAAACAAGAGAAAACTTTTTCTACATAGAACCCGAAAAACCAGACCCCGATTTTAAAGATTTTGAATTCGATTTGGATGAGTTGGAAAATTTTGATAATATTATTTCTTTGTTTCCTAATCCTGTTGTTACAGACCTGAAAATCAGAGTTTTAGAAGATAACCTGACATGCGAAATCTTTATGTTATCAGGACAAAAAGTATTTGAAAAAACATTGTTCAAATGTGATAATATATTGACACTCACTAATTTAAGTTCGGGTATTTATTTGATAACAATAAGAGACAATAAAGAGCAAATTTTATTTATTGACAAATTAATCAAAAAACAATGAAAAAATATCTATTTTTAATACAAGCATTAATATTGATTTTAATCATATCAGCCTGCGATACGAGCAGCGATTATTATCAACAAGAAAATTTAGACCCACAAATCTTAGTCAAAGGACCTTATGACAATGATTTTGGTAGAAAAACTCTTGATTCCACGAAATTTGATAGAGGAGATTATGTTCTATTTTATAAGATATTAGACGAAGAAGAACTTACTTTAACAATTACTCATGATCCGGCATTTACGGTACAATTGGATAAAGAAAAAATTATTGTTTCCGCAACTGAACGGTGTCGTGGAGAACTAAAGCTTAATACCGAAGATACTTTTGGAGCATCTGACGAAATGAAAATACTATTAACCTTCTTTGGAAATTTGCCTCCCGTTGCAATCCTTGAAATTGAAGATGTCCCCGGATTTTATTACGAGAAAAAAATTGATGCCTCAAAATCTTATGACCCAGACGAAAAATATGGCGGAAAAATTGTCCTTTACAGATTTTTGATTAACGGAAAAGAAATTCAAAAAGAATACCACCCTTTTATGTATTACACATTCCCACGAACAGGTAATTACGATGTTAGAATACAAGTTATGGACGACGAAGAAGAGTGGTCAACACAAGTTTATAAAAGATTAGAATTTAATTGACAATGAACAGATTAATACTATTTTTTTTAATAATAACATTTAGTAGCCTCAAAATAGATGCGCAATATCGCGACTATTTTAAAACTATAGGTCAGTTTAGCTTGATGATGACGCATACAGGCTACGGAGCACAAGCCGATCTGCTGAAAAAATCCAGAGGAGGCTTTTACAACCGTTACTCTGTTTCTTACGATATGGGAGCAGTTGGTAATGCTGATACTAAGTATCAAACACTAAAGGCTGATTTTGTGATACTTTCAACAATTTCATCTCGCGAACAAAAATATGTAAACATCGGCTGCGGTGCGTTTATATCGCAAGAACGACTGAGTAATAACTTGCTAAATATGAAAGATACCCAAATTTCACCCGGAATAACAGCCATGTTAGAATTTGAAATTTTTCTTAAATATTGGGGCTTTTATATCATCGGCGAACAAAGATATCGACCCATATCCATCATCGGCGACTTAGAGTGGCGCGCAGGAATTGGGGTAAAATATCTAATTAAATAAATGATAGCAAAACTAATAGTAGTTAATTGATAAATTTTTCAAATTTTCTGAAATTTTTATTAAAAAATAGGACATTTTGGTTTATTCCATTCTTTCGTATGCTCCCAGGTCGGGTTTTGGGTCTCTGAAATTTCCGAGTAGGTCGGTGCTTAAATATTCTGATTTTTCAACAACAATTTTATGATTTCCTTTATCTTTTGCTGCCGACAAAGTATCAAGTTGAAAATTAGATTTAGAAAAATTAACAAAATTAGGGTCTTTATTGTTAATCGGGTTGATAAAATACTTTTGATTTTTTAGAGAATCTTCGGAGGCATTAGAGCGCATCAACACGTGGTCGAAACACCAATTAATTACTTCTGTACCTGTCTCTTTTTTGAAATCAAGGTTAATTTCGTTAGTAAGGACACCGTATATAATAGAATTGTAGAAGTTTGCGGCTTCGAGTTTAGCAAAAATGTTTTTGTTTAATCTTTTGTCGTTGTAATAATTTGAAATTACTAATGCTTTTTCACTTCTACCGAAACCGTGGAAATTCCCAATGGTACAATGATAAAAGTTATATTTTCCGCCAATTGTCAATGCAACGGATGCCCCTCCGCAATTACCAAAAACACAATTATAAACTTCAACGGCAGAAGTTTGAACTTCCAACCCGTTTGTTGCGATATAATCAATGATAGTATTTGAAAGAAAAAGAGGCATATCGCTGCCAAGCCCCACAGAATCTACTCGAAGTCCTATAAAACTATTTTTAATGATAGCATAATTTATTTTATGATTTCGACTTCCTCCTTGCAAATGAATATATCCCCACTGTCCGGGCTTATCGGAATAAAAATCTTCTAAACGATGTCCCGAAAAAAGCACAGGATTGTCTTTGGTTCCTTCAACTAAAAGCGTTCCTGCGACTTTCAAATATGCATTATTAAAAAAATGGAGACGAGTACCACTTTCTATTTTTAATGTAGTTTCGGAAGATACTAACAAAGAATCATATATCAAATATGGTTTTTGGCTTGTAAATAGTGTATCTCGTTCAATTATAAGCCCTTTTAACAGATGTACATCTTGGACATAAGCTTCTAATCTGACCGACTGAATTTTTTCTTTTGTAAAAAACAAAATTGAATCGGCAATGTCAAAAGAAGTTGTTGTTTCTAAGGGATTTATAGTTACTTCAACAAAAATAAAGAGGCTATCGTTGCCGTTCAACATTACTTCGTGAAGTTGGTTTTCGGGGAATCCGTTAATATTCAGTTTAAATTTCGAATCATTTCCTCCTGCAAGTTTTATTGTTTCGATTGTCATATCCTCATAATAAGGATTATAGACTATCAAATAGTGAGTTGCTGAGCCAATTGCTGTAAAAATTGTATCAAATGCTATCGTATCACGAGAAAAAAGTAGCCCTTGTTCGCCTCCACGAAAAGAATACTCTCGCTCACAACAAGTTATGATAAATATTAATGATACAAAAATTAAAGAAATTTTAACAAATTTAAACATAATTTATTGATTATTAAATATATGGCATAATCAAATGCGAGCGCAAGATATTACAAAAAAATATTATATGCAAATTTTTTTTTAAAAAAGTGAAAAAAAGTGAAAATTTTTTTTAAAAATATTTAATGCAAAGTCGAAAAGATGAGATGAGCAGTCAGTTAAGAGAGCAGATTCCGTTAATTCTCTACAAATAGTTCTATCAGCCCCTCAGGTGCTGCAATATTAAGTTCACGTTTTGTTTTATCAATAGAAACTATAAAATCCTCTTGATAAGGAACAAGTATTTCCTGCTCGTTATAAATGATTTCAATTAATGGATTTTGTTGAATTTCAATAATATCTCTTATTATTCCAATATAGCCATGATTTTTGTCTGTTACAGAAAAACCAATTAAGTCATCATTTTTCCATTGATTTTTATTTTTTTCGGACTTAATAATTTCATCAGAGTTAATATAAACCAACACATTTTTAAAAGTTTGTTCGATTTCATTTGAGATATCAAGTCTAACAACTAATGAGTCATGTTTTATCATTTTATGGTCTAACACTTCAAAAGGTACAAGACCATTTTCAATATCAATGAATAACCATGTTGGTTTCATTATTATATCATAAAAGTTTGGCAACAAATGAATTACTAATTCACCTGATGTTTTATGTTTTTTTTTCAGTGAGCCAATTTTAATAAAATCATCTTTGTTCAAAATTGTCTTCATATTAAGATTCTTGATTATTATAAAGAAGCCCGCCTAAATTAAGACGGGCTTCAAACAAAACAACGAAATGTTTTTAATCAACTTGCGCAACTTCTACATTTTCATTAGAAGTATCACTTGTTTCTTTTTTCTCTTTTTCTTTTTTTGCTGCTGCAGCGGCTTCTGCTTCTGCCGCTAATAATTGAGCTCTCTTTTTAGCAATTTGACTCTTTTTATCTTCATTGACTTTATTTTCTCGGTCAATTCGTGATTGTTGGACTTTTTCTTTGTCAATTTTAAGTTGTTCTTTTTTAGCATTTACCTTTGCTTCTTTTTCGGCAATCCATTGTTGAAAACGCCTATCTGCTTCTTCTGCATCAAAAGCACCTTTTTTAACGCCATCCAAAAGATGTTTTTTCATTAAAACTCCTTTATAACTTAAAATTGAACGAGTTGTGTCGGTAGGTTGAGCCCCATGACCAAGCCATTTTATTGCTTTATCAATATCAAGGTCGATTGTAGCAGGATTTGTATTTGGATTGTAAGAGCCAATCCGTTCAATAAACCTGCCATCTCGTGGCGCCCTGCTGTCTGCTACCACAATGTGATAGTAAGCATACCTCTTCCGTCCATGTCTTGCTAATCTGATTTTTACTGACATAATGTTAAAATTTTTAAATGTTCAACCTACTTTTTGAGCGCGCAAAGATAATGCTTTTTTTTTTAATTGAAATAAAATATAATAAAATTTTTTTAATTTTGCAAAAATTTTTTTGAGATAAAATAGTGAATGAGTGAATGAGTAAATGGGTAAATGAGTGAATAAGAAGTTTTCAGTTTATAGTTTAAAACCTTATTTTTACCTTATTTTTTTAACAAAACAACCTTAATAGAAAAATGAGTGAATGAGTGTAGGGGCGCACCCTTGCGGTCGCCCACCTTGTAATAAATGAATGAATGAGTGTAGGGGCGTACCCTTGCGGTCGCCCACCTTGTAATAAATGAATGAATGAGTGTAGGGGCGCACCCTTGCGGTCGCCCGCCTTGTAATAAATGAATGAATGAGTGTAGGGGCGTACCCTTGCGGTCGCCCACCTTGTAATAAATGAATGAATGAGTGTAGGGGCGTACCCTTGCGGTCGCCCACCTTGTAATAAATGAATGAATGAGTGTAGGGGCGTACCCTTGCGGTCGCCCACCTTGTAATAAATGAATGAATGA
>Ga0099364_10015294_pt1 | contig 10124 bp, 5 predicted proteins | sample TergutTh196P3_FD_73070 | JGI IMG/M metagenome (GOLD analysis project Ga0099364, IMG submission 73070) | Microcerotermes parvus P3 segment gut microbial communities from Pointe-Noire, Republic of the Congo - Th196 P3 | ecosystem: Host-associated > Arthropoda: Insects > Digestive system > Gut ...
TTACACTCAATCATCTTTATATCGTTGTTTTTGGCCATCAATTGCATATTGAACGGGCCGGTGATGTTCAACGCTTTGGCGACTTTTCGCGCCATCTTTTTAATGCGCCTTATCGTCTCGACATAGAGTTTTTGGGCGGGGAAAGCCATGGTTGCATCGCCCGAATGAACGCCGGCAAACTCGACATGCTCCGAGATGGCGTATATCAGGACCTCGCCATTGCGCGCCACGGCGTCAATCTCAATCTCTTTGGCATTTTCGATAAATTCGGTAACGACGACAGGGTGTTGCTTGCTTATGCTGGTTGCCAGCGTCAGAAAACCTTCCAACTCGTCGCGGTTGCTGACAATATTCATCGCCGCGCCCGACAGGACATACGACGGACGAACCAGCAACGGGAAACCAACCTTACCGGCAAAAGCGTAAATATCGTCTAACGACGTCAACTCTTTCCAGCGCGGCTGGTCGATATCCAAGTCGTCGCACATCTGCGAAAAACGGCGACGGTCTTCCGCCCGGTCTATGTTGTCGGAAGATGTGCCGAGTATGGGTACATGGTGGCTGTCAAGGCGTTTAGCGAGGTTGTTCGGGATTTGTCCTCCTACGGAAACGATCACGCCCTCAGGCTGTTCCAAGTCGGTTATGTCCAATATGCGCTCCAGTGTAAGTTCGTCGAAATAGAGGCGGTCGCATGTATCGTAGTCGGTCGACACTGTTTCGGGGTTGTAGTTTATCATGATTGCCTTTCGTCCGTTTTGACGTATGGTATTGACGGCGTTCACCGAGCACCAGTCGAACTCTACCGAACTGCCTATGCGGTATGCGCCGGAGCCTAATACGATGATGGATTTGGGGCACGCAGATGACGCAGATTTTTTGGATTTACGCAGATTTTTTGTTCTGTTTTCGGGGAATGTAATGTCGTGCGTTGTGCCGTTGTAGGTCAGGTAGAGGTAGTTAGTCATGGCAGGATATTCCGCTGCCAGCGTATCTATCTGTTTGACGCACGGAACAATGCCCTGCGCCTTGCGGTACTGCCTGACGGCATCCATTTTGGCATCGACATCTATCGCCGAACCGTAAAGTATCCGCGCCAACTGGAAATCGGAAAAACCTTTTTGCTTGGCATCCAAAAGCATTTCCACAGGGACGTCTTCTATCCTGTTATATTTCATCAATGCCTGGTCAAGGAGATAAATGCCGTATAATTTATGCAAAAACCATTTGTCAATCTTCGTAAGCGCATGGATTTTATCCACATCGTATCCCTTGTGAAGGGCGTTGGCTATGACAAAAATACGTTTATCGGTAGGATTGCGCAGCGCCTCATCCATATTATCAACGGCAAGTTCCCTGTTAGCCACAAATCCGTGCATCCCCTGTCCAATCATACGCAGACCTTTCTGTATCGCCTCCTCAAAGTTGCGACCGATAGCCATCACTTCGCCGACCGATTTCATCGACGAACCCAATTGCCGCGAAACGCCTTTGAATTTGCCCAAGTCCCAGCGCGGAATTTTACATACGACATAATCTAATGCAGGCTCAAAGCAGGCGGTAGTAGATTTCGTAACTGCGTTTTTCAGTTCATGCAGTCCGTAGCCCAAGGCTAATTTGGCAGCCACGAAAGCCAGCGGATAGCCTGTCGCCTTGGACGCCAGCGCCGATGAACGGCTCAACCGCGCATTGACCTCTATCACGCGATAATCTTCCGATGCGGGGTCGAGCGCGTACTGCACATTACACTCGCCGACAATGCCTATATGACGGATGATTTTGATTGCCAGGCGGCGCAGTTTGTGGTATTCCGCATTCGTAAGCGTTTGCGAAGGGGCGACAACGATACTTTCGCCTGTATGGATGCCCAGCGGGTCGAAGTTCTCCATGTTGCAGACCGTGATGCAGTTATCATACCGGTCGCGCACCACCTCATATTCCAGTTCTTTCCAGCCTTTGAGCGACTTTTCGACTAATATCTGCGGCGAAAAGGTAAGCGCTTTCGCCGCCAGCGGTTTGAGTTCCGCCTCGTTATCGCAAAAACCACTGCCCAGACCGCCAAGCGTATAGGCGGCACGAATAATGACGGGATAGCCTAATGCACTTGCCACCCGTTGGGCGTCGTCGATCGTGGTTACGGCTTCGCTTTGAATGGTTTTAATGCCTATCTCGTCTAATTTGCCCACAAATTTTTGGCGGTCTTCCGTATCCATAATCGCCTGTACGGGCGTACCCAATACGCGGACATCATATTTTGCAAGCGTACCGCTCTGATAGAGTTTCACGCCGCAGTTGAGCGCCGTCTGTCCGCCGAAAGCAAGCAGAATACCATCGGGACGCTCTTTTTCGATCACCTGTTCGACAAAATCAGGGGTAACGGGCAGAAAATAAACCTTGTCGGCGATATTTTCCGATGTCTGTATCGTGGCGATATTGGGATTGATTAAAACGGTGTAAATACCTTCTTCCTTGAGCGCTTTCAATGCCTGCGAACCTGAATAGTCAAATTCGCCTGCTTCACCGATTTTCAGCGCCCCCGAACCCAGCAGCAGGACTTTTTTTATCTCTTGCATAACGAAATTTACGGCAAAGATAAGGCGGCGTTACATGGGACAGGGGAAAAGTGGTTGTTGAAACCGTTGGTCACTTCACACGCATTGATATTTTACAAAAACATGGGCGTATTTGTTGAAAATTATGATGGAGAAAGACTTTGGCGTTGAAAATTTATAAAAACACACGTTGTTTTCAATACGAAAGACTATCCATTTTTATGTAGGGCAGTCAAACGTTCGAGTTCGGCAATTCGTTTTTGTGCGGCTTTGAGTTCGGTTTCGAGTTGGTCGCGCTCGGCTTTCCCCTGGGCTATTCCTTTGGCTATTCCGATAGTTTCTCCTTCGGCTCTCCCGATGGCTTCGCCTCGTGCCTGCGAGCCTTCTCTGATGGTTTTTTCAACACGCACCCAATCCCAGTAGCCTTCATATACAGCCAGTTCCTCCGGCGTAAAGGCGCCTTCTTCGCACAGTTCGGCTGCCCTGCGTATCTGTTCGTTTGCAGCCAGCTCCGCAGGAAGCGCAGTCATGTTTTCGCCTACATCTTTCAAAAAATGCAGCCATAACGATGCCATTTTGCGCTCGCTCCATTTTTCGGACTGGAATTTGGGCAGTTCAATCAAAACAAATTCAAGACCTTCTATCACTTCATCCGTATTGGCTTTGTTAATAATGGCGTAGTGATGGTAGAATTTGTCAGTCTGGTGGTCGTAATTCTCGTTGAGGATGGCAAGCGTATAAACAGGTTGCAACAGGTGATAACTCTTGTTTTTGTCTAACTGGCGAACGTAGGCTTTGCCGGCATTGAATACGATACGGTTCATAAAGTCGTCAGTCCACAGCATCTGCATCTCAATAATAAATACGCGCCCGCTTTTGTCCCTGCATTTGACATCGACCAGAGAGTTCTTCTTGCCGATAATGTCGGGTACCTGTTCAGCGGGCAAATATTCAATTTCCTGTATCAGGCGGTCGGGCGAAAGAGGCATCAGCGCATTGAGAAAACCCATCAGCAGGTCGGGATGTTCGCCGAAGATACGCTTGAAAGTCAAATCGTTTTTAGGGTCAAGATAACGTGCCATAGCAATATGAAATTAGTATCAGACGCAAATATACGATTTTATATTGAGACAGGAAAATAAGTTGTATTTTTTTACCTGTTTCATACCTCATCACAATATTCGCGTGGGTATGCCTGACGAACGCTATCAGCGCAAAAATATCGAAACAGACAATACTGACCGTCACCCACCGCAGGTCGATACGCTCTTCGTAGGAGTAGCATTGACGGATAAAATGCCTGTGCCGAATATTATACATCAAGATGACATCGTAAGCCACATAACATTCCATCATCGCCATGATTCCTCCGCCGAAAAAGCGGACGATAACCGACCGGCGACCTGCATGTTCGATAGCATCGCGCAGGCTGTACGGATGATTGGCAAGCGTCAGGTCGGCAACGCCAAAAACGCTTTCGTGATTCAAATTAATCATTTAAAATTCAGGTTTTTACGGAAAATCCACAAAAAGTTTATTTATTCGTAAAATGTATACAGACGGACTACACCAAACCGCAAAACTCCTATTTTTGCTGCCGTACTTTTTGCTTGTTGTACAAAACAATGAAATTATTAATAATGGAAATATATCTATTCAGTATTTCGCGTTTATTCAGGAATAAAAACGAAAACAGTATGGCAGGAAATATTACAAAAACAGTATAAAACGCAATTATTTCAGCCTAAAATTTGTAAAACAGTGGAACATCCTTACAAGAGAATATATAATTTTCAGATATTCTACAAAAGTTGCAAACATACTATCTTTTACACAACCCGATAAATTTATCAAACAGATACTCCGTATCATCCGGGCCGCCTGAGGCTTCGGGGTGAAACTGTACGGAAAAGAACGGTTTAGTTTTGTGACGGATACCTTCATTTGTGCCGTCGTTGAGGTTGACAAACCAGGGTTCCCAGGCTGCGTCAAGCGTTGCCGTATCAACAGCGTATCCGTGATTTTGCGACGTGATAACGGCATGGTTTGTTCCGACTTCAAGCGCGGGCTGGTTATGGCTACGGTGACCGTATTTCAACTTGTATGTTTTCGCGCCTGCCGCAAGCGCAAGGAGTTGATTGCCAAGGCAGATTCCAAATATTGGCGTGTCTGTTTCCATTGCCTTTCTGATATGGCGGACAGTCGCTTCACATAAGGCAGGGTCGCCGGGGCCGTTGCTCAGCATGATTCCATCGCAATCAAGTTGCGTAAAATCGTAGTCCCATGGCGTCCGGATAACCGTCGCGCCTCTATTAACAAGGCATCGGATAATGTTATACTTGCAACCGCAGTCGACTAAGACGATTTTTATCTTGCCGTCGCCGTAACTTATAATCTCTTTACAACTTACCTCTGCTACAAGATTTCGCTTATTGGGGTCGTTGAATAATTGACAATTGACAATTGATAATTGACAATTATTTTGTTCTCCGGCAATAACTCTGCCGAGCATGACGCCTTTTTCGCGGATAATTTTCGTTACCTGCCGGGTATCGACGCCATAAATGGCGGGGACGTTGTGCTCTTTCAGCCACTCGTCAAGGCTTTTTACGGCGTTCCAATGACTGTACTCAAATGAATAATCCGAAACGACAAGCGCACTGATATGGATTTTGTCCGATTCAAAAAAGCGTGGCAGTCCTCCCTCCATTGTCATCGGGGGAACGCCGTAGTTACCAATCAGCGGATAGGTCAGGACAAGTATTTGCCCACAGTACGAAGGGTCGGTCAGGCTTTCAGGATAACCTGTCATGGCGGTATTAAAAACAACCTCGCCCGAAACGGCGTTACAAGCGCCAAAAGAAAATCCTTGAAACGTTGTGCCGTCTTCAAGGATTAAATTACAAGTATCCGTCATTGCGAGTTTGCGAAGCAATCCAGACTGCCTGTTTTTCTTTGGATTGCTTCGTGCCTCGCAATGACGTAAAAATTGAGTTGACATGGCCTTAAACCAATTTCTTGATTAACTCTTCGCGATTGCCCGGCAACAAGTCCATCACCGGTATTTCGGACATTGTGTAGGCGCCCGGTTGCTGTCGCATGGCGGCGCGGGCGCATGTTGTCATTATTTGCGCAGTAAGCGCGGGGTTATTGATTTTCATGCGGTACTCAAACAGTTGGTTATGCGTAACGCCCGACACGCCTTTGCGCTCCATCAATACGCTGTGTCCCATATCTATCAGGGCGCTTACATTGTCAACCTGTGTTACCGTCGTGTAGTCCTCGACGAAATAGGCATCCGTTTTGATAGCCTGTTCCACATGGGCGAAATCGGCGTCAGACTCAAGTTCTACGTAAACCGCCCGATGATGTGCGCCGGCGCCAGTCGGGATGCTCATCGAGAGGGCGTTGCGAACGCCTGCTATAGATTTCACTGCTACCGTATGTCCCATGCTCATGCCCGGCCCGAAGTTGGTGAAGGTAATACCTGTCGGCGCCATGGCTTCCCACAGCACGCGCACAACAGAATCGCTTCCCGGATCCCAACCTGCCGACACAATAGACACCGTCTTGTATTTCTTTCCCGCCTTATCCAACTGATGGCGCAGGTTCCACAACTCATCGCCATGTATATCGAAACTGTCGACCGTATGAATGCCTTGAGAGAGATATTCTTCCGCCGTTTCGGGAATACTGCGTGACGTGCCACACAGCAGTATGACATCCACTTTGCCTAATTTTTTTACATCATTCGTTACCGATATGCCCGAAAATACACCCTCCGGACTTGTCCTGCGGCTCACCACGCCTGCCAGTTCCATATCGGACGCTTCAAGTATCGCTTCAACGGCACATCTGCCAATATTACCGTATCCTGCAACGGCTACTCTTATTTTTTTCATATCTGATTCTTTAGTCATTTCGGAAGCAAAAGTATTGACAGAACAGGAAATACATTGAAACGTTTTTCATTGAAATTGGATTATATACTATGCGAATTAATATTTTCAATTATTATGATCTCCTTTTTATAAAATCATCTAAATAAACGCCATTTTTGTTGAAAATTTATATTCACAATAAAACATCAAACATCCCATGTCTCGCAAAACAATAGACGTAAATTATGAGAAGTGATTTTGAATAAAAAAAGTGTGGATATGTGGATGGCAGACATTCCCATTGTCCGGCATGTGAAGATTAGAAAAGATGCCAATCCATTTGACCCACAATGGGATATGTATTTTGTTGGCAGAGGTCATAAGGCCTCTAAGAGGCATTACGCAAAGGCGTGTTAATAACTTTATCGGGCAAAGGTTTGCATAAGTCAATGAAACGGTATATCTTTGTAAGAAATATATCCGGTATATTTTTTTTGTGAAAAATATATTTAATAATCAACTGAGCCGTATGCGGTGAAAGTCGCACGTACGATTCTAAAAGGGGAAAGCGGCGGCAACGCCACTGACCTACTTAATACCTAAAAGCAGAATGATTATAAAAAAATGTAGTTATATCCGATTCTATTTGGTTGTTAAGCAATTGTTTTTATTCTTTTGTTTTATTTCCCTTTTGGGAGGTACCTTATCCGCTCATGATTATACAGCAGGAAGCAGATTGCTCGATGAACCGGATGATTCCGTGTTTGGCGATGTCCGGATTAATGAAGTGATGGCCAACCCCACAGGATTAACGGCTTTCCCTGTCTCCGAATATGTCGAATTGTATAATGCTTCCAATACCGACATCAACCTGAAAGACTGGACTTTTATCTACGACGAAAGGGTTTCTATGACGCTTCCCGATACGATCTTACCCGTTGGCGGATATGCCGTCCTTCACAGATCTGCCAAAACAATTTATGTAGATATTGGAGGAATTGCCATCCCCTTAACCACATTTCCGTCTACACTTGCCAATGCAGGAAGGAAATTGGAATTAACGAATTCGTTGGGAGTCCTGATAGATTCCGTAACGTACAAAGCCGCCACAGCCGGATGTTCATGGGAACGCGATGCGGCAGGCAATTTTTATCTTTCCTACGACCCGCGCGGAGGTACTCCCGGCTCTGACAATTCGGTTAAACCGCCTGATTATTCCCAGTACGGCGATATCAGGATTAATGAAATAATGGCCAACCCTACGGGATTAACGGCTTTCCCCGTCTCCGAATATGTCGAATTGTATAATGCTTCCAATACCGACATTAACTTGAAAGACTGGACTTTTATCTACGACGAGAGAGTTTTCATGAAACTTCCTGACGTACTGTTACCTGTTGACGGGTATGCCGTGTTGCACCGAAACACGAAAACATTATATATTGATGCCGGAGGGATTGCCATCCCCTTAACAACATTTCCGTCTACGCTTGCCAATGCAGGCCGTAAGTTGGAATTAACCAATTCGTGGGATGTCCTGATTGACTCCGTCACGTATCAAGTAGCCACAGCCGGATGTTCATGGGAACGCGATGCGGCTGACAATTTTTATCTCTCATACGACCCGCGCGGAGGCACGCCCGGATCAGTTAATTCGGTCAAACCGCCCGATTATTCCCAATATGGCGATGTCCGGATTAATGAAATAATGGTCGACCCGAGAGAACTATCGGATTTTCCAGAGACGGAATATGTCGAATTGTATAATGCTTCCAATACCGACATTAACCTGAAAGATTGGACATTAATATACGATGAAAGGGTTTCCATGAAACTGCCTGACGTACTTTTACCCATCGGTGGTTATGCCGTTCTACACCGAAACACCAAAACGATTGTTGTAGATCAAGGAGGGATTGCGATATCCTTATCGACATTTCCGTCTACGCTTGCCAATGCAGGCCGTAAGTTGGAATTAACCAATTCGTGGGACGTCCTGATTGACTCCGTCACGTATAAAGCAGCCACAGCCGGATGTTCATGGGAGTGCGATGCGGCAGGAAACATGTACTTATCATACGACCCGCGCGGAGGAACGCCCGGATCGGTCAATTCGGTCAGACCACCCGATTATTCCCGTTATGGCGATGTCCGGATTAACGAAATCATGGTCGATCCGAGAGGGCTAACGGATTTCCCCGAAACGGAATATGTCGAATTGTATAACGCCTCTAAATCCGTTATCAACCTGAAAGATTGGACACTAATCTACGATGAAAGGGTTTCGATGAAACTGCCTGACATACTCTTGCCCGTTGGCGGTTATGCCGTCCTGCACCGAAACGATAAAACAATTGATATAGCTCAGGGAGGAATTGCCATACCCTTATCGACATTTCCATCAACATTAGCCAATACAGGCCGTAAGTTGGAATTAACCAACTCATGGGACGTCCTGATTGACTCCATAACGTATAAAGCGGCAACGGGCGCTTGTTCGTGGGAGCGCGATGCGGCAGGAAATCTGTATCTCTCTTACGACCCGCGCGGAGGTACGCCCGGTTCTGTCAATTCAGTCAAACCACCCGATTATTCCCGATACGGCGACGTCAGGATTAATGAAATAATGGCTGATCCACGTAATTTATATGCTTTTCCCGAAACCGAATACATCGAATTGTATAATGCCTCCAATTCTTCTATCAACCTGAAAGATTGGACATTGATCTACGACGAAAGGGTTTCCATGAAACTGCCTGACGTACTCTTGCCCGTTGACGGATATGCTGTCCTGCACCGGAATACGAAAACAATCTATATTGCTCAAGGGGGAATTGACATCCCTTTAACAACCTTTCCGTCGACACTTGCCAATACAGGCAGGAAATTAACATTAATCAATTCGTGGGATGTCCTGATAGATTCCATTACGTATAAAACAGCAGAAACAGGCTGTTCATGGGAGCGCGATGTTGCAGGCAATTTATACCTCTCTTACGATCCGCGTGGAGGCACACCCGGCGCGGTCAATTCAGTCAGACCACCCGATTATTCGCGTTACGGTGATATCCGGATTAACGAAATCATGGCCGACCCGAGAGGGTTAACATCCTTCCCTGAAACCGAATATATCGAATTGTATAACACCTCCAACTCCGATATCAATCTGAAAAGATGGGCGTTTATTTACGATGAACGGGTTCGTTTGGTGTTGCCTGATATCATCCTGCCCGTCGGTGGATACGCTATTCTGTACAGAGAAGGCAAAGAGATTTATGTTGATGCAGGCGGAATAATGATTCCCCTGGCTACATTTCCGTCGACGCTCGCCAATGCGGGGAGGAAATTAGAGTTAACCAATTCATGGGATATCCTGATTGACTCCTTAACATATAGCGCTGCCAAATCCGCCCAATCATGGGAGCGCGATACGGAGGGAAATCTGTATCTTTCGAGCGACCCGCGCGGAGGCACACCCGGTTCGGCAAATTCATCCAAAGGACTTCCCGGCAGACCGGATTATTCCCAATGGGGCGATGTGTTGATCAACGAAATAATGGCTAATCCGAATGGATTGACAGCCTTTCCTGAGACTGAATATGTTGAACTATATAATGCCTCCAACTCCGCGATCAATCTGAAAGGCTGGTCGTTTGTGTACGACACAAGGGCCATCGAAATACCTGACGCTATC
>Ga0099364_10015295_pt1 | contig 10123 bp, 8 predicted proteins | sample TergutTh196P3_FD_73070 | JGI IMG/M metagenome (GOLD analysis project Ga0099364, IMG submission 73070) | Microcerotermes parvus P3 segment gut microbial communities from Pointe-Noire, Republic of the Congo - Th196 P3 | ecosystem: Host-associated > Arthropoda: Insects > Digestive system > Gut ...
GGGTCAAGCTTGCCTATCTGTGGGGGAGGCGGACGGTACAGGAGTCCCGGCAATACTGACCTTCTGTCTGTCATCTCGCCTCCAATGCGGCGCAGACAGTCTATAATTATGCCATCGCTTCCGGTGAGTATGATATTGGACACTCTCCCGATCAGTTCTGTTGTCAACCGCTTTTCCGAAAAAACGCCCATCGAGTCCGGCGCCGATAGTACGATATCCAAAACACGCTCTGAGGGCGGTTGATAGACCTCCGTTATTTTGGCGCCTGTCAGATGCTTTCTAAGCAGCATACAAAACATAGGCGGTGATGCGGGATTTTCAAATCGATGTTCCGTCAGGTGTACCCGCGCGTCGCCGGCGCCTGCTGATATCAGTAGCTTACAAGGTCCCGCTCCGCCCCTGAGCGACAATATGATCACATCCCGCTCCGGCTGCTGCACTTTATCTATTTTCATCCCTATTATCCGCCCGGCGAGTTCGCCCCTGACGGCAGCAAGGCAAATAGCATCTAACGGCATTTTATGATATCCTCTCGACCAACGATTATTTCAAACAGCTCTTCGAGCCGTTCTGTCTTTCCGCTCAGGTATAAGTGTCCGAAAAGCGCTTCAATACCCGTTGAGGCGTGGTATTCCTCATGTGTCGAGCCGCGCGGGACCGAGTTGACGTGCGCGTTACGCCCGCGCTTGAAAACCGCGCGCTCTTCTTCGCTCAACTGCGGCGTAATTCGTTCTGCGGCTGCCGCCTGGGCCTTCGCCGACACCAATGCAACCGTGCCCTTATGGAGTTTCTTCGCCGTGTATGAACCCTGCGAAATCAGCCATGTTCTGGCCATAAGCTCGAACACGGCGTCGCCAATATGGGCAAGTCCGAGTATGGATATTTCATTTATTTTAGTATCCGGCCTCAGATGGCATTCCAAAAAGCATCAGCCTCTCGAATGGTTTTTGATTTATGCAGCGAGATATTAAAGACATTTCCCATGATCAGTATAAGACCGCATGTATATAGCCAGATCATGACGATTATAAATGATGCGAGCGATCCGTAGACCATTTGATATCTTATAGACACTGTTATCATATGTGAGTATATAATACTGCTGACAACAAGAATGATCGACGCGCCGAGAGCGCCCGGCAAACGCTGCATCTTTTTTGTCTCCTTAGGCGCAGATATCAAATACACGCTGAAAATGAATCCGAACAGCAGTAAAAAGAGTATCACAAACCTAACCCAGGACCAAAGCGCAAAAATCTCTCCCGCACCAAAATACGGATCCAGAACCAGGATAAGCCACTCACCTGACAAAATTATCAATCCCGATACATAAATCGCAATTAAAAACGCCAAGGAAAAAAAGAAGCTGAAAACCCCTCCCCATATGCCCTTGAAACGCACCTCTCCCTGTATCTCGCCCATAATGCCTTTAAAAGATCGATACGCCGCTGATGAGGTCGTCAGCATAGCCGACAGACCGATCACAAGCATAAGCTCTGTTCTGTTCTCGCTGATATGCCTGAAAAAATCTACCACGATCAAAAGCGGCTCGGTTGGCAGTATTCCAGTGAGAAACGCGAGTGTTTCCGAATCGCCGATATTCAAGCGTCCAAGAATCGCGCTGACGCATATGAGAAACGGGAAAATTGAAAGGGTCAAATAGTATGAGAGCGCCGCGGCACTGCGGGCGACATATTTATGAAGGAAAATATCCGCCATATCCCTCACCACATATATAAATCTATCCCTCAATCAGCATCACCTCAACCGGTCAAAGAGAGATGCGACTCGCATCTCTCTTTGACCTGCGCCAATAGTTTCTATTGTCAAACGAAGCAAGTGTCGCGCAGCGCTTGCGCTGCATGACCGAGCAAGTGCAGACATCAAAGGGATTAATACCCCGCAGCTTGCTGCGGAAGCCGCCGCAAGGCGGCGGGTGCAGGGCTTGCCCTGCGGTAGAATACCCTTTATTTCGAGTTGAATATTTTAAAAATCGTATCAAAGGGATCCTCCTCTTGCGGCGGTGGGGGAGGCGGAGGCGGCGGGGGCTGCGGGGGCGACACCGGCATTTCAAATACGGGTCTGGACTCGACTTCTCTTTCCCTCTTTGCAGGTGTCCCGGAGACCGCAGATATCTGCTTGATATCTTTCATAATCTGATGAGTCGGCGCATCCTCAAAGCGTGTCGCTATAACAATGACCCTCATTTCATCTTCCATATCCTCGTCAAACGATGCGCCGAAGATAATGTTCGCATCGGGGTGTGCGGCTTCCTGAACAAGGCTGGCCGCAGCCTCAACATCCTCAAGCCCAATGTCAAGCGAGCCTGTTATATTAACAAGAACGCCGCGCGCACCGTCAATAGATGTTTCCATAAGCGGACTGGTGACGGCAGCGCGGGCGGCTTCCTCAGCCTTTCCCTTTCCGGCTGCGTGTCCTACACCCATATGCGCATATCCGGCGTCCTTCATAATAGAAGTCACGTCCGCAAAGTCAAGATTAATAAAACCGGTGTTCTTAATTAGTTCAGATATACTGACGACCGCCTGATGAAGTACACTGTCCGCTATTTCAAATGCGTTTGCGAACGTCAGTTTTTGCTCTGAGACCGCTTTTAAGCGATCATTGGGGATAACCAAAAGCGAATCAACCTTTCCGAGTAGATTCTTTATCCCCTCCTCGGCTTGCTCCATCCTGCGCTTACCCTCAAAGCTGAACGGCTTTGTTACAACTCCGACAGTCAGAGCACCGGCTTCCCTTGCGATATCAGCTACCACAGGCGACGCGCCTGTCCCGGTTCCCCCTCCCATTCCTCCGGCAATGAAAACCATGTCGGTGGCTTCAATTGCTTTCGCTACGTTATTTCGGCTCTCTTCGGCCGCTTTTTTCCCAATCTCAGGATTTGACCCTGCGCCCTGCCCCATAGTCAGCTTTTCACCTATTTGGATCTTTACGTCCGCGTTTGAAACCGAGAGCGCGGGCTTGTCCGTATTGATAGAGATAAACTCAACACCCTGAGTTCCTGTGGCGACCATTCTGTTTACAACATTATTACCTGCCCCTCCGATTCCGGCTACCTTGATCACCACAACATTGTCTGGACCGCTTTCCAATGAAAACGACATGCTCAAATCCTCCCCGTATGTTTTTGAAACCCTCAAAAGGTTATTACTTACATATTAAAAAGCTCATTCGCGATATCATCTGTGTATTCCACTGTATTTTATCCTTATTTTTCTCTAAGGTCAATACTTTTACTGCATTTTGACATTTTTAGTAAAAATATCGGATAGTACCCGGATCAGGCCGGTCTCAGCCACCATTCACCGGACGGGTCGGACATGTCTACCTGATAAGTCGCGGTAATGTCAAAGCTGGGATCTTCCGCTTGGGCTTTAGCGATGAGAGCGGGCAAATAACTCGGCAACTGATTAATTTTACTCCGCGCTCCGTCCGGTGCGCCAATCAGTATTATAAAGCGCTCGTCATATCCAAAACTTATCGCTGATATTCTGGTCACGTCCAGAAATGAGACGTCTCTGGTTATACCCGCATCATCTATCGCCTTTAGTACATCGGTCATAAACTGCAATCTCATTCCGCCGCCCGGCTCGGCTCTGAGCATACTGCCTTCGGCGGGCTCAACGGGAACAAACCCCCTGATCTCTATCAATCCTCGCGGCACAGCGCTTGTCTGCTCCAGCACCCTTCCGTCATAATCTATTATATACATCTCACCTTGATGACGCAAGACCGCTATCGCTTTACTTTCTTTAACCTCTATTACTATCCTGTCAGGAAATAAGCGTGAGATGCCAACTTCATTTATCATCGGTATGGCGTCACGAATACTCTGCTCCGCGTTTTGAACATTAACCCAAAGCATGTTATCGCCCTGCACTATCCCCGACGCGCTTATTATCTCCTCCTTCGAGTGAACGGAAGCGCCCGTCACTTCGATACTCATTATCTTCAAAAAAGCACTTATACCAAGTATCCCAAAAAAAACAATAAGGAACGCTGCAACCGGTACGTATATTGTGGCGCTTCTGCTGATTCGCCTTTGTTTTTTTCCACTCATTTGCATCGCTCCTCTCTTTTTTACTGCGCCATATCCAAAATCATTTTTGCCATCCTCTCCGCCGCGTCGTTGGTTCCCTGTGTTTTTTGAGCCTCAGACATACTTTGGAGACTTGCTATGTCTTTTATTAAAGACATAACTGTTTCATATAGCACGCTTCCGGTACACTCTTCCTCGGGGAGTACAATGGCTCCGCCCGCTTTTTTTAGTTGCATGGCGTTGTGCTGCTGATGATTGTCTGTCACATAAGGCGACGGCACAAGCACTGCCGGCTTCCCCATCACAGTCAGTTCCGCCAATGTAGAAGCTCCCGCGCGGCATAAAACTATATCCGCCGCTGCCATAACAGAGGGCATATCGTCAATATAATCCCTTACTTCGATGTTTGGTGGCAAGTCCCCGGTAATGCCTAGCTGTGTAAGCCTGTCTTTGATTTTTTCGGCGTATCCGCTTTTGCCTGCCGCATGAATATGCCAAAACCCCATTCCGTCAACATTTAATTTGATCATATGAGCGATCACTTCATTCATATGTTCTGCGCCAAGCGACCCCCAAAACGAAACTACTAACGGTTTTTCATTATGGCTGTTTCTTTTCCCGCTATCCTTTTGTATATCGAACCCTTTGCGTACAGGCGTTCCGGTAAAGACCACGCGTTCGGGCTGTCTGTACATTTTTTCCAGACCGGGAAAAGAAACGAGAACTTTGTCGGCACGCGTACTTAGCAGCCTTGTGGTCAAACCGGGTACGGCATTAGACTCATGTATCAGCGTCGGTATACCCATGCCTGAAGCTTTCAGCAGAACCGGATAGCAGATATATCCACCCGTTCCTGCAACTGCGTCGGGTTTAAAGCTGCTTAAGAGTTTTCCTGCTTCTTTTTTCGCAGACATAAGCTTTCCTGCAGTCTTGATGTTTGAAATGATCTTCGAGGGTGAAAATCCTCGGCTTAGCCCGCTCATTTTAATATTAACCAGCTTATATCCGGCTTCCGGTATCAGCTTGTTTTCCATTTCCCTGCCGGAACCCACGAACAGCAGCTTCACATCTGGCACCATATCTTTAAGCCGGGCGGCGACAGCCAATGCGGGATTAATATGACCGGCCGTTCCCCCGCAGACAAAAATCACTTTCATACAGTCCCTCCGGAAGCTTGAGATAAAAGACCCAGGCGTTTAGCTCTCAGATATATTTTCCACTTTTTCCCTCGGGATCTCGCGTGAAACCGCCAGAATAATACCCATCTGCAATAATTGTATCCACAGAGCCGTGCCGCCGTAACTGAAAAACGGCAGCGATATACCGGTTGCCGGCGCCAGATTCAAAACGACCGCCACATTCAAGAATACTTGCACGGCAAGCAGGCTGGTGATGCCAAGTGCTACGAGCTTAGCATATTTATCCTTGGCGTGCAATGCCAGCCAATAACCGCGTATTATAAGCAGCATAAAAAGCATCAGGATGAGCATAGCGCCGATAAAACCAAGTTCTTCGCTTACGATCGCAAAAATATAGTCATTGTGTTCCTCTGGGAGATAGAGATATTTTTGCCGGCTCTGTCCCAATCCTTGACCGAACATTCCTCCGGACCCCACCGCAATGAGCGATTGCCTGATTTGAAACCCGTCGCGAAGCGGGTCGGCATCCGGGTCTATCCACGCCCTGACACGTCTTCCCGCATACCCCAGGTTTTCGCCGGCATCTATGACAGCATGCCTGACGGATATCTCCTGTATGTTCTCGTCCTGTTTTTGCGCCTTAATATACGGATAAAGAAGCGCTCCAGTGAACAAAACTACGATAATTGCCGCAAGAAGGAACCATCTGAGCGGCGTTCCCCCCGCAAACATCATTATAGCCGCTAACGTCACGATTATAATGACAGCCGAGAGATGCGGTTCCCTGTATAGCAGAAATACGATTATTGCGGTTATTGTTATAAACGGAGCAACACCATATTTAAACTGTTTCATTTTTCCGCCGAACTTGCACATCATTTGCGCAAACGACATAATCACTGCAAGTTTTGCTATCTCCGAAGGTTGAAATGTAAATGCACCTGCGCCGCTGCCCACTCCTATCCAGCGTCTGGCGCCATTTACCCTAATGCCGATAAATAATACGACTACAAGCAACGCAACTGATACCGCCAGAAGATGCATCGACCAACGGCTCATAGTGCTGATGCGTATGTTAGAAACAAGCAACATTATTGCCACACCGCTTACAGCGAACACAAACTGGCGGATAAAGAACCACATAGGTTCGCCCATAGTATAGAAAGCACTGGCAAAGCTCGCTGATAAAACCATAACTACGCCTATCATCAAAATCAGCAGCGTTAGCAGCAAAAACGGCACATCAATACCGGCCCGCATCTGAACCTCATCAAAATATTTTGAAGTCAGTTCACGAGCTTTCCAGCTTGGCGCCCGCATGCCTGTCTGAACGCTGCTAAAATCATCTATATTCCCACTCATCGTCGTCGCGGACTTCGCTAAGTCTCGTCTTACCGCATGCGGCAAGACTCGCTCGCTCCGTCACTCCTCCTCTCCGAATGAAATCCGTTTCACTGGGCTTTCATTCGGTTGTATTGCAGAGTCCTGATTGTGAATTGTGAATTGAATTAACCCCCGGCTTAATATCTGTTAAGTACTCCTAAATATGAGATTACGGCAAACACTGCGGAAACTGCGGTGAACACAATAAACAACTTGCACTCGCCCCAACCGCACATTTCAAAATGATGGTGAAGCGGGGCCATTTTAAATACTCGCTTCCCGTGTGTCATTTTAAAGTAAGAAACCTGGATTATGTCTGATAGAGTCTCTATAAAATACACTATTCCGAGCGGGAGAAGGATCAGCGGCATATCCATGGCAAAAGCGATCGCGCATATTGCTCCGCCGAGGAACTGAGCTCCCGTATCGCCCATAAACACCTTAGCGGGGTGAAAGTTAAAAAACAGAAAAGCGAGCAGACCGCCCAAAAGCGCTGCAGAGATTACTCCAAGCGACGAAACGCCCCATAGCACCGCTATCGTCATGTAACACACAACAACCGGAATCGTCACACCTGACGCCAGACCGTCTGCACCGTCTGTGATGTTAACACCGTTTATAGTTCCTGTGGCCACAAATACCGCGAAAACGAAATACACGACTTCGGGGATTCGGCACGAGACATTGAGAAAAGGAATGTACAGATCAGTGGTCGCTATGCCGGCAGACCGCACCAGTATCACGAACGATCCGGACACCAGAATTTGGAGAGTAAATTTCCTTGCCGCCGTCAATCCCATGTTTCTTTTTCTTTTGAGCTTTTCATAATCATCCAGAAAGCCTATGGCTGCGCAAACGAACGCGAAAACGAAAACAATCATGTGCCTGTACTCACCGGCTCTGACATCCGGGAGCCCGGCAGTCAAACATGTGACTGCTATTCCAACAATAAACATAACCCCGCCCATTGTCGGCGTACCCTGTTTCTTGTTATGCCAAACCGGACCGTCTGGACGTATCGACTGCCCTACTTTCATACGCTGCAATGCGGGTATCAGTTTTATACCCACAATTGCGGTCGTCGCAAGCGAAATAAGAAACGCAGCCGCCAACCTTAAAATCATTGAAACTCCCTCTTATTTCTGAAATACTCAGCCACCACTTCACGCTCATCGAAATATTTCTCTTCATTTCCGATGATCTGATATGTTTCATGCCCTTTCCCGGCAAGAATAAGGACGTCTTTCGCCTCAGTGTTCTCCAGAGCCCAGTATATCGCCTCGTGTCGGTTCTCTATCCTGACATGCGGTGTCTGTGTTTTTTCCACGCCCGGCATAATATCGTCTATAATCGCGTTTGGATTCTCTGACCGTGGATTATCTGACGTTATTACAACTAAATCGGATAGTTTTGCCGCGATTTCGCCCATTTGAGGACGCTTGGTTTTGTCGCGGTCTCCTCCGCATCCAAACAGCGTGATCACTCTTCTCTGAGCAAATCCGCGTACCGCTTTAATGATATTTTCCAGCGCGTCGGGGGTATGCGCGTAATCTATCAGCACTGTATAATCACTTTCGGTAGGCACGACTTCCGCTCTGCCTTTTACTCCTGTACATGTCCTCATTTCCGATGCTACCTGTTCCGACTCAAACCCCAGAAGAATCGCCGCCGACATGGCCGAAAGCGCGTTGTATACTGAAAACATACCCGGTATGCGGAGTTCGGTTCTGTCCAGGTTACCTATAGTCAAAGCAACAAACTCGACGCCGTTTGCTTTTAGTTTTACATTCTTTGCTACAAGATCGGCCATATCATCCTTTACAGCATATGTAAATACGCCGCTTTTTACATTCATTATCATGGTATGCGCGTAAGCATCGTCAATATTGATCGAACTATTGCGGCAGCTTAAGAACAAACGCGCCTTAGTCTTTGCGTAATTCTCCATCGTTTTATGGAAGTCCAGATGGTCGGATGACAGGTTTGTAAAAATACCGACTTCGAATGCTATCCCATACACTCGTTCCAGTTGCAGCGCATGAGATGAAACCTCCATAACAACATACTCGCAGCCCTCCATTACCATCATTGCGAGCAACTCCTGAATTTCATATGACTCAGGCGTCGTAAGCTTAGCGCTCAGTTCTTTGCTGCCTATCATGTTTATATTTGTACCGATCAGCCCCACCTTCGATCCGGAGCATTTCTCAAGAATATGCTTGGTAATGTATGAGACTGTGGTTTTGCCGTTTGTGCCGGTTATGCCGATTATCTTGAGCCTATCAGCCGGATACCCGAACCATGCGGCGGATACGACTGCAAGCGCTTTGCGCGTATCTCTCATGATAACATGGGGCGCCGTTATTCCGGGCTTTTCCTCGCAAAGTATACATACAGCACCCCTGTCCACAGCTTCTTTTATATACCTGTGTCCGTCGCTCTCATATCCTCTGACCGCAACAAATAGTTCCCCTATCTTAAGCGTTCTCGAATCAAAACTGACGCCGCTTATCTCCATATCCATATCGGCGCTGACAAAGTCGATCTCCGCCTTTTTAAGCAAATCCCCAAGTCTCATCAAACGTCCCCCCATTCCAATTCACAATTCACAATTATTTCTACACTTACGTTATTCCGCATTCCGAATTCATTCTGCATTATCAATGCGGCGCTACGGCGTCTCTGTTGATGAGTGTAACTTCGATAACCGTACCATACGGGACTTCCATTCCTTCCGCTATTGACTGAACGGAGATTTCCGTGTTGCTGTCGGTCTTTAACGCACCCATAGTCCGGATGAACATCCCCGAGCTTTCCAGTTTCTGTTTAGCCGCTGAGTATGACGTTTTGAAAAGCTGAGGTACAATTACCGTCTCACGCGGCGCGTCCTCACCTGCGTATAATACTACCGTTGTACCGGATGATACGAACAAGCTCGGATGAGGGAACTGCGCTGTTACACTCTCTCCGTCCCCAATAACGCTAACCTTGAATCCCTGATTTGCCAATATTTCTTTTGCGTCTTCCACATTGCGGGAAAGAAGTCTGGGTACCTGCAAGTTGATGTGCTTAAGATCCTCTTCAGTATACTGCGGTCTCACACCAAGGCTCATAGGCAGGATATCCGCCAGAATATTTCCTACTACCGGCGCAGCCATGGCTCCGCCGCTGATCGTTATCCCTGTATTGTGACTCGGCGTGTCCAGCAGAAGCAAAATGATTATTTCCGGATCGTCTGCGGGAGCGAACCCAACAAACGATACTATGTAATTCTTAATCTCATCCTCACCGGCGCCGGCCAGTTGCTCAATGTTTTCGGATGTTCCGGTCTTCCCACCTATTCTGTACCCCCTTACCTGTGCGTTTCTCCCCGTACCGTTTACCACAACATTCTCAAGCTGCGAGCGCATAACAGCCGAGGTTTCAGCACTAATGACGCTTCTCAAAACTGTCGGCTCATTCGCCTCAATTATATTGCCTTCACTATCCGTGATATGCTTGACCATATAAGGCTGCATGAGATTCCCGCCGTTTATCGTAG
>Ga0099364_10015296_pt1 | contig 10123 bp, 3 predicted proteins | sample TergutTh196P3_FD_73070 | JGI IMG/M metagenome (GOLD analysis project Ga0099364, IMG submission 73070) | Microcerotermes parvus P3 segment gut microbial communities from Pointe-Noire, Republic of the Congo - Th196 P3 | ecosystem: Host-associated > Arthropoda: Insects > Digestive system > Gut ...
GGATGTTTATCACCGGCAGGCCCATCAAATCCTCTGTGTAGGGGCGGCTGGGCACGATGGAGTTATAGTCGGGGATGAATTTTGTGTGGACGCCGGATTTTTCGCACATATCAACGATGCGCTCCAGTTGGCCGTAGTCCGCCAACGACAGGGTGATCGCGATCTCGTCCAGCTTGTTTTCCGGTAAGATATACAGGAGATTATCGATACGGCCCACGACCTTGACGCCCTTGTACATCGTGCCCCGGGGTACGCGGTCGTCCAGGATGGCCCGTGCCACATAGCCCCATTGGGGATTTTGGCCGATGCGGGTGATATATTCCTCGGCGGCGCGGGAATAGCCCACCAACAAGATATATTTTAGGTTGATGCGGCGGCGGCGCAGATACGCTAACACGCTGCGGATGCTCATGCGGGCAAGGCTGCTAAAGAAAATGTTCAGCACATAGAAGATAAAAATCATCTGCCGGGAAAAGTCTATTTGCCGGAGTATGAATAAAACCACGATGAACAATATCAGCCCGACAGTATTGGCTTGGATGATGCTGGCCAGCTCGTATTTGCGGCGCATGGCCCGTTTGGGGCTGTACATGTTGAAAAATGAGTACAGCAAAATATAGCCTGGCACCAACAGATAGAGCGCGTTCATGTAAGTACTAAAGGGTAATGCGCCCGCGCCTTCATCTATCAGGATTGGCAGATTGAACTTTAGATACCAGGCCAATACATAGGATAGTGCCACAATCACGGCGTCCAGCAGAATAAGCAGTCTGTTAAACACCCTCTGGTTATCCTTAATCATAATCGTATTTTACTATTGTTTGGGTGGTTTCGCAAGTGGAATTGCGTAATCCGCACGTCATTGCGAGCCGCGTATTTTGCGGCGTGGCAATCCAGAAACTCGATTTTCAGGCGATTACTGGATTGCTTCGGCCGGTAAAACGGCCTCACAATGACGTGTTTTGTGTTTTTTCATCTATTTTTCACAGAATTTTTATTTTCTTTTAACTATTTCTGTCGTAAATCTTCAAATTTTCGTTGTATACCCGCTGGTAAACGTGCTATAATATCAGGGCAACTATAGGATTAGTACCTAATTTTAATAGACTCCGCATATGTTTATGCGCTGATTGCTTGTTTGTCACCATGTTGGCGCTTTTCAATGCGGACAGGCCTCTGTTGCCGAACACGACAAAGCTTTTGTTGCTTTGTTGCCTTTGGCAACGGTAGAAAGGAGAATGCAATATGAAAATCAAAACAGTAAACGCAATCACCGCCCGCAGATTCCTGGCACTGTTTTTGTGCCTGGCCCTCACGGTCGCGCTTTGGCCGGCCGCCGCTTTCGCGGAAAACGGGGTGCCGGACGGGCAGACCGCGCTCACGGAAGAAAAACCGGATGAAGGCGGCGGAATTGGCGGCAGCGAAACGGACAACGAAAACAACGGCGTCGAAAGCGGAACGGGCGATGAAAATACCGAAACCGAAGGCGAAACGGGCGATGAAAACACCGGGACCGAAGGCGATGGCACCGGGGAAAACGAAGACGGCACGGATTTGGACCCTGACGGCGATGAAACCGGGGAAGAAAACGAAAACGGCGGCCCCGGTTCCGGGGAGGGCGAGTCCGAAAACACCGAAGGTGAAGACGACGATACCGACGACGAGAGCGACAACCCTGACGGCACAGACAACGAAAGCGAAGAAACAGATGGCGAAGACACGGACGGGATGCTCTTTTCCACCTCTTCCACCTTCTCCACCCTGGCCACCGACACGGACGGCTTCCGCTTAATCAGCAACGCCGCCGACATGGCCACCATGCGGGCCGAGGTCGCAGCCTTGGCCACGACCGCAACCCCCGCCAACTACCGCCTGACTAACAACATCACCCTCTCGGGTCAGTGGACACCGATTGGTACCAGTTCCCGGTCTTTCCGCGGCGTCTTCGATGGCGATGGTTATGCCATCAGTGGGCTGGATGTCCGCGCCACAGCGGACAATGCCGGACTGTTCGGCCATGCGACCGATGCCACCATCAAAAACCTGACCATGGACGGCGGCAGCGTGACAGGCCGCGCCAATGTCGGCTCCGTGGTCGGTTATGCCAGTGGCGCCTTTATAATGGATGGCGTGAAAAGCAGTGCCAGCGTGAGTGCTTCCCACAGCTGCACCGGCGGCCTGGTCGGCTATCTGTTCTCCGATGTGGGACTCATCCAAAACAGCGAGTTTTCCGGCCGGGTAAGCGGCGCCACCAGCGTTGGCGGCATCCTCGGCCGGGGCATGAGGGCTTCCACCAGTGCCACCACGCCGATGAACCGCCTCTTCCGCTGCCGGGTCATCCCCCATCCCCAGGAAACCGACATAAACAGGGTGTACGGCACCACTAATGTCGGCGGCATCATCGGCTACCTCATCCAGACGGACATCAGTGAATCCTACACAAACGTGAATGTCAGTGGAACCACCCGCGTTGGCGGCATCGCCGGCTATGTCGGCATCGCCACCTCGGCTGGTTCGGTGGCTCGCAATGCCAGATTAAGCGTCATCTCCAATTGCTTCATGATGGGGGATGTGATCGGCAGGGGCAAGGCGGCCCGCGATGTCGGCGGCATTGCCGGCAACGTGAACTCCATCGGGGCATCCAGGCGGCATCGCTTGGAGAATTGCTACCAATATGGCAACGTACATAATGACGGCAAGGCCACGGGCGGGATAGTCGGCCATCTGCAGGGCACCGGTGCCGGTACCATCAAAAGCTGCCTCGTCCTCTCCGGGGAGATAAAGGATGCCCACGGCGGCTCCACTACAAGGGTCACATCGGTCACGTCCCTCCAGGCAGGCCGCATTGCGGGTCGGGTATCGGATAACGATAAGGTAAGCCCCGCGCTCTTTGTCAGCAATGCCGCCATTTCCGATATGGTAGTAAGAGTAAGCTGCACCATCAGAGATGACAGCGGGGAATCTAATAGTAAGGGTGATCCAATATTAAAAAACATACATAAAGAACGTACCCTTGACAGCATCGGCAATGACGACGATGGTGAAAGCATATATGAATTACTTGGACATGAAAACGGTTATCCCAGGGCTGTCAATAACAGACACGGGGAAGACGAGGGTCCTTTCGATGATGACAAACCTTTCAAAGACAGGGGATGGAACTTTAACAGTATTTGGAACTTCGACGACGATTTGGGCGTGCCTATCCTTAAAGAGCTCCTGTCCCCGGAGGTGCAGGCCAATTCCATCACGCTGACCATCAACAAAGACGGTGAGGAATGGAAGGACTGGAATGAACACGACAAGGATTTCACGCTCCACTTGGGAGATAACATTCTTTATCCCGATGTAATCGAAGGTTCCAACCTCTCCTTTAATAAAGACATCCCTAATGGCAATTATGAAGTGTACGATGGCAATGTTCCATTGGGTGTGCGGGTGAGGGACAGCGGCATCCGGACACTGGACTATTACACCGTGGAGTTCATGCGTGACATCCGCTCGGACACACCCTTTGATATCCAGGCCCGCTACCACGGGGTGGCCGTGGCCCGCGGGGATATCCTCTTCCGCGGCGGGGAACTGATCCTCACGGCCATGCCCCGGTCCGGCTTCGACGACGGCCTGACGGAATATGTCTGGACCGGCACCTACGGCGAGGAGCAGGTCCTGGAAAGCGGCAAGACCTTCAGCCGCACCGTGAACGGGATGCTGGAACTGTCCTGCCGCTCGGCACTCTTCGACCCCAATCGCCCCGGTGTCACCGTCTCCGATGGGGTCGGCTTCCCCGGCGGCCAGGTCAGCGTCCAGATTCTCTTGGAGGACAACCCCGGCATCCAGGGCTTCCGCATCATGCTGGCCTACGATGATGAACTGCTGGAGGCAAAGGATTTGACGGCGGGTGCGGGTTACGGCGGAACAGTGGACAACCTGGAGACGCCCGGCACCGCGACGGCGGTATGGACAAGGGCGGGTTCCCTGCAGACGGGTCCCCGGCTCTTCACGCTGACATTTGACATAGATGACACGGCCCCGATTGGTGAGCTAATCCCCCTGTACATAGAGCACGCGACCATCATCGATGGCATGGGCCAGGAAATGCCGCTCAACAAGGGTTATGGCCAGATACGCGTACTGCAGGTCGGTGACATGAATGGCGATGGTGTCATTGGTTTAAGCGACGCATTATTACTGTACCATTATTTATTCGACCCACTGCCGCCAGACCCCCCTTTCTACATCGGGGCGGCAGATTTCAACGATGACGGTGAGATAGATTGGGCTGACTTCAATGCATTGATGGATTACCTGGCCGACCCGGAGAATTTCTTCATGGATGACATGGAAAGCCTGACCACCCTGTTGGGTGATCCCATGTTCCACAAGGTATACCAAAGCTGGCAGGAGGCGGTGGAAAGGCACGCGGCCGCCGCACGGATGGCCGCGCCAGTTTTTGACCCCAGCTCGGATGGTGAACCGGGTTTTGTCGTCAGCACCAGCCCGACGGGAACACCCGGCGAATATGAGGTGGCCGTGTCCATCGTGAACAACCCCGGCCTCGGAATGTGGGCTTTCAACATATACCATGACAAGGAAAAACTAAGGCCGATTATCGGCTCATTGAAACCCGGTCCCGCCGTTTATGGATATTATGAAAATGAGGAGCAGGCCCGGAACGCCATGCACGGCGGCGCGTTTAGTGACTTCGGCGGCCCCTTAGCGTTTCCATCAATCACCAACTATACGCAGGAAGATGCGGACGAATTCGACTTTGTGAGGGTGGTTTTTCTTGGCTACCGCATATTCACCGCAGAGGATGGCGTACTCTTCACCTATCTTCTGCGGGGCAAGCCTGGGGCGGAAGGCAACGCGGAAATACGGCTCACCGATATGAATGAACGTACCAACAGACACTTTGAACTGCCGGCGTACTACCTGGAAAATGACAAGGACGCGGTATTTTACCCCACGTTCACGGACGGCATTATAGAAAACATCGTGCCTTTCAACACAGCAACCGAGGCCCCCGCCATCGCCGGCCCGTCCGGTCTCACCCTCCCCTACGGATCCCCGTCGCTCTCCTCCGGCCCCTTCCTTGTAACCGGGGCGGGGAATGTGACGGTGCGCATAGCCCGCATAGAGCCGACTAATAGACCTTCCTATTTTATCACATGGAACAATGTCAGCAAACGCCTGGACATCGCCTCCTATATTCCAAATCCCGCACCAGACAACAGCACATCATACACTGTCGTCCTGACGGCCGAGAATAAGTATGGCAAGGCGGAACACCGCTTCGTGCTAACCCTCACCAGAAGCACCGCCGCACCGAAAATCTTCGCCCCGGGGCGGCAGACACTCTTTGTGGACTATGCCGCCACGCAAATCCCCGTCTCGGTGACGGGCTCGGGCCGCATGGACATGGATGTATTCATATCACCCAAGGCGGGCGAGGAGTTCATCACCTGGAACAGGAGTTCGCCCACAAGATTTGACATCGCCCCCGGCCTGGCAGCGGGCACATACAGCATTCTGATGCGCGCCAGCAACGGCATTCCCCCGGACTCCGTGGTTGAGTTTTTCCTGGACGTGAAGGACCAGCCCGCCGCCCCGACGTTTGGCCCCGGCCAGACGGAGATGACCCTGGCCAATGACTACCTGGCCACCCACTCGCCCGCTTTCAGCGTCTCGGGCAACCCCGCGCCGGAAATAAACCTGGTCTCCGCATATCCCGAAATCAGCTGGAACGGCGCAATCCGGCGCTTGGAGATAGCCCGGGGCCTGCCGGTGGGCAGGTATGAAGTGCAGCTTGTGGCCGCAAACGGCATCGGGCAAAACGCCACGCTGGACTTTGCCGTCATCGTCACCACCGCCGCAGAGACCCCGAGCATCTGGATAAGCCCGGATTACATGGCCCTGCGGCATGGGGAGATGGTCGATCTGCACATCGAGAGCCACCCCGCGGACCTCAGCTTCTCGTCCCCCCCGCTCTGGAATTTCCCGCCCAGTGCCTTCACCCCCTCCGGGGCCAGCACCTCCGGCGAGACCCTGCGGCTGTTTGTCCGGAACGATGCCCCCGAGGGCAGCCACCAAATCCGGGTGACGGCCAATGGCTACACGGCCGTGGCTGAGATATACGTTGTCCGCGAGGAGCTGGAGCTTACCTCCGACAACTTCAGCGCTGCCTTGCTCACACGCTCGGCCCAAATCAACAGGGCCAAGCTGCCGGCCGGGCAAGGGGCCCAGGTTCCCATCCACATAAGGCAGAGCAACCCGGACATCCCCGGCGATTTTATGGCCTTCGCCGCCAGGCCACTCTCCGGGGGGGATGATGAAATCCCTATCAAAAACCTCCTGCCGCCGGGGGACGAAATACGGCTCTACACTGGCTATGGCGGCAAGAAACCGGTTCTACTGACCGAACTGGCCGCCAGACCCTCGGACACGGACCCCAAGAGCATCGTGATAGAGCTGACCGGGGAAAACTTTAAGAAGAGCTACAAAAACATCACCGTGGTGCTGGGCGGGGGCGACAAGCCCATCGTCGCCGCCGGGACGGTGAACATCTCCGTCGTGGAGCGTTGGCCGAAAATCACCGTGCGGCCGGAGGCGGACGGACCGGCCAGCCTGAATCCTTTCGTGCCCGGCCAGACCCTGCGCCTTGCGGCCAGCGCCGCGGACGGCAGCCCGGTGGAGATACTCTCGCTCGCCCCGGCCAGTGAAAGTGCCGCCAGGCGCGTCCAGGCGGCCGCCGGTGCCCCGGCCGGGACCGTGGCCCTGGGCAGCGCCCCTACCAACGGCTCCGCCGCCGTCCGCCTGGAAGTGCGGCTGGACGGCTACAGCTCTGCCGTCAAACCCTCCAAGGGCAACCCGGACGGCAACGTGGTCCAGGCCAGCGTCCGGGTCACGGACGACAAGCCGCGCATCGGACTGAACATGTCCTCGCTGACACTGGAGGAGGGTAGCAGCGCGTCGCTCAGGCTGGTATCACGGGTGGCGGGGCAGACACTGGCGGACTGGGGCGAGATTGAGGGCATCACGGTCGTGAACGATGACTCTCCACTTACTATCCACCTATTCGATGCCACTGCGGGAACATTCTTTATTAGCAACGGTGCCTCCCTCCCGGGAAGCAGGCGCAAGGAGACAATCGCGGTCAAATTCAAGGACGCCGGGGAGGTACGCTTGCCGCTCACGGTACGGACGGTGGATGAGGGCGGCACCTCCAAATTGGGAACAAGCACCAAACCCCTGAGCATCGGCAAGGACTACCTGCCGGGCGAAATCGTCACCATAGAACTTCTGCCGCAGTTTGCCAACATTGCCCTCAGTCCAGACAACACGACGGTGGAGATTCTGCCCCCGCTCAGTGACTTTGTCCGGGTGCAGGAAAGCACGATGCCCAATCTCTTCACCCTGGAAAGGTTTGACGATGGCACGGCCTCCCTGCCCCTTGGCCGGCACACAATCCGGCTGACACCGGGTGACGTGGGAGGACCCACCCGCGTCAAGCCGCTGGCCTACCACCTGACCGTGACCGACAAGGACGCAAGCGTCTCATTCTCGCAAAGAGGAACCCTGGACATAGCCAATCCCGCCTCGGTTTTGCAAATGACGGCGAACATAAATGGCGACGGCTCGGCACTGACAAACGTGGTCCTCTCCGGGGAGGGGGCGGAGCATTTCCTGGTGGATGTCACCGGCCATCGGACTTTCGAGCTGCGGGCCAACCCCGCGTCGCTCAATGCCAACAAGGATAAGTTTGAAGAGCGCCTCACCCCCGGCCACCGCTATGAACTGGCGGCCAAAGTCAGCACGGCCAACAACCCGGACGGCCCGGCGGGCAACATCCGCATAAGCCCCCGGCAAAGCATAAGCCGCGCCCTGGTGGGCAAGAAGGCCGTGACCCTGTACCGCCAGATGCCCAAGGTCGCCGAGGATATTCCCCTGGATCTGGCCAGCGCCACCCTCGGGGATGTGCGCATCGCCCCAAGCAGCTATGATGCCTTCGCCAAGCGCTTCACGGGCGGGGGCAACTTCGAGGTAATCCGCAACGGCCACAAGAGCTGGCTCGTCCGCTTCGAAGATGGGCTTGTGCCGTCCATCGTCAATAAAAACGGTAAACCCTCCCACTTAAAGAGCAGCTACACGCTGCGGCTGGAGCTGTGGGCTGAGGGAACATACCGCTATGTGTACGATGAGCAGGGCAGGCCCGCCCCCGCCCCGCTGGTGGATGGCCAGGGCAAGTCCAGAACCCGCCCCCGGCTGGTGAATGTACGGGTGAATGTGCGTTGAAAACAGAATGGACTTAGGATAAAAAAGGAGCTAGGCTCCTTTTTTTATGCCAAACTTGAACGGATGTTCGATTCGAGACACGAGGATAGATTGCTTGCTTGTGCTTCCATTGTATGCTATAGTAGTTTTACGAAAGTGAATAATACGGATGAATAAAAAAGTCTATAACGCAGTTATTGGTGGCAAGTCAGATAATAATATAAAGTTCAGGGATTTTCAGAGCCTTATTGTGGATTTGGGTTTTGATTTTCTAAAGCAGAAAGGTCACATGCCACTTACTACAACAAGGATATAGACGAGTTTATGAATATTCAGAATGAGAAATCGAAAGCTAAAGATTATCAGGTAAAGCAGTTGAGAAATGTTATTTTAAGTCACGGTTTGTGATAAAGGAGGGTTTATGCCTAAGTATTCGGTTTTAATCCAATATGATGAAGTTGACGGTATATATGTCGCAAGCATCCCTGAGTTGAAGGGATGCATGGCTCATGGTAAAACACAGTCTGATGCCATGCGTGAAGTAAAAATAGCTATGGAGCTTATGATTGAATGTATGCAAGAAATGGGTAAGGAGCTGCCAAAGCCTCTCACGCAGAATAACAGCAAAATCGCATAACATGAAAAACGAGGCAAAACCTCCGTCCCTTTGACTCCCCTACCAATAAGGAAACATAGCCCGGAAGATATTCAAATACAGCTCCCACTGCACGATGAGGTAATATTTAAGCCTTCGCCAGCGGAAGGGGTTTTTTCGGCCATGCCCGGACGGGGAGCAGGACAGTTTCAGGCCACGCCCGAGGCCCCGCAGGTACACGTGCCCCATGCCTTTGAAGCTAAAAAAAATAAATTTAATGAAAAAGCCGATGAGCAGGAAAGGCAGGTTCCAGATTATTTGCAACAGGGGCATGTTTTTATGGATGATGTAGATGCTGTTTTTTGCCGCCAGTTCACATTTATGGGGGTTGTGGCGGGAAGACGGAGAAACGGCGCGGGCAGGGGCGGCAACGTCAGCGGGGGTAGCGGTGCCGGAAAATGTCGCACTGCCGATATGTAGGACCATCGCGGCCGGACAGAGGCGGTTTTTATAGCCGTGCAATCGGGCGGCGTAACCGATGTCCACGTCTTCCAGATAAGCGTAGTGGGCTGCGTCGAAGAGGCCCAGTTCGAGCAGGACGCTGCGTCGGTAGATGGCGGCCCCGGCGCAGGATGAAAAGATGGGGCGAGGTTTATGGTAACGGTTGTTATTTTTTACGGAATCGAGGGAAGGAAGGGGGGAGTCCATGGCAGAAGCACGGTCTGTGACGGAGGCTCGGTCTTTAGCCTGGCGGCGGTCCTTTCCCCGGGCATAGGCCCAGCCGAGGGCAGTGTAGAAATCGCCGGCATTGTCGATCAGGGCCGGATTTTCCATCTGTAGCATCAGGGCAGCGGCGGAAAATATCGCTTCGTCCTCTTCTATCGCCGCCAGCAGGGCCGTGCAGAAGCCGGGTTGGACGGTGGTGTCGTTATTTAGCAGGATGACAAATTCGCTCTCGGTGGCGCGGATGCCAGTATTTACCGCATGGCAGAAGCCACTGTTTTCCGTCAGGCGGATGAGACGGGCAGCGGGGTATTGGGTGGCAATGAAGGCAACACTTTCGTCGGTCGAGGCATCATCCACCACAATAACGTCCGTTATGTTATCATTGTCTTGGATGTCGGCAAAGACGGACTTTAGGCAAGCGTCCAGGTAGGAAAGGCCGTTGTAGTTGGGGATGATGATGGTGGTCATGGGGTGCCTCTGCTTTGTTGCGGGAAAAATAGATTGCGGGTCGAGCCAGCAATGCCGCGT
>Ga0099364_10015297_pt1 | contig 10123 bp, 9 predicted proteins | sample TergutTh196P3_FD_73070 | JGI IMG/M metagenome (GOLD analysis project Ga0099364, IMG submission 73070) | Microcerotermes parvus P3 segment gut microbial communities from Pointe-Noire, Republic of the Congo - Th196 P3 | ecosystem: Host-associated > Arthropoda: Insects > Digestive system > Gut ...
CATATCATGACCCTTTTCATTTTTACTTTTTGTGAATGTTATTATAGCCAGAGCGCCAAGCAAAATTATTAAAACCCCCGGCACGATTATGGGCGGTAGCTTTTTTATATATAATTGTTGCTTATTTTTACTCGCCATTGATAATAAACCTTATTGTATTTGTAATATATCGAATAACGATATTATATATATTTAAATTTTCATGTCAAGCACGGAATGACGGTTATTTCAAGTGGATAGAATAAGGAGCGAAAATAACAAAGGATTTACTGTCGGTATTTTCGCTCGTAAGTATAACTGTCTTGAAAAACACACGCAACTCGTTTAGAATGAAGATAGTAGTATCCTAAGGTTTTTGTAAAATAATAATTTCATAAATAAATATCTTTATCATCCAAGCGAGGTGAACTTGAATTGATATTTGAGTGGGACGAAAATAAAAATGAAGCAAATAAAATTAAGCATGGTGTATCATTTCAAGAAGCGGAATCTGTGTTTGATGATAAAAATGCAATATATTTTTATGACAAACAACAATCTGTAAATGAAGAACGTTTTATTGTTATAGGATTGGATGCGATTTTCCGTGAGCTTACTGTATGTCATTGTTATAGAGGACAAAATGAAGAAATAATTAGAATAATATCGGCAAGAAAAGCAACCAAGAATGAAAGCAATATTTATTATGGAGGAATTGATTATGAAAACTGAGTACACGCTTGAAGATATTAAAGGAGCTATAAAAAATCCATTTTATGACAAATTGAATAGAGAAGTAGTCGTATCAATAAGACATGAAATTTATGAAATTTTTTGTGATATAGGCAAACAAAACGGTGTAGAACCGGAAATCATTATGAATCGATGTTTAACTAGTTATGCCAAAAAATTGATAGAGCATGACAACTGATGTTAATAACATTTAATTGACGACGGAAAGGCAAGGATATATAAGTGATAAACCATGACTTGATGAGGGTCCATAATACTAGCAAGATATTTGATGCCATCAGGGAGTCCGACAAGCTTTTGACCAAGAGGCAAATCCACAAGCAAAGCAATTTGAGCTGGGCGGTGGTTTCCGTCGCAATCGGCAAGTTGGTGGAAGACGGCCACATTGTTGAAATAATTGCGCCCGCCACAAACAAAGTGGGCCGCCCCGCCAAGGTATATGACATATCCGACAAACGCAACTTGCTAATAGGCGTTGAAATCAATATTTCCGGTTTGCATGTAGTGGCAATAGACTTAAAATGCCGCATCCTGTACTCAAAAAATGCGATGATCATCAACAATAACAGCGGAGTCATATTAAACACAGTGACAGAAATGATAAAAAAATGCATAAAAGAGCTAGGCAGCAGCAAAATAATAGGCATAGGCTTCGGGCTTATGGGCGTCGTGGACACGGAAAGCGGGATAGCCAAATATTCGCCTTTTTTTAAGAACTGGAAGGATTTGCTAATAAAAGGCAGGTTTGAAAAGGAATTTGGCATACCGGTTTTAATAGAATCCGACCCCAATTGCTTGGCTTTGGCGGAGCTTAACATAGGTTCCATAAAAAAGCCGGGCAGCGCGGTGGTCCTTAAAATAAGCCACGGGATAGGCATGGCTATGGTTTTGGAAGGGCGCCTGTACAAAGGTTACGGCAACAGCGCAATTGAGTTTGGCCATATTTGCCTTGATTTAAACGGCCCATTATGCTCCTGCGGAAAACGGGGGTGCCTTGAATCGTACGCGTCCGTCAGCGGAATTGCCGCAAGGCTTAGGGAAAGCGCGAAGGATGTAAAAAACGGTTATGAGGGCATATCGGAAGAAAGCATGGACGGGGACCTGGCGATTTTAAACCGGCTGTCAAAAGCGGCAGCAAACGACGACGCAAGCGCCAGGTATTTGTTTGAGCAAGCGGGGGACAAATTGGGCATAAGTCTGGGCAACTTTATCACAATGCTAAACCCCGGCTGCGTAATAATCGGGGGCGCGTTTACCGACTATTTTCATTTGTTTATGGAAAGGCTTTTAAAATCGATGTCGATTGTTTCCAGGCATTTCGCTAAAACGGACATATTACTTAGCAAACTCGGCAACAACGCCACAGCTATTGGCGCCGCCACGCTTTTTATCCAAAAAAGGATTTGGGAGGAATGGATGTAGATGGAGTTATGAAAATAATAATTGCCCCGGATTCATTTAAACATTCCTTAAGTGCGCTTGAAGCCTGTAAAGCCATATCCTCCGCCGCGCAAAAGGCAATGCCCGATGCTAGCATCGTGGAGATGCCCGTCGCCGACGGCGGGGAGGGTTCGGTGGATTCAATAATTGGGGCGATGGACGGGGAAAAAATCGCGCATAACGTAAAAGGGCCGCTTTTTGAGGATATAGAATCTTACTACGGCAGGGCGGGAGATACCGCAATAATCGAAATGGCCGCCATATGCGGGCTGACAATGCTAAACACGCCAAACCCGGAAAAAACAAGCAGCTATGGGGTAGGCGAAATGATTAAGCACGCACTGGCGGACGGCTGCGAGAGCATTGTTCTTTGCATTGGGGGTAGCGGAACCAATGACGGGGGCATTGGAGCGCTTACGGCTCTCGGAGGCGTCTTTTATGATTCCGGAGGCAATACTATAAGCCCTGTCGGCGGCAACCTGCATAAAATAACAGCGATTGATACCAATAAACTCATTAAAACACCTAAAATAAAAATAGCCTGCGACGTAGACAACCCACTTTACGGCAAAAACGGGGCGGCTTATGTTTTCGGCCCCCAAAAAGGCGCTGACAAAGACATGGTTATGCGCCTTGACACGGGCTTACGGAACTTAGCCGGTTTACTGCATAGGCATACGGGCGCTGACATTTCGCAAACCCCCGGTTGCGGGGCAGCGGGAGGCATCGCGGCTTGTTTTTTAGCTTATGGGCTTGCCGAAATAATATCCGGCGTAGACCTTGTACTTGATACTATCCGGTTTGATGCGCATTTGGATGGTGCAGATTTGGTCATCACCGGCGAAGGGAAAACAGATAAGCAGACCCTGGGCGGGAAAACGATAATTGGGGTAACGAAGCGGGCGCGGGCAAAAAATGTCCCGGTCGTGGTTTTGTCAGGCGCGGTTGAAGACGGTATCGACGATATGCTGTATGGGGAAGGCATTACGGCTGTGTTCCCCTGCATACGCCAAACGGGGACATTTGAGGAAATAAAAGAAAAAAGCAGCGACTGGCTGTACCAAACCGCGTTAAATTTTTTCCGCGCTGTTAAACTTAATATATAACATTTATTTAACATCAGGTTAAATAGATATTTGATATAATATAACAATCAAAGTCAACAGGTTAATGTAACCCTAGTGTAGGGGATGGGCTTGCCCATCCTGCAATACAACAGATAACGGTCGAGGCAAGCCTCGCCCCTACACAACAATACATACGTAATTTCCTTAACCTATTGACATTGGATTGTTGTCCGGTGCTTGCTGGATATATGGATAGGAGACTTAATATGAAAAAAATATTTATATCAATTTTATTATCTTTTATCTTATTACTTTCTTCAATAACCACGCTGCCCGGGGCGGTCACGGAAACATCCATTGACCCGGCGGTGGAGTTTCGGGGGGTGTGGGTAAGCTCTGTATTTAACCTTGACTTCCCATCGGCAAAAGGCTTGTCTGGCGCCGAGATAAGGCAGGAAATTGACGCAATAATTAACCGCGCCGTATATATGAGGATGAACGCGATTATATTGCAGGTACGCCCAACGGCGGATTCCCTTTACCCATCAGAAATATTCCCATGGTCTGAATATTTGACCGGTACGCAAGGCGTGGCCCCAAGCGACGGCTTTGACCCCTTGGCCTATTGGGTGGCGGAGGCCCATAAAAACGGCTTGGAACTGCACGCCTGGATAAACCCATACCGCATAACCCACCCAAATGCCAATATAACCGATGTCAACCGATTGTCCGAAAGCCACCCCGCCAGGTTAAACCCCTCCTGGTCTATAACTTACAACAACGCCCTGTACTTCGACCCAGGCAACCCGGAAGCCCGCCAACTGATAGTTGACGGTGTATTAGAAATTATAGAAAACTACAATGTGGACGGTATACATTTGGACGACTACTTTTACCCAGACCATTCCATCGATTTCCCCGATGAAAACACATTCCGCCTATATGGCCAGGGGGCCAACAGGGAAAACTGGCGGCGGGAAAATGTAAACGAGTTGGTAAGGCAGCTGCAGGCGGCTATTAAGAACGCAAACCCATATGTACGTTTTGGTATATCCCCATTTGCCATATGGAGGAACAAAGGCAATGACCCCTTGGGCAGCGAAACAAGGGGCAACGAATCGTTTTCCTCGCATTACGCCGATACCCGTTTATGGGTTAAGGAGGGCTGGGTTGATTATATCTGCCCGCAGATTTATTGGGCCATTGGTTTTGATATAGCGGATTATAGCGTACTGCTCCCATGGTGGGAGGATGTTTGCAGGGGAACGGGCGTTGATTTATATATTGGCCATGCGGCATATAGGGAAGCTGACGGCGTGACCGGCTGGACAGACGAGCTGCGCAGGCAATTGAGCTTAAACTCGCGTTCTGATGTCGTAAATGGCAGTATATTTTTTAGGATAGGCAATTTAAACGGTATTGTGGGCGACAGGGTGCGTTCTTACTACCTATCCGCCGATAGCGTAAGGGTACACCACGCCATACAAGCGGAGAGGCAGCAAAACACCCCTTCCGCCAACCCAACACCCACTACCAATACGCTGCCTACCCCCACAAATGCCCCGACTTCAAATGCCGCACCAACCGCCGCCCCGGCACAGTCAGGTGGGTCAAACCCCATTATGACCGCGCTTACCGTATCCCAGCCATCGGAAAACAAATCGGTTACAGACGCCGCAGGGTACAATATTATCGGTACCTGCGTCCCCGGCATATCACTGTTTATAAACGGCAACCAAGTTACCAATATAACTGCGGAAGGGTTTTTCAATGTTTATATGCCCCTAACAAGGGGGGAAAACACGTTTACGCTTACACAAACGGGGCAGCCCTCGGTTACGCGTGTAATCAACAACAGGGCCCCCTCAACTACCCAGCCGCAGGTAATGAACATACTGTCCGTTACAAACGCATACCCGCCCTCTGACGAACACGCGTCGCCGGGGGATGTTATAACGCTTTCCTGCACGGCCCCAGCGGGTTCTGTTGTTACGGCGCGGCTGGGAAGCACTACGGTTTCATTAACACAATCCAACACTTCTATAGTTAACAGCGGGCAAACAGTATATGCCGCTACATTTACAGGGAGCTATACAATACCCCAAACTGCGGCAAACACCATAACCGAAATCGGCAAGCCCGCCTATACCGCTTTTTTTAATGAACAGGCTTATATGGCGACTTCTGAAGGTACTTTAAAAAGCATCGGTTCGGATGCGCCATATTATGCAACAGTTGTTACAGAATCCGCTTGGGTTTTCCTTAATGCTTCAACAAGCGGCGGTTCCGGCTGGCAGATGCTCCGGGGGCAAATTGACCGGGTTACAGGCATCACGCACAGTGGTTGGGTGAGGATAGCCTCTGGTGGCTGGTTGGAGCCGGATAACGTTATATTTAACATGGGTGCTACGCTTTTGCATAACGTGCTGACCGAAGGCCGCTACACCGTAGGGGCGGAAAAGGACATGATCATATGGAAAGCTTCTTCCTATACAGCCTTAAATGTGGATTTTGACGGCAAGCAATTGACAATACGTTTTGGTGTACAAAAGACCGCCCCGGACAACACTATAAATATCACGCAAACAATGTTTGAAAACCTTACCCTTGGAAGTGACAGGGGTGCGCCGGCCTACAGCTTGTCGCTTAGGGACGGTGTAAAACTTGAGGGTTTTTATGTGGATTATTTGGACGGGGAGCTAAGGCTGCACCTTAAAAAAAGGAAAACCGCAGGTACAGGCAACAGGCCTTTGGAGGGATTTACCTTTGTTGTGGATGCCGGCCACGGTGGGACGGATTCCGGCGCCCTTGGCCCCATGGGCAGGGTAAATGCGGAAAAGGACTTAAACCTCAGTGTTGCGGTTAAACTCAGGGATAGGCTTGCTGCGCTTGGGGCAACGGTGGTAATGGCCCGCACAACCGATATTAACCTTACCTTAAGCCAGAGGACAGAGCTTTCAAGAAGGACAAACCCGGATATGTTTATTTCAATCCACGGAAACAGCGTGGCTGAAACAACGGACGCCACCAATGTCAGGGGTTTGACGATGTGGTACAGAAACCCGTCAAGCCTGCCTTTAGCAACTTCATTAATGACCAGTTTGTTTAATGTCAACCCGGGGACCACAAGGCGGATGTCGCCCAACCATGCAAACTTCTACGTGTGCCGCCCTGCATGGACCCCTTCGGTGTTGGTTGAAACCAGTTTTATTTGCAATATCCACGATTTTTCGTGGATGATAAACGAAGCAAGCCAAAATGACTTGGCACTTGCAATAGCTAATGCGGTTGTAAGTTATTATAGATGAGGAAGACAAATTTGGTTTTTTGGTAAATTGCGGGGTCGCTAGTGTAAGATAATAAAAAATGCAGAACGCACCAACTGCGTTTTTTATTTTCGGCATAAATGCTTGCCAGCGAATCCTAAGAATTTGTTTTATCAGTTTCCATGCCGCAAAATAAAAATCGCTGTTGAATCATTCAGCGATTTTTATTTTGCTTACATCCACATAACCAAATGAACCGTCTTCGCCCGGCCTGTATTGCATTTGTTCGTATGACTGGCCGGGTAGGCCCGTACGGTCTGTAAACTTTACCAATAGCTTGCCCTCGAGGTCTATTATCGCGGACGCCTCGTAGGGGTCGTTTTGGTATCTGTCCTGCCCAGCGACTACAAAATATACGCCGTACTCGATAGCGTCTTTTACCGCTTCAAAGGTATAGTCGCCGATGGTTGGCACAAAAATTATTTCAGCCCCATTGTTTACCAATGTGGTTGTTACCCTTTCTTCGTCCGGCCCATAAGCAGTCCTGTCCAAATCGTAGCATATTGGCATACCTATGGTAATAGTATGCCCCCTTATTTCAATATCAAACACGGGCCGCTCCGTCGATGGCGTAAGCCCAGCATTTATTTCGTCGGGCGGCAGCATGTTTTTGTCATACCTGCCCACTATTTCCCCTTCGGGTGAAACAAGGAAATTGGAATTGTAAAACAACCTGTCCTCTACCTCCGGGCCTTCATATGGGGCGTTGATGTTAAATATTATATACATCCCATGCTCTTTGGCTTTATCTTGCATGGCGATAAAAACCGGCCCCCCAAGTTCCTCGGAGCCGCCCCCGTCTATACCGGCAAACCTGACGCCCGATGGGTTCATGCGGGTAAATATGCTTTCGCTTATCACGATAATATCAGGTGCTGCTTCCAAGGCGGCCCGGTCAATAAGGTTAAGTATCGGCCCCAGGTTGTTTGACTTCGATTGCAACCGCAGTTTGACGCATGTCGTTGCGAGGCGTATGGTGTTTTCCATATCCCTTTCCACAAATGCTTCTACCACTGTTATATCATCCTCCGCAATTACATTGTTTTCAGTTGGTTCATCTTCCACTATTGGCTCGGGTTCGTTATCAGGTTCTTCCGCCGCTTCCGCGTTGTTTTCGTCTTCTTCAACCACCTGGTTTGCCGCCGGTACATTGGTGGAAGCAAGTTCCCCTGCTTCTTCCAGTTCCGCACATCCTGAGGCAAATAGCAGCGTTATGGATATTAATATCATAAGTATCTTTTTCATCACATGCACCTCCGCACATATTAAACGACCCTCCGCCTAATATGGCGGGGGTCGGTCTTACTTACAGGGCTGAAAGGATTTGAACCTTTGAATGCAGGAGTCAAAGTCCTGTGCCTTACCGCTTGGCGACAGCCCTACGCACAGGCTATAATACCATGGCGCATGATAATAAGTCAAATAAATTTTTATATTACCGACACGATACCCGTTACCCCATCATTGCGGGCTTGGCAGGGTTTGAATTGTAAATTGCGGTTAAAAGATTTATAATAAGGGCAAAGTATTTTATCTGGCTTAAGAAGGGGGATTGCAATGGCAGCGCTTGAAAAGGATATCCGATATACATTTGCTGATTATTACAGTTGGGACGACGGCAAACGATGGGAGTTGATTGACGGGCTTCTATATGATATGTCAGCGGCGCCATCGCCTACGCACCAAAGTTTGCTTGGCAATTTATTTATGGAAATACATAGTTTTTTAAAAGGCAAACCATGCAAGGCTTACCTCGCACCCTTTGATGTGCGTTTATTTGGCAAAGGCGACGAAGAAAGAACGGTTTTGCAACCGGACATTACCGTGGTTTGCGACCGGTCAAAGATAGACAAAAAGGGTTGCAACGGCGCGCCCGATATGGTTGTGGAAATCCTTTCGCCATATTCGGTCCGCCATGACATGCTGACAAAATTTCAATTGTACAGGCAGGCAGGGGTCCGCGAATATTGGGTAGTAAACCCGGAAGAAAAAATACTCACAATCCATTTACTGGAAGACGGCGATTACAAAACAAGCGTATATGGCGAGGAAGACAGCGTGGATGTCAATATGCTGGAGGGCTGCGTTGTTTATTTGGGCGACGTTTTTACAGATTTGTAAAGGTGGCTAAAGGCATCTTCTACTAGCCTCATTTAGCGCATATTACCGCCAATATCCCCTGTTTTATTGATATGATAGCCGGGCTTTGCGCAAACTTATTGCTAATGCCGCGTGTTGTGCCAATCATCAATGTTTCGTCCATTAATGGGTACAGCAGGTTGTTTGTTGTTATACCGGATGCTTCTGTTGTCATAGGAATAAGCGAAATATATTCATAATCCTTTTTTTCTATTATAACCCTGTCACCCACCAATACAATATATGTTTGTTCGTCAACAATTGCCGCATTTACGCCTTTTTTTAGCGCCATATGCAAAACATGGATATTGGCCAGTTGATGGTCGGGCCTTCCCCCTAATGCGCCATAGATAGTAATGGAGCTTGGGTTTAAGCGCAATGCATGCGCCATGGACAAAGCCAAATCCGTATCGTTTTTGTCAGCAGGGTGCGATTCAAACAATATACCCTTTTTAATATAGTTTTTAAGCAATACTTCATCAGCGGAATCACCGTCGCCGATAATAATATCCGGCACAAGGTCCAAATTGGCAATATGGTTTAGCCCGCCGTCGCAGGCTATTATATATCCGCAGTTTTTAATTCTTTTTAACACAAACCCATAATCATTTATTTGCCCGTTGGCGAAAATACATATATCCATTTTATACCTCACATAAAACATTGCGGAGATTTGTTTTTCATATATAATAGCATAAACGAATAATTAAGAAGGTGTATAAATGAATTACAATAAAAAAGTTGATGGTTTAAAGATAGGTTACATCGGCGGCGGTTCAATGAACTGGGCGTGGGAGCTGATGGGCGACTTGGCTTTGGAAGAAAGCCTGGGCGGATAGGTTAATTTATATGATATAGACCACGAATCTATCCGCGCAAATGAAATAATAGGCAATAAAATATCCGAAAGCCCCCAAGCGGTAGGCAAATGGAAATACAGAGCCTGTTTTACGCTTGAAGAAACCTTGCGGGGCGCGGATTTTGTGGTTATATCCATTTTACCCGGCACATTTGACGAAATGGCCTCAGATGTGGACGCGCCCCAAAAATACGGCATTTACCAACCCGTGGGCGACACGACTGGGCCGGGCGGCATAATACGCGCAATGCGGACAATTCCCATGTATGTGGAAATAGCCGAGGCTATCAAGGCTTTTTCCCCAAAGGCATGGGTAATTAACTACACAAACCCCATGTCTGTCTGCGTTAACACATTGCACTGTGTTTTCCCGGATATCAAGGCATTTGGCTGCTGCCACCAAGTTTTTGGGACGCAAGAACTGTTGAAACAGATGATCCTTTCCGAAAACGCGGGCTTAGAAATTGCCAGGGATGATATCAAATTGACAGTTTTGGGGCTTAACCATTTTTCGTGGATTACGGAGGCTTCGTGGAACACCTACGACCTTTTGCCGCTGT
>Ga0099364_10015298_pt1 | contig 10123 bp, 4 predicted proteins | sample TergutTh196P3_FD_73070 | JGI IMG/M metagenome (GOLD analysis project Ga0099364, IMG submission 73070) | Microcerotermes parvus P3 segment gut microbial communities from Pointe-Noire, Republic of the Congo - Th196 P3 | ecosystem: Host-associated > Arthropoda: Insects > Digestive system > Gut ...
CCTATAAGGTTTGCTCCAAGTTCCTCATTCCATATATCAAAATTTGTAAAGCGTATTGAACGTTTGTTAACACTCTTATCTTTTGGGTCATTGATCTTTAGGAAGACATTGTACTCGCCTTTAGCCAGTCCTGATGCTGCGCCCTTAAAGTCTTCTGTCTTGATTGCAAAACTAAAATCCCTCCATGCAGCTTTGTTGTCTGCAAGGCTGTTTCCGTCTTCTGCCGGGAGCCAATCCCTGACATCAATATCTGTTACAGCCTGGAAGCATTCAGAGCCGCTCTTGTCTTGCAAGATTACCGATACTTTCTTTTGGTTAAAGACCCTTCCCCAGCCAACATTCTGTACTTTGCCTGTAAACTTTAATGTACCGCCCTTGGCTTCCATGCTTTCGTCCATGTTTGCTTCGCGAAGTACAAAACGGTAACCCATTCTGTCACGGTAATATGCTAAAGCACTTTGACCATCGTATAGGGGATCGAAGAACACTTTTACTTTTTCTTTCAGCCAGGGATAGCTAAGTTCCACTTCTATATTTTCCCTTGTATAAAGGTAATCCGCCCTGGGTTTAAAACTTCCATGAGCCTGCTGTATGCACATGTAAGTCCAGCCGCCCAGACTGCATTCGTATAGAATGGAAGGCATGCGCATAATGACATCGTTATAGGGGCTGCCTATGCGCTTGCCTGCTTCTAGAAAGCCGCCATTGTTTGGCTTGCCGTCAAGGAGCTCAGGTTCCAGCCCTATTACTTCCCCGCCGTATACAGACATCCTTTTCATAAAGTTAAGGAATTTGGTTCTGTCAAAGTCGGCAAACCATGCGCCCCTCCATCTTGTGTCGCTGTAGTCTTCAGGGATGGGTAGCAGCCTGTTTGTGCCTGACTCGTTGTAGCCTATTAATGATCCTACTTTGCCGCCGGGAGCTTTTTCTTCTACCCTGGTAAGGGAAGGATCTTTACCATTGGGATTAAAGCCGGGGAGTATGGGATCGTAGGCAAGCATTCTGTAGCCCTCTGTAAGGGAGCCGCCGTTGCCGTATGAGTATTCGTCTATAGACCATCCAACGGAATCGGAAAACATACCGAAGCGTGATTCAGGTGTGCCGCGGCGCAGCTCGGGGAACTTGTCCAGAGTGCCGAAGGTGTAAGTGGTATTGTATGTGCGGTTGTACCAGTCCAAAAAAGCGCCGATATGGGTCATGATAGCTTTGCCGTCCGGAACTGCGGCAAGTAGGGAGTCTAATATGATTTTGTAATTACCCGGCTTGTCAGCTTCGTAATTGGAGTGGGTTTCACCCCAGGGGCCAAAGGTGCCTGAATCGAAGGCCCAGATTACGTCTGAGTATTCATGGAAGATAGGCTCAAGCTGTTTGTAGTGATACTGTACCCAGTTCATATCTGTAAAGCCAGGCACTGTGCACTTTCTAAAGATAGGAGATGATCCCCGCCAGGTGCCGCATACCGCTTTGGACAAGTGCTCCTGGAAATTAGCTTCTGCAATGGGTTTAGTGTAGTCCGCCTGCTGATACCAGCGATCCATTACTTCCCCGTCTTCATACTTAAGATTATCTGCAGTCCAAACTATATGGTTCCAGCCTTTTGGATCATAGCATACCCTTATATGTGCAACACTGTTTGTCACTTTTCTTATGATCTCAAACTGCTCACGTATATAGTTAAGCCCGTACTCTGTAATGGCTCCGTCTATTCCTTCCCTTGTATGATTTTCAGGAACACCTTCCGTGCACTGGCACCAGGCGTTAGATGAAAAATTGTTTAACACAAGGTAAAACTGCACTATACGGGGCTCAACGGGAACATTACAGTATTCAGGGCCCTTGGATGCACCGCCAAGGTAGAATGGGGGAGTCATCTCGTAGGCAATTTCGAAGGGCTGCCCTAGTATGGTGTCTTTGCTTACCGGAATAGTCATGTAGCCCCAACGGGCAGATCCCCTGTCCAAATCGGCATAGGCGCCGTTACCTCCGGCATCGTCATTACTTCTTTCAAATCCCCTGTCCGGATTGGGAATATCTACAGGGTTCTCGTTGTAGTTTAGGTTTTGCAGCATAGTTTACCTCTTCTGTATGTTAAAATTAATTTAATTAATAAACAAAGTTAATTTACTATGTTTATAATAAAATGCAAATTCAGCATTTGTCAAGCTTTATTTGCAATTCTATACAATTTTTATGGAGCCGATTTTATTGGCACCCAGTTCTTCATTCCAGATATCATAATTTGCAAAGCGTATGCAGCGTTTGTTTAGGCTCTGTTCTTTGGGATCATTGATCTTTAGGTATAGATCATAAGAGCCGGGAGCTGCTTTAGCCTCTATGCTAAAGCTAATATCCCGCCATGAGCTTACATTGTCTTCCCTGCTGTTGCCGTCTTCTGCGCAGAGCCAGTCTCTTGCATCTACTTCTGTAAGGGCAGTAAATGTAGCGCCTGAGTTTTTTGACTTTAAAACTGCTGTGACATTTTTTTTGTTTACGACATTGCCAAAGCCGACATTTTGGATTTTTCCTTCAAAAAGCAAGCTGCCATTTTGATTGACTTCTTCGCTTAACTTTGCTTCTCTTAGAACAAGGCGGTAACCAAGCCTGTCTCTAAAATATTCAAGACCTGTCTTACCTTCATATACTGGATCGTAAAAAGCAGTTTTTATCTCTCCTGTGAAATTCCCGCTACTGTCTTCCTCTTCGTTTGCAGGGTACTGAACAGGCTTTGTGACATTTGCTTCGTTGTAGATAAACTCACTCCACCTTCCATAACGGCCATGCCTCATGTTTAAGGCGCTGGTATGGAACTGGTAGGCCTCTATTATTGCCCCGGGCATTCTGCCAAAAACATTGTCACCTACTCCGCCTTCTACCTGTACCATGCTGTTAAGCTTATGGAGCCAGGGCAGTATTCTGTAACGCTCTTCGGGAGTGTCGTACCTGCCGTTATTCGAAAAATTAGCCGCATAGCTGTCGTCAAAGCAGCCCCAGCGTGCTTCGGGGCTTCCTTTTTTTGGTATAGGCACCTGCTCTACAGAGGTGTAATTTGTTTTGTAAGTTAAATTATACCAGGCCAAGAATACCCTCTGGTTAGATAATATTAAACGGGAAGGGGGAACTGCATCCAGTAATGCATCGAGGAGTTTTTTATTTGCTGCAGGGCTTAAAGACATTTCTGTAGTATGCTGCTCTCCCCAGGGACCCAGCATACCGCTTTTAACGCACATAATGATGTCTTCAAATTCATGAAAGATGGGCTTTAGCTGCCAAATATGGTAATCTATCCAGTCTTTTTCCTCGTGACCTTTAATGTTGCACATGGCAGAAGGATTATTTGGACTAACATAGTTTGGTTCAGGGCCATGTATGCTGCCTTCGGGGAGTTTTAAATGCGGATATCTTGAAGGTTCTATATAGGTAAAGCCGTTGCCGTCATAGGAAAATTTTACAAAAGCCACCCCATTGCCTTCCCTTACTTTTTGCAATAAGCCCCTTATGTAATTAAGCGCATAGTCTGTAAGGGCCTGGGTTTTTCCTGTTCTGGATTTCCCTGTTACAGGGTCTACATATAATCCGTCACCATTAATTTTTGGGTCGTAAGACAATGCGCCTTCGGAACTTAGAAAAGAGTTAGAGGAAAAGCGCGCAAGGTCAAAAGCCATAAAGGCAATGGAGGGCAGGGCGGAGATCCCTGTGCCGCCTGCATAGATGGGACTTAAGTTAACACCGTTAAAAAATTCAGTTTCTTCAATGTCGTCCCCTTCCACAGTGCCAAGGGTTCCCTTTCCAACAAGTGTTGCTCCATGAAAGAGGACATCCTTATCATCAACAGGGACTAAGTGGTCTACCTCGGGGGTGATTCCATAATGTGTAGCTACCCTCTGCCATCTTCCCCTGTATGGACCTCTGTCAGGGTTGGGGATGTCTATGGGATTTTCTTTGTAAGAAAGCTTTTGCATAACTAACATAACTTATTGTACCTTTATCTCTCCAATTATGTTTGCACCCAGTTCTTCGTTCCATATGTCGTAATTGGCAAAGCGTATGGAGCGCTTGTTAACACTCTTTTCTTTTGGGTCATTGATCTTTAAATAAACTTTATACTCACCGGGAGGAAGATTGCCGAACTCGCTCATCTTAACATCAAAACCAAAATCCCTCCACGCTGCCTTATTATCAGCTAAGCTATTGCCGTCTTCCGCAACTGACCAATCCCTTACATCGATACCAGTTGGGGCAGAGTAGGTGCCGCTGCCTGAGTGAAGCAATACAGTGACCTTTTTCTTGTTAAACACATTGTTCCAGCCTACATTCTGCACTTTACCTTTAAAGCTTAATGTACCACCATTACTTTCTGCGCTTTCGTTTACATCTGCCTCTCTTAGTACAAAGCGGAAGCCCATCCTGTCACGGTAATATGCCAAAGCACTTTGCCCTTCGTATAGTGGATCGTAAAAAACTTTTACCTTTTCGTCTTTCCAGGGGTAAGTGAGCTCTACTTCTATGTTTTCCCTTGTGTATTTATAATCCGCCCTTGTTTTAAATCTTTCTGTTCCCTGCTGTATACACATATAGGTCCATCTGCCTAGACTGCATTCATATAATATGGATGGCATGCGCAGGATGACATTGTTGTATGGACTACCTATACGGCTTCCCTGTGCCAGGTACGCGCCATTGTTAGGCTTGCCGTCTATGAGTTCAGGCTCATTGGCAATTTGTTCTCCGCCAAACACTGACATTCTAGCAGTGAATTTTAAGAACTTTGTCCTATCCCAATCAACAAACCATGCTCCTCTCCATTTTGTGTCACTGTAAGGCTCAGGGTGGGGCAGTAAGCGGTTGGTGCCTGTATCATTGTAACCAATAACAGAGCCAACTCTACCGCCGGGTGCAGTTTCTTCTACTTTTGTGAGCGAAGGATCTTTTCCTGTGGGATTAAAGCCTGGGAGTATGGGATCGTAGGCGAGCATTCTGTAACCCTCTGTTACCGAGCCCCCGTTGCCATAGGAGTATTCGGATTCTGACCAGCCTGTGGAATCTGAAAACATACCAAAGCGGGATTCAGGGGTATCTCTTTTAATTTCCGGAAAGCTATCCAGGTCTCCAAAGCTGTAGCTAGTTTTATATGTGCGGTTATACCAGTCCAGGAATGCGCCCACATGGGTCATGATTGCCTTGTCGTCGGGCACTGCATCCAAAAGGGAATCCAAAATAATTTTATAGTTACCAGGTTTTTCGCACTCATAGTTTGAATGGGTCTCGCCCCAGGGACCAAAGGTACCCGAGTCAAAGGCCCAGATTACATCTGAATACTCCTGGAAGATGGGCTTTAGCTGCCTGTAGTGGTACTCTACCCAGTTTAACTCGGTGAAACCTGGAACTTTGCAGTTTCTGAATATGGGAGAAGAACCTCGCCATGTACCTGCTGCCATTTTGGATAGATGCTTTTCAAAATTCTCTTTCGCGACAGGCTTGGTGTAATCTGCCTTTTGATACCAGCGATCTACTATTTCACCATCTTCGTAGTTTAGATTGTCAGCAGTCCAAACTATATGGTTCCAGCCCTTGGGATCATAACAGACCCTTATGTGGGCAACACTGTTTGTATTGTTGCGAATAAACTCAAACTGCTCCCTTAGGTAGTTTAGCCCGTATTCAGTAATGGGACCGTCTATCCCTATGCGGGTGTGGTTCTCCGGAGTGCCCTCCGTACACTGACACCAGGCGTTAGCCGAAAAATTATTCAGAACAAGGTAAAACTGGGCTATGCGCGGTTCTGCAGGGACATTGCAGAACTCAGGTCCCTTGGATGCGCCTCCTAAATAAAAGGGAGGGCTCATCTCGTAAGCCAGCTCAAAGGGTTGGCCCAAAATTGTATCTGCACTTGCAGGGATGGTCATGTAGCTCCAGCGTGCAGAACCGCGGTCTATGTGGCTGTATGCGCCATTGCCACCGGCATCGTCATTGGCTCTTTCAAAGCCTCTGTCCGGGTTTGGAGCATCAACAGGATTCTCGTTATAGTTAAGTTTTTGTAACATGGACTTCGCCTCCTTTATTCGATTTTGATACTGCCAATATGGTTTGCACCAAGCTCTTCATTCCAGATGTCGTAATTGGCAAAACGTATGGAGCGTTTGTTTTTACTCTTTTCCTTTGGGTCATTAATTTTAAAGAATACATCGTAGTCACCGGCTATAAGGTTTTCCATCTTGACGCTAAAGCCAAAATCCCTCCATGCAGCTTTATTGTCTTCCAGGCTGTTGCCGTCTTCGGCAGGAAGCCAATCCCTTACATCTATATCTGTAATGGCAGAGAATGAAACTGAGCCGCTTTTATCCAATAATATTACTGAAACTTTTTTTTGGTTAAAAACTTTTCCCCAGCCCACGTTTTGAATTTTACCCTTAAAGCTTATAGTTCCATCCTTGGCTTTTATGCTTTCATCCAGATGAGCTTCTCTAAGCACGAAGCGATAACCCAGCCTGTCTCTGTAATATGCCAATGCACTTTGACCTTCGTATAGTGGGTCGTAGAAAACTTTTATCTTTTTATCTTCCCAGGGGTAGGTGAGTTCTACTTCTATATTTTCCCTTGTGTATTTATAGTCTGCCCTGGACTTGAATCTGTCCGCACCCTGCTGTATGCACATATAGCTCCAGCCTGAAATTTTACATTCATGTAGTATGGAAGGCATGCGGAGGATTACATTGTTATAGGGGCTGCCGAGGCGGCTTCCCACAGGCAGGAACTTGCCATTGTTTGCTTTGCCGTCTATAAGCTCGGGCTCGTAGGCAAACTGCTCTCCGCCAAAAACTGACATTCTTTTACAGAACTTCATAAAGCTGGTCCAGTTCCAGTCTGCAAACCAGGCAGGTCTCCATTTTGTGTCCTTAAATTCCTCAGGGATGGGAAGCAGCCTGTTAGTTCCGCTATCGTTGTATCCTATATAAGAACTTATTCTGCCGCCCGGAGCTTTTTCTTCAAACCTTGTTAGTGAAGGATCTACTCCATTGGGATTGTATCCCGGCAGTATGGGATCGTAAGCGAGCATCCTGTAGCCTTCGGTTAAAGAACCATTATAGCCATGGACATATTCTGATTCTGACCAGCCGGTGGAATCCCTGAATTTTCCTATGCGGGATTCCGGTGTGCCTCTTTTTATTTCGGGGAAGCTATCTAAATCGCCAAATGAATATTTTGTATTGTAGCTTCTGTTATACCAGTCAAGGAAGCCGCCTATATGTGTCATAATGGGCTTACCATCGGGAACTGCTTCCAAAAGTGAATCCAGTATTATTTTATAATGACCATGTCTTTCACATTCATAGTTGGAATGGCTTTCTCCCCAGGGACCAAAGCTGCCCGAATCAAAAGCCCATATAATATCGGAGTACTCATGGAAAATAGGCTTTAGCTGTTTGTAGTGATACTGTACCCAGTTCATTTCTGTAAAACCGTTTACTGTACATTTTCTAAAAATGGGAGAAGATCCCCGCCATGTACCTGCACCGGCTTTTGCAAGGTGCTCATCCAGAGCACCCTCTTTAAGGGGCTTTGTATAATCTGCCCTCTGGTACCAGTGATCTACTATATCTCCGTCTTCGTATTTTAAGTTGTCAGGAGTCCAGACCACATGGTTCCAGCCTTTGGGATCGTAATTTACTCTTATATGTGCAACGCTGTTAGTATTGTTTCTTATAAACTCAAATTGTTCTCTTATGTAGTTAAGACCATATTCTGTAATGGGTCCGTCTACTCCCACTCTTGTATGGTTACCCGGTACTCCCTCTGTACACTGGCACCATGCGTTGGACGAAAAATTATTTAACACAAGGTAGAACTGCACTATACGGGGCTCGGCGGGAACATTGCAAAACTCAGGTCCCCTTGATGCTCCGCCAAAATAAAATGGAGGTGTCATTTCGTATGCAAGTTTAAAGGGCTGACCTAGTATGGTGTCCTTGTCTGCCGGTATGGTCATGTAAGCCCAACGGGCAGAAGGTTTATCTATATCACTGTATGCGCCATTTCCTCCGGCATCGTCATTGGCTCTTTCAAAGCCCCTGTCCGGATTGGGAGCATCTACAGGATTCTCTTTATAGTTTAGTTTTTGTAACATTACATCTCCTAAAAAGCGAGAATTGATCCCGCATGCGGCTCAGTACCGCCGCAGAGTATACCGTTATCCAGGCGCACTATAATCTGCCCCCTGCCAAAGCCGGGAGGTCTAACAACAATTTCGTGTCCTCTGGCTGTAAGGGAATCCAGGGTGGACTGGGGCCAACCCTGCTGCATGTGTACCAGCTTACCCCTCTGCCAGAAAAAGCGGGGTGCGTCCAATGCCGCCTGCGGGTTCATGCCGTAATCTATCATGTTCATGCTCACCTGTAGATGTCCCTGGGGCTGCATAAAGCCGCCCATAACTCCCATGGGGCCTACGGGCTTTCCGTCTTTGGCTATAAAGCCAGGGATTATTGTATTGTAGGAACGTTTTCTGGGTCCTATGCAGTTGGGATGATTCTTGTCCATTTTAAAATTGTCTCCCCTGTTCTGCATAAGAAGCCCTGTACCGGGAATAACTACACCCGAGCCCCAGGCATTTGCTATGGACTGTATAAGGGAGATCATGTTGCCTTCGTTGTCTGCAGCAGCCAGGTAAACTGTTCCGCCGCTTCTGGGTTCACCGGGTTCCGGAAGCAGGGCATAGTCTCCTATTAAGGCACGACGTCTGGCTGCATATTCTTTGCTTATAAGGTCTTCTACTTTTACAGTCAAGAAATTTGGATCTGCGATATAAGCGTCTGCATCTGCAAAGGCGAGCTTTATGCTTTCTATCTGTCTGTGTACTGTGTAGGGGTCGCCATGTATTATAGGTTCAAAACCTTCCATTATATTAATGGCAATGCTGGCAGTAATGCCCTGACAGTTTGGAGGCAGTTCTAAAATATCGTAGCCCCTGTAGTTTACACTTACAGGATCTACCCATTCACATTGATACTCTGCTAAATCGTTATAGCGGAGTAAGCCATTGGTCTTCTCTGAATGTTCAGCCATCTTCTCTGCAAGGCGTCCACGGTAAAAGCTCTCTCCCTCTGTTGCCGCAATTTCTGCCAGTGAATCGGAGAGATCTTTTAAGGGCAGCACTGTGTGAGGAGGGAGAGCTTTGCGCTCAGGATAAAACATATCCAGGTAAGGATCGAAGAGCGGGTTTTTTGTTTCTATAAGTTTTTCTGCAAACCTGTTCACACCGCCCCTAAAGACGGCATGGCTCCTTGCCAATTCCACAGCGGGAGTAAAGGTCTCTGTCATGGGCAGCCTGCCAAAGCGCTTGCATAGTGCTGCCCAGCCTGCGACTCCGCCGGAAATTGTAACAGGCTCCCAGCCTTCGCCGGGTATGCTTTCAAAGCCACGCTCCCGCATGGCTTCGTAGGTATAGAGCTGAGGAGAGTAACCGCTTGCATTAAGACCGTAGATCTTATCCCCCACGCTTAAGATGGCAAAGAGATCTCCACCCGGTCCTGTGCCTGCCGGGTCTACCACAGCAAGAGCTGCAGCAGCTGCAACCGAAGCATCTATGGCATTGCCGCCTTTGCGGAACACAGCCATGCCGGCTTCTGTAGCCAGCGGGTGGGATGTAGCCACCATGCCACGGGAACCGTATACTGCATCCCTGTGGGAGGGGTAGGGGTAAGAATCTTTAAACGGAATCATGTGATCACTCTCCTAAAAAATTATCTTTGTGCTGCCAGGTACTGTTCCCATGCCCTCTGGTAAATATTTTCATATTCCCTAAAGCCCAGGGAGTTTAGCTGATTCATGTATGCATTAAAGCTTGCGTCTGTTATGGGGTTAGCACCTGTGATGAACCTTGCAACTTCCTGTTCTACAAAGTTGTCTATTACTGTTTTAAGGTCAGCAAGCCTTTGGCTTTCCTGGGGGGTAAACCATACAAGGCGTGGGAATGCGTCTACTCCATAAGGCCTTACATAGGTCTGCATCATGTGGGTAAAGTGGTTGTTTGGGAAATCAAGATTTTCTATGGCCCTAAAGCCTCTTTCACCTACCCTGGGTAAACCTGAAAGTACCCTCATGGAATTAAACCTGTAGATCGGAAGAGCGT
>Ga0099364_10015299_pt1 | contig 10122 bp, 10 predicted proteins | sample TergutTh196P3_FD_73070 | JGI IMG/M metagenome (GOLD analysis project Ga0099364, IMG submission 73070) | Microcerotermes parvus P3 segment gut microbial communities from Pointe-Noire, Republic of the Congo - Th196 P3 | ecosystem: Host-associated > Arthropoda: Insects > Digestive system > Gut ...
TTACCATACATTATAGTAGCTGCTCAGGAGGTACCCGTGAGAGTGGCTTTTTGAAGCTTTCCTAGCCAATAATGTGTTATATGGGCAGTGGCTGCCGCCTCTTGCCATAGAGAAGCGCTTCAAAAAGCCACTCTCACGGGTACCTCCTGAGCAAGTTACACACTATAAAAGTAACTGAACAGTTGCTTTTTCTCAAACAACTCCGCAGAGCATCTGATAAAGCTGTGTCATCAGCGGGATAGTGACTATGCAAAACAGAACTGATGTAATGTTTATTACGCTTGCAAGCTCCGCATCAGACTTAAACACCGCCGCAGATTGCGACACGTTTGACGCTGAAGGGGCCGAAAAACAAAGGACAAAAACGACCAGCACAGCTCTCCAGCGAGGCGCCCAGCTTCCGGCGCCGACCGCCCAAAACCCAACAATTGTCAAAGCCGGGAAGACCACCAGCCTGCCAAAAGTGACAAAGTATGCCCGCCTATTGGCCAATACTTTTTTAAGGTCGCTCCCCGCTATGATCATGCCTATCACAAACATGGCAAGCGGCCCGACCGTCGAACCGATCTGCGCGATGGCATTCCTTGGAATCGCCGGAAGCTGGAACCGGCTCACGAAAAGAACGAAACCGACCGCAATGGCTATGAGATTCGGGTTAGTCACAAGCTTCTTAAGGGATATTTGCTCCTTTCCGCCCATCACATACATTCCGTGAGTCCAGAAAAAAGTACTTTGGGCGATAATATACGAGCATACGAAAAAAACGCCCTCAGCCCCGAGCACGTTGTTTACAAGCGGGATAATCAGGTTTCCCGCATTGGAATAAATAAGCGAAGCCCGTTCTGCATTTGACATGGGCTTTGCCTTGTTCAGCAGCGCCGTCAAAGCAATATGCGCAAGTTTGAGGATAAGCGACAGTGCAATACCAAAAGCAAACTCAACAAGCTTCTCATTCGAGTACTCCAGTTGGTACGCATTTAAGATCATAAACGGCGCTATAACATACATGGTGAGCTTGGCGAGCACGACGCTATCTTCGCATTTCAATATTTTGAGCTTAACAACGCCAAAACCCACCAGTATCATGATGAATATAGCGGCTATCTGATTTATAAGCAGCAGACTGAACTCCAAAACCGTTCTCCTAACGCGGACAATCCGCAGTGGGATAATGCTTTCACACAATGCTGCCGTACAAGGCAACTCTTTGACTGGTTTTATTTTCGCGTCCGACTTTCAGCGCTGCAACGGCCTCAACGTAATATTCCAGCAGTTCATAAAGATTTTCAAAACAACTGCTCACTCCTGCATACAAATCGAATTGTTCAAAAAGGTTCCTGTTTTTACTCAAAAAATGTTTGACATCAAAGTCAATGTGCTTTGATGCCATGACCATAACGATGTAACCGGAGTAGATAGCGAACTTACATGATTTGTTCTTTTCCATCAGCAAGTCCCTGACATGTTCAAGCCCGCCGTTTTGCGCGTTGCCCTGCCTTAACTCTATGACAGCTAAGTGCAGAAAATAGCTTTCAAAACCTTCGTAAAGTATTTTAATATGAGCGGCATAAACCCGGGTGTCTCTGATTTCGCCATCAAGTATCCTAGTTATCAAAGAACTGAGATATGCATCTCCAAACTCTGTGTAATGCTCGTCGTCGCGGATTTTAGATGTAATTTTATCCGCGAGCGCATTAAAGGCTACTATGTCGTCCGCAGTTAAGGATGTATTGCACTCAACCATCACTAACTGTGCAACCTTGATTCGCTTCCGGTTGAAAACATACGCATGCACCCTGTCATATGCTAAATCGTCGCTTTTCAAAATGACTATTTTATCAGCGGTGGTAACGCTATATGTAAAATTGGTGTTTGCGAAAGCCTCCTGGGTTTCCTTGCTGAACGTCCCGGTAGATATCAGTTCATTCCAGATAGGGTCGTCAGTCACGACATCGGTGTACGCAATAAGGGAGTAGTTCGTGTCAAACATTGCAATGGGGTTTTCCAGAATACTATAAGCTCCGTCGAGAAGACTCTGAATGTCTCTTTCTTTTTTCATGGCTTTTATTTGTTCCAGCCTACCCATAGTATCAACCGCCTTTCTTAGATACGTCCCGCGCTGCCTGAAGAACTATCAAATATTAGTATGTGATACCAGCCCGGTTGCTAAGAGCCTTGAGAGCATTGCATGCATCCGCTTTTCATGGTTTAGCTGTCTGACAGTGTAATCGGGTTTCGCAAACGCCTCAATACCCAAAGCTATCATAGCTCCGATTATTAGCCCGGCAAAAGCGTCTATGTCAAAATCCGGATATACCCGCCCTATATCGATTCCATGCTGCAATATTTCAATGACATATTCGGCATCATTTGCGTTGTTATCGTGAAACATCGTATTCGCAACCCTATCTTGAAACAGCCTCATGTTGACGATTTTGGTGATTAGAATCATCCTTACATACTTTTTTTGATCGTCAGACATGTAATTTCGCGCGAAAGCGGTGACTATTTCATCCGCGCCCACCGTTTCAACAAGCTCCTTCATCTCGTCTACCGGCTTGCGATTATCGAAATAATGCGTTGAATAGTATTCGTACACATGCTCCAGTATCTTATCTTTACTTTCATAATGATAGTATATTGAAGCAGGGTTGATGCCGACTTTCTTTCCGATGTCCCGAACTGTAACGTTTTCATAGCCTAACTCGCTGGTCATCTCAATAAAAGTATCAAAGATACGTTCTTTAGTTTCTGAAAGCTCGATCATGGGTGACTTACCTCAACATTGTCGATGAACGATATACCATAGCTCAGTAGAAAAATGCGGCAACGGGCGGAGATGAAACCCCGCCCTCCGGTGCTTGACTATTTGATGCAATCGACAGGACCTCATTATTGTGTGTCAGGCCAACACCGGCGACATGCTTTAAGGCTTTCGTCCAATCGTCCGGCTGACCCCTAATCTCTGATCCCTGGCCCCTTGCGATCCGCAGATCGCTCTACTCCTGCCCTTTCTGCTGGCGTTCTTTTATGGCGTCTCTTCTTGATAGGTTGATGCGGCCGCGCTCGTCTATTTCAGTGACCTTTACCCAAGTCATGTCGCCTTCTTTGAGCACATCCTCAACCTTTTCGACACGGCGATTTTCAAGCTTTGAAATATGAACCATACCGTCCTTGCCGGGCACGAGTTCTACAAAAGCGCCTATTGGGATTATGCGCACGACCTTACCGTAATATAATCCGCCAACTTCAGGGACGAAGACGATGTCGTCTATCATCTTCTTCGCCGCACGGCAAGCTTCAATGTCGACAGAAGCAATGTAAATACTGCCATCGTCCTCGATGTCGACCTTCGCGCCCGTGTCGGCGCAGATTTTCTGTATGACCTTTCCGCCGGATCCGATGACTTCCCGTATTTTATCGGGGTGTATCTTCATCATGATCATCTTCGGAGCTGTCGGCGCAAGCTCCGCACGAGGCTCTGCAATGACCGGGAGCATTATTTCGTCGAGTATCTGTATGCGCGCTTCGCGCGTCATATTAAACGCGGATTCAATGACCGGGAACGTCAGTCCATCGTTTTTCAAATCCATCTGGATTGCCGTGATCCCCTTCTTTGTGCCGCCGACTTTAAAATCCATTTCTCCGTGAAAATCTTCAACGCCCTGTATGTCAATAAACGTCGTCCAGTCGTCGCCGTCCGAGATAAGACCGCATGAGATGCCCGCTACCGGTGCTGTTATCGGCACACCGGCATCCATCAGCGCAAGCGTAGATCCGCAGATTGCCCCTTGCGAAGTTGATCCATTCGACGATAAAACCTCTGACACAACGCGCAATGCATACGGGAACTCTTCCACGCTTGGCAAAACCGGCTCAAGCGCCTTTTCAGCGAGTGCTCCGTGACCATATTCCCTTCGGGAAGTCGAGCGTGAACCGCGCGCTTCGCCGACTGAGAACGATGGGAAATTGTAGTGGTGCATATAGCGCTTTGACTCTTCCTCATAAATTGTGTCGAGCCTTTGCACGTTGGAAATAGTACCCAGAGTTGCAACTGACATGACTTGAGTTTGCCCGCGCGTAAACAATCCGGTACCGTGAACCTTTGGCAAAACGCCGACTTCGGCGGCCATTGGACGTATCTCATCCATTGCCCTCCCATCGACGCGCTTACCTTCCAAAAGCCATGCCTTTACGACCTTCTTCTGGATCCTGTATGTAATTTCCTCAAGCTGTGAGTTGATTTCCGGATATTCCTCCCCGAATTCCTGTATCATGCGCTCAACAACTGCATTGTACCGCTCTTCACGGACGTTCTTGTCGTCGGTATCCATAGAGTGCTTAACCTCATCAAGGTATTTATCGACAAGTTTCGCAAAAAGGTCATCATTGAATGAAGCTTGTTCATATGTGAACTTCGGTTTACCTATCTCAGAAACCATTTGACTAATAAGCGCGATGACAGGCTGGATGGCTTCGTGGGCCTTCCTGATGCCTTCAAGCATGACATCCTCCGGTATCTCATTGCCTTCGGCCTCGATCATTACTACTTTTTTTGCGGTCGAAGCTATGGTACAGAACATATCGGTCGTTTCACGCTGAGCCGTTGTTGGGTTGATGATATACTGGCCGTCAATGTATCCGAGCGCTACGCCGCCGATAGGACCGTTAAACGGGATGTCGGAAATCGAAACTGCGGCCGATGCACCGACCATCGCGGCGATTTCCGGCGAACAGTCATGATCGACTGCGAGGATCGTACAGGTGAGCACCACGTCGTTGCGCAAATCATCCGGGAATAGCGGACGCATGGGCCTGTCAATCATCCGCCCTGCCAGCACAGCGCGCTCCGACGGCCTTGCTTCACGCCGCAGATAACCGCCGGGGATTCTGCCAACTGCGTACAACTTTTCCTCAAAGTCGACCGACAGCGGGAAAAAGTCTATCCCGTCGCGCGGTCGGGGTGACGCTGTGGCAGTGACGAGCACAGCCGTTTCTCCGTACCTGACAAGTATGGCTGCGTTTGCGAGTTCAGCCAGCTTTCCGGTCTCAAGTGTAAGCGGACGCCCTGCGAAGTCAATGGTATACTTTTTTTCTTGTGGAAAATCTCTTTTTTGGATGATCATTATTTACCTTACCTTCTTATTCCGAGTTTTGCGATACATGCCCTGTACCGCTCTACATCCTTTTTCGCTAAGTAATCAAGCAGACTCCGGCGTCGCCCGACCATTTTGAGCAGACCTAGTTCACTGTGCTTGTCTTTTTTATGGACTTTTAGGTGTTCTGTGACCTGTTTGATGCGCTCCGTGAGGATTGCAATTTGAACTTCCGGTGAGCCGGTGTCGGTTTCGTGGGTGCGGTTGTCTTCGATTACTGTGATTTTTTCAACTTTCGTGATCATTGTGTTTTTGATAATCCTTTCTTTCTTCGTAATTTTTATCCTATGACCGAGTATCGGGTGGAAAGATACCGGGTTCTATCCGGCTTTGTCCCGAAACTAAGCTCATGGATATCGCCAGTGCATACTAACATACATTGTAAAAATTGTAAAGTATAATTTGATTAAAAGCTGTTGCTTATGCAACCTCCACATAGTATAATGAATCATCTTATCCTGATTCTTTCGTTCTCAATTTCCAATTCCGGTAACAACTGCGCGCAATGCGCGCCTTGCTCCGGCGAAAGGCTGCACTAGTTGGGGAGTTAGCGGTGCCCTGTGACCTGCAACCCGCTACAGCAGGGATGAATCCCGGCCCCCGGACTTGTGATGTGTTGACAGCCCTTGATAAGCAGCGATGACGATCCGGTCTCGCGCAACGTAAATTCGTGAATCATGTCAGGCGGGGAACCGAGCAGCATTAAGCGAAACCTTACGTGTGCCGCGAGGCAACCGGTTCTGAGCCGGCTGTCAGGCAAGCGGGTATATCACATTTTCAAAGGCCGGTGTGCAGTCTTTCGGAGGAGCAAGCTATGTATCAGGCTTTATACAGAAAATACAGGCCGAAGACTTTTTCGGATGTTGCAGGGCAAGAGCATGTCACTGTTACGTTGCGGCGGCAGATAATCAGCGGGAGGCATTCTCACGCATACCTGTTCGTCGGGACACGAGGGACAGGCAAAACAACGTGCGCCAAGGTGCTCTCGCGTGCAATTAACTGTCTGTGCCCTGAGGATGGGGATCCGTGCAACAAGTGCGCATCCTGCATCGGTATCGAAAACGGCTCGATACTTGACGTACTTGAGCTTGATGCCGCGTCAAATAACGGTGTCGACGATGTCCGCGCGCTGCGCGAGGAGGCTATCTATAGTCCCGCAACCGTGAGCAAACGTGTGTACATCATAGATGAAGTGCATATGCTTTCTAATTCAGCGTTCAACGCACTCTTGAAGATATTGGAGGAACCTCCGGAACATCTGGTGTTCATCCTTGCAACGACAGCACTGCACAAAGTTCCGGCGACGATATTGTCACGCTGCCAGAGGTTTTCTTTCAAAAGGTTATCACTCGCTGCGATAACCGCAAGGCTTGATATTGTCGCTGAAAGCGAAGGATTCACGTTGACAGAGGATGCCGCTAAAGAGCTCGCGTCGCTGGCGGATGGCTCTATGCGCGACGCTCTTTCGCTGCTTGACCAGTGCGCTTCTGAAACAACTGTTGATTTGCAGCGTGTGATTGATATGGTTGGTTTGGTCGGTCACCATGAGATTCTTAGTATACTTAACGCCGTTGCTGGCACAGACGCGGCAACAGCTTTGGACATTCTTGATAAAGTTTACAGCGATGGAAGAGACATGTCTTCCCTCCTGAGCGAGTTGGCAGCGCTTGTACGCGATGTACTCGTTTACAAACTTTCCTCAGATTCTCCCCTGTTAAGCGGGGGTTTCAGAGTCGCCGATCTTTCCGCTTTGTCCGGGAGTATTTCACACGAAAGGCTGTTTTCCTACCTCGAAGTGCTGCGCGAGGCGGTTTCTAACCTGTCACGCGGCGACAATGCAAAACTCACAGTGGAAATGAGCCTTATGAGGATGTGCGATGAGCGGTTGGCAAATGATGCTGCGGCGCTCTTGGCACGGATAGAGAGGCTTGAGAACGCAATGGGTGCGGACAAGGGCTCAGGGGTCAGGGGTCAGGAGACGAGAGAGCAGGGAGCACAGGTCAGAAGTCAGGAGACGATGGCGCAGGGGGCACAGGATAGTGGGCAGGAAACGATAGACGATGTGACGCTGGTGTCGGGTTATGAGATTACGCAGCATAGCGACATTCATACTGAAGATTCGGAATCTCGGATCGCGAATTCCCAATTAGCCGGAGATGAAGGTTTTTGGCAGGGTATCTTGAACCTTCTCAAAAATGATATGTCGATATATTCTTTGCTAAGCGACGACGCAAAGGTGTGGGCGGAACTGCAGGAGAATATTCTCACCATTCGCGCAGCAGATATGTTCACTGTTAATCTCATTGAGTCCAAAAAGTTTTTAGAGCCGCTTATGGACGCTGCTCGAAAGGAAATTGGGAATAGCACTGTAATACGCGTCAATATTGGCGAGTCCAACACTGACGATGGCAGGAAAAGGAAAATCGATGATTTAGGTAAGTTTGACATTGTTAAATTTGAATAATAAAAAGGAGTGTGGTCATTTTGGCAAAAGGCGGATTTCGCGGCGGCGGCTACGGCGGCGGAGGCGGTATGAACATGAACATGATCAAGCAAGCGCAGAAAATGCAGGCGGACATGCTCAAGATGCAGTCCGAGATGGAGGAAAAGACATATTCGGCTAAGTCCGGCGGAGGCGTTGTCACTGCTGTCGCTAACGGCAAACATGAACTGACCGAGTTGGTCATTGAGCCGGATGCTGTCGACCCCGAAGATGTCGAAATGCTCCAAGACCTGATCGTTGCAGCAGTCAACGAAGCAATGCGCAAGGCGAGCGACGACATGAGCGAGTCCATGTCGAAACTTACCGGTGGTCTGAATCTGGGGTTCTAGCATGAAATACTCATATTATTGCGATTCTCCCGTTGGACGGATATATATCGCAGAATCGGACAACACGATAACCGACGTGGTTTTTCATCCTGTCGGGAATTCAATTGAAAAGAAAACGCCGCTGATTACGCTCGCGGCGGAAATGCTGCGCGAATACTTTGATGGCAATCGCGAAGTTTTTGACCTTCCGCTAAAAGCCGAAGGAACGGAGTTTCAGAAAAAGGCGTGGACCGCGCTGCTTTCCATACCATATGGGGAAACGCGCACATATAAAGAGCAAGCCGAAGCCATTGGAAACCCAAAAGCATGCCGCGCTGTCGGTGCCGCAAACGGAAAAAACCCGATCAGCATCATTATCCCATGTCACAGGGTTATTGGTTCCAATAAATCACTCATAGGCTACGGCGGCGGTCTTGATATTAAAAAAGCGCTGTTGGAACTGGAATCACACAAAATGCGTTAGGAACTAAGTTCCCAAGTTCGAACAAAAAAGTCACAAATTTCGTCATTGCGGACACTAATTTTTCCGTTTTATTTGGCGTAGGAGCTTAGGCCTTTTGTCCCAAGCGCCTATTCCCTATTCTTCTTTCCTCGCTTTCCACGCCACCGACTTTTCTCTACCTCGTTATTCTCCTGGGATTCGTCTTTCATTTTAAGCACTATTTTCTCGTTTGCGTATTTCTCTGCTAACTCAACTGCTATAGACTGATCAATTTTCTTTACTTCATACAGGGTATGGAGCATTTTTTCCAGTTCAAGCTCCCCAAGATCCAGCCAGACTTTTGCTTCAATATTTATAAGTCTTTTATGCCGTGAAGTGTTTCGCAGCTGAGGTTTGATTTCGTTGAGTATTCGCATATATTCAGTTTCATAGCAATTGATATAATGGCGGTATTCTTCGCTATAAGCTATTATATCATCTGTATATTCCACAATTGTTTTTGACATTTTAATTACCTCATTATATGTGAGTGTGGCTATCGCTTCTGCCTTAAACTTCTAGAAGTTCCAGTGTGTCCAAGATGTCATACAGCGCGTTTTTTTGCTCATCGTTTCGATAGCGTATTACGAAAGCCACTCCAAAATTATCTTCATTGTCTGCGAGCTCATGTATCCATGCCTCAAATGTCTCTCCATCATTAACTCCGGAAACGAACACACCCTCGACAGATGAGCGCTTGATTGGACCTGTACCACTGACATTTGACGCACTTCCATCTAAGTATACATTCAAAATGGTTTCTGCTCGCGCATAAGCGCCATTTGGTAGATGAACCGGGGTTATTGATAACGATGCGTTTTCTCCGTCTGTGTAGGTAAACAGTTCTCCCGAACTCATAGGTGTATATTCAAATAATTCCTCATCCGCATATATAATAAGTAAAACGTTTCTGAATACCTGCATTTGATATTGCTTGCCTGTCGGTTGAACGGATGGCTGAGTTTGATGATTCTCAGACGGTCCTGCCATTGAACCGTCGCCTGTCGGTGATGACGACTGATTGCCCGCAGATATTTCCGTTCCGCCAGGTGCGCTCCCTGACACGGATGCATCGCGTTCCCCGGCATCGCGGTTATTACTGTTTATGACTATTAGTTCGATGATAAAGACGACTAACGCTATTGCACACACCAGTGTGAAGATCAAGAGTGTGTTTTTTACGGTTTTACTCATCTGCGCTGATTCCTCTCAACTTTTCGATTCCGGCGGCGATGCGGAGGAGCGTTTCGTCGCGACCAAGTATCCGGCATATTTCAACAGCGCCGCCCGGAGTCACAGCTTTGCCGGACACCGCAATGCGCACAGGCCACATTAATGTGGCATTTTTTACGCCGAGTTTTTCCGCGAGAGCAATAAACACGTCATGTACAGTCTCGTTAGTCCAGTCGTACAGGCTTTCAAGAGCTGTGTTCGCGGCACGGAGCATATCAAGCGATACCGCCTCGTCGGTTTTTGACTTCTTGTGTATGAACAGTTCTGTGGAATACTCGGGAAGGCTGTCAAAAAAGTCAATTTTATCCGGGATATCGCAGAGTTTCTCGCAACGCGCTTGAAGTATCGACGCGACAGCCTCGACGGAGATGCTCTCTTTTTTTATTGCCTGCCTTATATACGGACGCGCCAACTCCGAGA
>Ga0099364_10015300_pt1 | contig 10121 bp, 8 predicted proteins | sample TergutTh196P3_FD_73070 | JGI IMG/M metagenome (GOLD analysis project Ga0099364, IMG submission 73070) | Microcerotermes parvus P3 segment gut microbial communities from Pointe-Noire, Republic of the Congo - Th196 P3 | ecosystem: Host-associated > Arthropoda: Insects > Digestive system > Gut ...
CGGAATCTGATGCTTTTATAAAATAAGTTTTTACAAATTTTTCAGGCATTTCAATTATTTTTGTACTTTTCCACACTTCAATTGCATGTGTTGTGTACTTTTTAATTTTCCTTTTACTAACGGTATGAATTTCAAGAATTTTAAAATTATCTTTAAGATGTACAGGTTGCCATGCTATACAATCTTCAAATGTTTGAGATAAGCAAAGAGAAATCGTTATAAAAATAAAGAACGTAATAAATATTGATTTTTTTTTCATATCAAGAACTGTTAATTATTTAAAAATTCCATTTACCGAAATTCCTATAAAACCAATTTTCCCTCTAAATATTTTTTTTATAGTATCAAGATAGTTTACCATATTATTAAATATTTTTTTCATTCAGAATTAATGGCATCTTTTTGTTCAGGCTTTACATAATACAAACCCTGCAAATTTGGAGTTACATAAATCCGACCTGCCCAACCATTACGAGGCCAGGGAATATAAGCACCATCAATTAATACTTCATAAGGACGCCAATCTTTTGGTCCTGTACATTCCAACATATTTACTTCCATTTCATATTTTTTCCATCTCAAAATTCTTTTTTTAGATTTTGTTTCACCTTTTTGAGAAACAATCATATACCATAAAGTATCGGAATCTGATGCTTTTATGAAATAAGTTTTTACAAATTTTTCAGGCATCTCAATTACTTTTTTACTTTTCGACCTTTCAACTATATATGTAGTAACTTTTCTTATTTTCCTTTTACTAACAGTATGTATTTCAAGAATTTTAAAATTATCTTTACTATGTACAGGTTGGCATCCCATATTATCTTCTATTGTTTGAGAAAAACAAAGAGAAGTCGTTATAAAAATAAAGAAAGTAATAAATATTGATTTTTTTTTCATATCAAGAACTGTTAATTATTTAAAAATTCCATTTACCGAAATTCCGGGCATATCTGTCAAAGCCCTAATTATAGGAGTTGCCCTTCTAAATTCATCAAGCAACATAGCATCTCTTTTATCATAAAAATTTTTATAAAGTTTTATCGGAGGTTGTTTAGTTGCCCTGTTATGTGCAGGTTCAAAAATAGTGTAATAAGTAGGATACTTTCGGCTTGCAGGATAAGCCTTAGTACCTTTTCTCAATGAAATTTTTCCTCCTTTATAAGATTCTGTTATTTCGTGTAAAAGAGTTTGCCCCTCTCCTTTTCTCCCAAAAGTATCTAAAACCTTATTCAAAAACGGATTTACTCTTTGGTCGGTTGAAATATACGAAGGGTCTTTTGTATCAGAATTATAAGCAGTGAAATCATTACCCCAAAAAGCACCTCCTTCGTCATTTCCTATATATTTATTATCGTAAGTAGAAGTTACATTTACAGCAATATTTGCATCATTAATAATCTTCATTAATTTTCTATCATTTCTACTTGTTGGTATGGCATCTCCAAAACGATTAATCCTGTAAGTATCAGTTAAATCCATATTAACACTTGCCGAAATCATTCCGGTTTCTGCATTTCTTGTGAGAGATAGATTTGAAATAGCCTGTAATTGCCTAAATGACATTTGGGCTGCTCCATCATTATCATCTTTCCCTTTTATAACAAGCGTTTGTCCCGTTGGGTCAATGTATTTTAAAGGGCAATTTCTTGCGTAACTGTAACAGTAAACCCCCTTTTCTGTCGCGCTCGCACAATACAAAACACCGTTTTCTTCGTAGGTGTAGGAGTTTTCAATGACCGGTACGGGCTCGTTAAAAACGTAATTTTGTATTACACAAAAATTGTAATAATCAAAGTTTTGGGGTTGAACTGTAAGCATTTTCGTCATAAAAATTTACGGCTTTTTACAATGCCACAAAAGTATAATATTTTCTTTTTCAATTGAAAAACTTTTTTTCAGTTGAAAGAAAAAAGGAGCATAAAACAAAACAAATCTTTAAAACCGCTTATGCACCAAAAAGCGTAAGCGGACAAAGGATGTCAAGGTTGCAGGTCATTTTTTTAGGTGCGTGGGTTTTGTGTGTGGCAAAAAAATGAATGCACCCGAAGGGCTTGACCTTGACAGCCTTTGGGAGCGGGCTATCTTTGCATAAGCGGTTTTAAAGATTTTAATCCATATATACCTTGCTGCCGGCTCAGGCTCAGCCGGTTCGACCGTAGGGAGAGGCTTATAATCACATCATACCGATTGTTACCGGAGTGTTCGGGAGCACTGCGCCACGATGGTAGTAGCATTGCGCAATAATGCACGGCTTGCCGTCAGGCGGGGGATGGTGATAAACACGCTACGAGTGATAAAAGTAAAAAGTTGGTGTACTTTTCAAACGAGCGTGCGCCCCCGCTTGCGGCAAACCGATTATGCGCAGTGCGTTAGGACAAATCCCGATTATTTCAACGGATGAAACAGTTCCAACTGTTTTGATAAATCGGTCAAGTCTTGACTTCTGTATTCTTCTGTGCTTTTTATGCTCTTGTGCCCCGCCATATATTGCACCTGCCGGATATTGTTCGATTTTAACCAGTTCATAATCACCGATGCGCGTATTTGCCGGCTGTCTCTTATTTCCGGATTTTGTTTCTTTACCTGTTTGATAATGTTACAAATCATATCACTTTGTTTTTTTCTTGGAAACAGGTAAGGATTGGAACTAACCTCTTGTAACTTGTAACTCGTAATCTGCAACTCTTCAAGATAACTTTTCATCGGCAGGATTTGATTTGCCTGTAGTTTCAACGTTCTTGCGTTGCCTTTTCTTGATGCCGGGATATAGATTTTTCCTTCCATTAGGTTAATGTGCCCGGTTTCCAATTTGCCGATTTCTCCACTTGCCAACCCTTGAAAAACAAGAAGTCCGAGTATAACGATGTTTCTTTTATGCAATTTGTCTGTTCTTTGGTTTATGTGTTCCCATCGGGGCAGGTTCACAAAGTTTTGATAAATGTTTTCAAGTTGTTGCACCGTTAAAGTTTCCGGCAACACTTTTTTTCCGTTTCTTCTTATTTTAATACGTTTGACGATGTTTTGTGCAACAGTTCCGGTTTCCACAAGATAATCAAAGTAAACCCGGATAGCGTTAATTTCGTTGATGATACTTTGGTTTGTTATACCCCGTTTTCTTTCACTGTCAATAAATTGCAAGACTTGATTATAGGTAGTTTTTTCAAGATTGATGTTCTGAGTAATGCCCCAGTTTTTAAAGCGATTAATTTGCTGGTTCTGTATCTTAACCGTTTTCTCCGAGTAACCGCGTTGTTGCCGGTAAGTTGTAAAGTCCATCGTTTTCAGTTTTCAGTTAATCACTAATCATTAATCACTAATCACTATTAGCAATGTGTGTGTAAATCTGTGTGGTTTCCAAACTGCTGTGCCCCAAAAACTTCTGTATCATCTCTATTTCCATTCCCTGTTGCAATAAGTGCGTGGCGATGGAGTGGCGCAAAGTGTGCAAACTCGGCTTTTTAACTCTCAAAACACTGCTGCCGCTGTTTTTTGCCAACCGGCGAAGTCGTAAGGATAACGCCGGTGCACTGCAGTTTTCACCATACTGATTGATAAAAAAACTGTCGGTTTCTGTTTCATTCCCGGCAACTAAAACAGTTCTTCCAACTTGCAGATATTCAGTAATATATTTCAAATTGTTTTCCGTTACCGGAACGTGCCTCTCCTTGCTACCCTTGCCTTTGCGAACATAAACGAGTTTGCGCTCAATAAGTATGTCGTCTGTGGTCAGGTTCACCCCCTCACTTTTCCGAAGTCCGCAACCATAGTAAATGCTCAACATCGCCCTGTCGCGCTGTGATACCGCTGCCTGTTTTGCCTGTGTGTTTTCATTGGCAAAATGGTGTTTCTGATAGGTGGTTTCATACAACTGGCTAATCTCTTTCATTGTCAGTATGGTTCGGGGTTTATAGTTGTCTTCCAGATATTCCAAATTATCCGGCGTTGGCTTGTCTATTTGCTGCAGGTACTCAAAAAACTTGTTCACACTTCCGATGGCTACGTTAATGCTGGCATTCATCAAACCCGAACCGTACTTTTTGTTTTCTCTGTGTTTGAGATAGTTTGCAAACTGTTTTACTGTTTCCTCGCTCATATTTTCAATGCCGGGAATGCCGCACTGTTCCAAGTAAAGCAAAAACTCCCTAATGTTTCGCTTTCGCGTTTTAATGGTTTCTGTGCTGTAATTGAGTGTTTTAAGCCACTTTAAAAAACCGCTTTCGAGTTCGTTAAACTGCGGGCTGCTGATTTGGGTTTGTATGCTCATTTTATTGGTTTTGTGTTATTGTTGGCTGATATGGTTGCACTCCTACGGAGTGCGCTATGGGCAGGGGGCTCATTCTTCCCCGCGCTGCGCTACGCTTGCACGGGGTTATTCATATTTCACGCCTCCGGCGTGATTCCTTTCTGCTTTCCCATTAATCATCTCATCGTCTCATCATCTCATTAAAAAAGTGTTGCTGCTTGTCCCCTTTGTGAAGATTGTGAAGATGGGTTAAAAAACTTCCGTATCCCCTGTGTTTATTAGCGTTTCCAAATTCACAAACTACCTTGTGAAGATAGTGTGAAGATGATGTGAATATCACCCTTTCTTCAGTTTGCTCAAAATGGTATCCATAATTTCCATACCCGATTTTAACAACTCAAAGTCGTCCCAAACAACAATTTCATATTCGTGTCCCGGCTTGTGATTGCGGCTGATGCAGCGGATTAGTCCCCGCTTTTCTAATTCGGTAATGTAACGTCCTAACGTCATCGGGTGCATTCTCAAGTGTTTGCGTATGTCTTTGGCGTAAAAGGTCTTTACTTCCATTTGCCCTACAACTGCTTTCAAACTCTCAAAGAAGTTCCGTGTTTTGCCGCTCAACTCGTCCGATTTTCTAAGCAGGTTCTCCCGGCACAACCGGTTTGCCCACTCTACATCTTCCAATGTGCTGATTAAATACCTGTTGCCCTCGCTGTCGGTGGTGGTTTCTCGCTGCCGCCTGTTCCACAGCGTTACCGATTTGATGAGCGTTAGGTAATGGTTCATCGTGCGCATTTTCTTGAAAACGTAGGTAGGCAGTTCCAACTCCGGCGCAAAGGGTATCACGACCTCTATCGGTTGAACAAGCAACTGACAAGCCTTTAGCAAGTTTATGTTCTGCTCATACTTCTTAAAGTCAATCAGTCCGGCGGCTACCTTGCCTTGATACTCCAACACCTGCGCCTCGTGTTTGGGGCTTTCTTCTACCTGTATCAAAAAACTACGGTTGGCGTTGTCTTCATACACCTTGTCTTTGGTGGTGGCACCGGCAACACAAACAGGTCCCTCTACTTGAAGATAAACCTGTTTGCTGTCGCCTGTGCGCGAGTTTGTTTTAGTAGAGAAACGCCTAATACTTTGGTTACTCATAAGTTCCCGTAGCGGTAGTAATGCACTGTAAGCACCTTCCAAGTCTTCCTGTAACAAGATTTTGTGTTTAAAGAAGTCTTGCGGTGTATAGTAAAGCGTATTTTCACTTAAAGAAGTGGTAATGTTAATGTGCTGTTTGGGAACAGTTGCGGCAACACCCTGTAAAAGATGCGTTTTGCCGCTGCCGCTGCTGCCCATCACAATAGCGTGAAGCGGGTTTTTGAAAAAACGTGTCAAAAAGATAAAGAACAGTAGCGTAGCATTTTCCTGTTGCCCAATCATACCCAGATTACCAAGAAGATTACAGGTGTGTTCGGTTAAATCGCTGCTCTTCAAAAAGTCGGCTGCCGCTTGCATAACTTCGCGGCTAAACAGGTCAACGGTTTTCCGCTCTTTGTTGGTTTCGCTCTGTCGTTTCTCTTCCCGCCTGCGCTGCCGGTAATCTTCCAACTCTTTAGTCAGTCCGGTAATCGCCTCGCTTACTGTTCCGGTGCTCACTTCCAACTTCTCGGCTGCCTGTTTTATTAAGCGGTCGGTTTGGCTGTGGCTGTACAGGTCTGCCGTATCTCTAAAACTCAGATACTCATTATCTCTCAACCGGATATGTAGCGTTGCCCGCAGTCTGTTCACCGTATGTATCTCAATGCCACCCCAAAGCGTAATGAGCAACTGCGAAGTCTCGTAACTCATAAAGTCGGGAGTAATTTTCAGAGTGGACGAGTGAACCGGTGAATCGGTGGACGAGTGAACCGGTGAATCGGTGGACGAGTGAACAAGTGAATCGGTGGACGAGTGAACAAGTGAACGAGTAGACAAGTTTTCTTGTCCACTCGTATCCTTATCCACTTGTCCACTATTTTCAGTTGAAAAAGAAAATACCTGCCGTTGCCCCAACAAATGGGCGAAGATACCGCTTTCGTGGCTTTGTGCCAAACTGTTTACATCTTCGCCATCGGGGGTTGCAATAACGGATAGCCGAAGAGCCTCATTTATTTGCTTTATTCTTAGTGCCGTTTCCTTTACTGCTTCCCTGCCGGCAGCGTCCCCATCGAAGAACAAAATCACCTCTTCCAATTCCTTTAACTCTTTAATGGCTTGCGCGTGTTCCTGCGTAAAACCCTTTGTACCGTACAATGCCAAAACGCTACAAGTTACGGGTGACAGGTTACGGGTTACGTCATCTCCTTTTGTAACTTGTAACTCGTCACTTGTAACTAATAAGGTGGCTGCGTCTATCACGCTCTCCGTCAGTATCAAAGTTTTAGTGTCGGCTTTGGGATAACCCGGATACAGCCCCTTGTGTTCGCCCTCCAAGTAGTGATGTCCACTTTCAATGTGCCGACCGTAAAGGCTGACAATGTTGCCGTTTTTATCAAAAAGCGGAAAAACGATACAGTTCTTAAACCGCGTGTAGTAACAGTTTTCTCTCTTAAACCTGTCCGGCTTTAACAGACCTGCCTGCAGATACTCCTGTTTGTGCTGTTCGGTAATATCTTTTCCAGCGTGCAGCGTTCCCGAATCATAGCCAACAGTAAGGCGTGTATAATCCAACTTGCGACTATCCAAATACGCCATCGCTTTTTTGGTTTTGGTAACAATTATACTCCGCGCAAAGTGCGTAAAAGCACGAGTTAAAACAGTGGACGAGTGGACGAGTGAACAAGTAAACGGTTTTTCTTGTCCACTTGTAACCTTGTCCACTTGTCCACTGGTAATTTCGTCTCCTTGTCCACTTGTCTGCTCGTTCACTTGTCCACTAAGTGCGGCAGCCTTAACAAGTGCCTGATGTTTATCGCAGTTCTCAAGCCGCTGCACGAGTTCTATCTGGTCTCCGGTGGCTCCGCAGCCAAAACAGTGAAAGGTGTTAGTTTCGGGATAAATCCGGCAACTCGGCGTATCGTCCTCGTGAAAAGGACAGCGGATTTGTTTGTTCCGGTCGGGTGTAAGGTTGTAGTGCTGCAACACGGTTGCTATTGAAAGGTGCTGTTTAATGTCGGAGATTTCCATTGTTTGATAGTTTGTTAAAATTATTTTTTGTGTTTAAAATCATAGCGCAAAAATAATAAAATATGTATAATAACGCATATCATTTAAAATTATTTTTTTATGTATTGTTTCTTGCTGCATAAATTACTATTTTTGTGGCGTCTTAAATCAATCTTTATATGATACAAATTGCAGATAAAATAAAAAAACACAGAACCGCTAAAGGTTTATCACAAAAAGAAATCGCTCTTGAAATTGGCATTGACCAAGCACAATACAGCCGGATTGAAAACGGTAAAGTAGAACCAACACTCTCATCATTAGAAAAAATTGCCGACGCGCTTAACGTGAGCCTGACAGAACTATTTGATGACAATATAGTGCTTGATATAAACTCCTACGACAAATCGGCTATTGATAAACTGCGCCTCGTGGAAGAACTTGAAGAAGAAGAAAAAAAATCAATATTCAATATCATCGATATTGCAATTTCAAGAAAACGACTGAAAGACAACTTAATTGAAGCACTGAAAGTATAAATAAAAACAGCCCGCATTTCTGCAGGCTGTGGAAAGCAACTTTTTAAGGTGTCTAAAATTATTCAAAACGTCCTTCATAAACTAATTCCAAATGTTCCTTACTCTGAATTTTATAACTTCTTCCTATAGGATGAAAGTGACCAAAAGATTCTGAAGGGTAACCTTCTATTACAGTCATTTTTTTCTTAAGTTCATCTGTAATTTTTCTATAAACACTTCTTTCCATCGTTGTGTCTAATAATAATTCTAAAGGTATTCCGTGAAATTTTTCTAAATTAGTAGTATCAAAAAAATCATAATTCCATTCATCTTCAATATGATAAATAGCAATTAATTTATCATCAACAAATGTATAATACTGTAACCACATATTATAGCACAATGCTTCATAAAAACTTATAAAACAATCATTTTTCTTTTTAACAAACTCAATATTTAATATATTGGCACTCATTCCGAAGTCTACTGAATCATAAAGAGAAATCATTTCTTGGATAATAGATATCATTTCTTTGGATAATCCATTATGAATATTTTCTTTATCACATATTATCACATCATTTTCAACAATATTTGCCTTTATTTCCAACTCTTGGCTGTTATTGCAAGAAATCATAGTAATAATTAAAATAAATATTATCTTTTTCATAACCTAAAAACCTAAATTATAGTAGAGACCCATTGAATTGTTTACAGTTCTAATAAAAATATCCGATTTCCAAGGTGTATAATGATAAAGCGTATTAGTAGGAACGTGATAAATATAATGTTTTGGAAATACTGTATTTGTTCCATTATTAGTTTTAAACCAAGTATTTATATTTTGCATACCCTCATTTCGATATCTATAATATCGGTTTATTATACTAGCCATATCAGAACTTCCATATTGATTATATGAAGCACCTTTTGTTATTTGATGAGAGTGCATATCAAAAATCATGTCAAATTCGTTAAAAAGCCCCATACTCGTTGCAGAGTTAACATATTTTTCATTATGGTTAGTGTTAATAAAATAATTAGAATTTCTATATCCTTCAATAATCCATTCTACAGTTGAATTTTCCGATGCAAATTTAAAAATATTAAACATATCAGATTTAGAATCCTCACCGCCAATTGCATAAGATCTTGAATATTTGCTTGATTTATCCGTTGATGCTAATTGTTCTAAAATACCATTTACAGCAATTCCTTTCAAATCAGACAATCCTTTTGATACTTTGATTGAGTTATTGGTTTCTTTACCATTTTCATCTAAAGCAATAAGCCGGTTAAAATCATCTGTGGTTCTTCTCAATAAACTTACATTCCCATTTCCATTTATTCCATAATCATCAAACACATCTCTATAACTCTGCCCGCTCGGGTCCGTGTACATGAGCGGGTTGTTCCTGCAGTAAGTATATCTGTTAAAATCTTGTGTAAAAGAAGAGTTTGCCACATATTTGTCGGGGCTAAAGAATCGTGCAATTACGGGGTCGTAGAGCCGCCCATTCATATTGATAATCTTAAAGAATGGATAATGTTCGTGCCCGGTAAAGCCGCGGGCGGTAATGGGGAAAGATAAACCATAGGAAAGAGAATCGCCTCGCTGTGGTGGTATTACTATTGAAGGTGGATACGACTTCTTCTCAAAGGCATAATTGCCCCAGGGGTCAAAACTGTTGCGCTGCACCACCTGCCCCGCCTCGTTGGTAATAGCGCAGTAACTGCCCACATGGTCGGTGTGAATATAGTACATATAATCTATCGGTATCGTATCAAAACCACGATAGATGCCCGGTTCTTCACCAGCTTCCAATTCATAATAATCGCTCGAATCTTTGGGAAGTACTCGGTTTGCGATATGCAACGCCACTATACCGTTGTCGCCGTAAATGTAATGATAATAGAGAGTTTTGCCTGCAGAATCTACCTCTTTTTCGTAATACTTATTAAAATAATATCGCGTACTCACTATGGTATCGTTCTTTTTCAATACCGCTTTGTTTCTTTGCTGGTTGGCACCGTAAGAGAGTTCCAATTGGTAATCCCCCTCAGTAATTGTTTTAGGCTGGTTATAGAGGTTGTAAGTAACAACACACTCATTTACGGAAATTAGATCCTCGTTTATCGGTGTTATTTGTTTTACTGCGTGTGGTTTACTGCTGTTGTAAACATAATTTCCAACCCGAGAGTTTTTATTTATATTTCCATTA
>Ga0099364_10015301_pt1 | contig 10119 bp, 3 predicted proteins | sample TergutTh196P3_FD_73070 | JGI IMG/M metagenome (GOLD analysis project Ga0099364, IMG submission 73070) | Microcerotermes parvus P3 segment gut microbial communities from Pointe-Noire, Republic of the Congo - Th196 P3 | ecosystem: Host-associated > Arthropoda: Insects > Digestive system > Gut ...
TGTCGTTATCGCTGCCGGTACCGCCGCTGCCGGTGTTGCTGTTGTTATCGCTGCCGTTGCCGCCGCTGCCGGTGTTGCTGTCGTTACCGCCGCTGCCGGTGTTGCTGTCATTATCGTTGCCGGTGCCGCCGCTGCCGGTGTTGCTGTCGTTATTGCTGCCGGTACCGCCGCTTCCGGTGTTGCTGTTGTTATCGCCGCCGGTACCGCCGCTGCCGGTGTTGCTGTCGTTATCGTTGCCGGTGCCGCCGCTGCCGGTGTTGCTGTCGTTGCCTTTGTCCTCGACTTCGATATTCGCGACCGTGCCGCTGTCATTGCCGCCGCCGCCATTGCGGGCACGGACTCTGACGCTGTATTTGCCGTCGCCCAAGTCGTCGATGATTACTGTGTAGTTGCCGTCTGAGTCATTCTCGACCGTGACGTTATCGAGTTGCTTGCCTTCAGAATCTTTTGCTATGTAGTTGCCTTCCGAGTCTTTTTCTATGGTTATGACAGTTTCGTTTCCGTCTTCGTCCGTTATGATTATGTCGTAGTATTCGACTTCGCCGCCGTCGGCCGGCTTTGTCCATGTGACCGTGATGCTGCCGTCGCTGCCTTCGGCTGTCACGTCTGCAGGCTCGCCGGGTGCGTCGGGTTCTTTAGAGAGAGTCTCGACTTCTACGTCGGCGCCGAATGAAACGGTAGAAATGTCATGGCCGTTGTAGCCGTGCTCGTATCCGTGGCTCCACTTGCCGTCCTTGACTTCTATGCTGTCCCGGTAGGAGACCATGAGGCTGGTGCCGTCCTTGATCCGCCATCCGCCGTCAATGGGTGTATTTTTCGAGATGTTGCGCTCAAAGGTGACATGCTCGCCTATTGTCAAATGACTGATTAAATCATTCAGGGTGTTGCCGTAGATGCCGCCGCCGCTTTGCGCTGTATTATCCGTGATGCTGCCACCGGTGATGTTGACCGTGGCGCCGTCGCCCATCCAGATGCCGCCGCCGGTGGTGGCGGTGTTGCCGCTGATTGTGCCGCCCGCCATCTTGAACACAGGCGCGGGGTCGCCCGGGAACTGTGCTTTCGTTATCTGTGCTCCGCCGCCTCGGTTTGCTGCGGTGTTATTGCTAATCACGGCGTTTCCGCTCATGTGGATTACGGTACCCCTGTCGGCATGCAGTCCGCCGCCGCTGTCATTGGCGCGGTTTTCCGTGATGGTGCCGCTGCTGATGTTGAACTCGCCGCCGTTGGCAGCGTAGACGCCGCCGCCTCGGTTACGGGCGGTGTTTCCGGAGATTGTGCCGCCGGTCATCGTAAACACGCATGTACTGGAGAACACACCGCCTCCGCCGTTGCCGCTTGTGGATTCATTGCCGCTGATCGTGCCGCCGCTCATGTTGAATGTGCCGCTGACATGGATGCCGCCGCCGTTTTGCGGGGCAGAGTTTCCGCTGATCAGGCCGCTCTCCATGTTGAATGTGCCCTGAGAATAGACGCCGCCGCCTCGGTCATGGCTGGTCCGGTTGTTGCGTATGATAGCGTCGCCGCCCATGATGAAGGTGCTGTTATAGGAATAGACGCCGCCGCCCTGGTAGCCCGAGCCGCTCACGCTGTTGCCTTCAATGACGGCGTCGCCGCCCAAGGTGAAGGTGCCGCCGCTGTTGTTGTTCACGCCGCCGCCGTGGTTGCCCGCTCTGTTATCGGAAATCACGCCGCCGGTCATGGTGAAAGTGCCGCCGTTGTTCCACACACCGCCGCCTGAGCCGCCCCATTGGATGCCGCTGATCGCGCCGCCTGTCATGGTGAAAGTGCCGCCCCGGATATCAAATCCGCCGCCGTTGCCGGTGTAGCCGTTTGCCCTCGTTATTGTGAAGCCTTCGCCGAGAGTCAGGCCGCCGCCGGTTTCAACATTGAAGTGCCTGTGGTTCGCGTCCACTTTTAGTGTGACGGGTATCGCGGGGGAACTGAGTGTCAGGGACTCGCCATAAGGGATGTTTATTACCGCAGTGTGCAGCAAGGTGACTTCTGTCATGCCGCTTGCGTTGGAGATGGTCGCGAGGGCTTCTCTAAGTTCTTCAAGATTCGCCACTTCGTTCTTCACAGTCACTTTGATTTGGGCGGTAAGTCCAATTGCAAGCTCGAAGCCATTGGGGGCTGCGCCGAGTGCTGCTGTGTATGTGTACACGCCGACTGTGTTCGGTACGAAAGCCTTATCGATGCTCCATGATGTGACGTCAACGGAGATTTCTTTGTCGCCGTCATATAAGCCGGTCAAGGCAGAGGGGATCTTGAAATCCGCTTCTTTCGCGCCGATGTAAAAAGTCTGGTGCGCAACGTCCGATGGGAGCTCATTGATTGCCATGATGGGGGTGGTGCCGGATGTGATGCCATCGACCGTCACGGTGTAGGTGTGCGGTGGGGCGCCCGCGAATGTGCTCACGAAACTGTAGGCGCCATTTTCGGTAACTGTCATCCTAGCCGTAGACCACTCACTGCCCGAGCCGGCGAGTGTGACGTCCGTCAGCGGCGGCATTCCGGCGGCGGGGGCGATGCTATTGATTGAGATTCCTATGTCGGTTTTGACCTTCAGCTCTATCGTCACGCTGCCGGAGGCTGCGTCGAAAGACATTGTATGTTCGTAGATCGGGCGGGGGTCGTCCATGAAGAAGATCGGCGTGTTTGCGGCGGCGCCCCAAGGTGCGTTATTCAGGACGTTAATGTTCACTTTGTTATACTTGCCGTCGCTTTCTGTGTTGCGGTATTGGTGTACTGTGAATTGGGTGATGCCGGGATTTTGATCGAAAGCGCTAAGCATGTAAGTCACGGCGCGTGGGATGATGATCTCGCCGGTCAAGCCGTTATTTTTGAAGGCAGATATACGGATGCTGGTCACACTGTCCGGCAGGACAAGGGTGCCAATGCCGCAGTCATGAAATGCGCTTTGTCCGATATATGACACGGTAGTGCCTAAATCCAGGCTGCCGATACTGACGCCGTAGAAGGAATTCATACCTATCTCCGTTATCCCATCGGATATGGTCAGGCTGCCCAGTACTCTGCCGCTTGGCATGATGCGTGTATTGTTCATGCCGGTCTGTGTGATGATATAGTCCTTTCCACCGAAAGACAGGACGTTTGGGACGACCAGGTTAATGTCCGCTCCTGTGGGACCCAGATAATCGGTGATGATTCCGTTTAGGGTGTTGAACTTCCACTGGCCGCTCTCGTCGGTGACGATAACGGGCGCGTCTACCACACCGTTTGCCCAATGGATTCTGGCATTGTCTGCGCCCCAAGGGCTGTTTGAGATGCTGCCTTTTACCTTTTGCTCAATGTATACATTATCGACGGATGCGGGGAAGGCCGTCGCATTGATGCTGCTGATTTGGTTCCCTTCGAAGGTGACGGTCTTCAGCGTGGAGCCGCTGCCCGTAGTGGGTCTGAAGGCGCCGGAGCCGATGGTCCGCACTCCCGCAGGAATGATGATTTCCGTCAATCTGCTCTGTTGAAATGCGTTACCACCGATACTGACCAGACTCTCGGGTAATGTGACGCTCCTGAGGTACGGGGAGGAGAATGTGCTATCATTGATAGTGGTAATGCCCTCCGGCAAGACAAAGCTCGCGACCCCGGCGTTGCTGAAGGCAATGGTACTGATATTCCTTAGGCTTTCCGGCAGATTGATTGAGGTAAGCTGGGTACACGACCTGAAGGCACGGCTGCCGATGGATGTGATGCCTTCGGGTAGAATGACGCTTGTCAGATTATCTGCGCCTTCGAAAGCTTCATCCGCAATCGCGGTGATCTTGGTCCCTGCTTCAAAAGTAACGCTCTTTATGATACTCGAAGATTTGAAAGCCCCGATTGAAAAGCCCAGAACGTCCACTCCATCAATGACGGCGGGGATCGTGATATTGCCGTTGCCTGTGTAGCTCGGGCTGAGGCCGAGGATCAGGCCGCGGTCCACATCGAAAACGAAATCGCCGCTGCCGCTGTCTTTCCAGATGATGGTAGCGTTAGCCCCACCCCAAGGGTATCCGGTTATGCTGTATGGGGCGTGGTCGCTAAGGTCGATTATGCCCCCGGTTTTGAAGTCAAGAAATGCGTTGTTGGCAATCGTGGTGACGGAAGCGGGGATTTTGATATAGTTGATATCGGTACGGGCAAATGCAGTATTGCCGATAGTCTGAATCGTGTTGGGTAATAAGACGGAAGACAAGGCCCTGTTTTGGTAAAACATATTATTCGGGATGGCCGTGATAGACAGATGAGACAAGTTGATGGTCTTTAGCTCCGCGCATTCACTAAATGCGTAAGTGCCGATATTGTTTACACTTGCCGGCAGGACTATGGCCTTGATGCCGGTGTTCGCGAAAGCGTTGCTGCCGATCGTCGTCAGCGTGGATGGGAGATTATTAATGGCGGTGATGGGGCAGTTGCGGAAAGCCGATGCGCCGATGGAAGTGATCTGGCTGCCGTCGGCGAAGGTCACGCTTGTGAGCTGCGTCGCTGCGTTGAAGGCATTGTCGCCGATGGCGGTGATGGTGAGGCCGCCTACTTCGACGGGGATGGTGATGTCACTGGGCGCGCCGACCGCGTTAAAACCGGTGACGACGCCGGCGGGGCTAACGATCAGGTAGTCGTATTCGAAGCTCATGGGTTTGGGCAACATAAACGGCTCGCACTCGCAGTTTTCTTCCGGCTCGCCGCATATGGGGCAGGGTTCGCCGTCCCCCTTGGACTCCAGGTTGAGTTGGTTTTTGAGTTCGAGTTCGTCGTCAAGTTCTTTGTTGAGTTCGAGTTCGTCATCAAGTTCTTTGTCGAGTTCGGGTTCGTTGTTGAACTCGTTGTCTGGCTCGCCTGTGGGTTCGCCGCTTGGTTCGCCCGTGGGTTCTCCGCTGGGCTCGCCCGTGGGTTCGCCGCTGGGTTCGCCCGTGGGTTCGCCGCTTGGCTCGCCTGCGGGTTCTCCGCTGGGTTCGCCTGCGGGTTCGCCGCTTGGCTCACCTGCGGGTTCGCCGCTTGGCTCACCTGCGGGTTCGCCGCTGGGTTCGCCCGATGGTTCGCCGGCTCCGCCACCGGGTTCTCCGGCGCCGCCTACCGGTTCGCTGACGGAACTACCTATCGGCTCGCCGCCGCCGAGATCATCCGCAGCCACAAGGACAAGCGGCGCCACTAACATAATTACAAGCAATATCGCAAGAGCCTTATATGTAACAGTAAACTTTTTCATGACCGTAACCTCCGAATGATAACTTTACAATCGGAGCATACCACACCCGTTCCTGCCATGTGCGAACTTTGGCAGAATTGCCAAACTTTTCCCTACATATACTGAATTGGTCTGCGTAAATCCATGATAATAGACCCGATAAACAGCATTTCTCTGTTATGTTAACAAATTGTGAATTGCTTCACGCATATATTGACCAATCGGTTAGTATATGCTATATTTATGCTAACCATACGGTCAGCATAAATATAGAAGGAGACGAATCAAATGCCTGCTCAGCTTTATAATAAGGATCATATCCTGGATGCGTGTTTTTACGTATTTGCTCGTCACGGATATAAAAACACTTCAACCGCAATGCTTGCCGAGGCAGCCGGGATATCAAAGGCTCTGCTTTTTCATCATTTCAAAAGCAAAAAGGAGGTGTATTTACAATCTTTAGACCTGTTTTATACTCGCGGAAGGATCGAGCTGGGTTATGACAAGCTGTCTGATGAGCTTGGCTTTTTTGAAGCTAAAGAAAGAGCAAGCGTCAGGAAGCTGGAATACTATATGAACAATCCCGATGCGTACAATTTTATTATTGAAGCTTTTTACCATACGCCGGATGAGCTCAGGCCCGAGCTTGATGAAAAGTACGGCCGGATAATGGTAAACAGGGAAAAGGAACTGCGTCGGATGTTTGAAAAAGTCACGCTCAGGCAAGGCGTTGACCGGGAACAAGCTTTTCGGCTGGTCATGCTGGTTCTTGACTCATTCGACGACAAATATCTGTCCGGAATATCGGAGCAGGATTCTCTTGACGAAGAAAAACTGCGAGATTTTATTATCAGGCGCAACGAATTTCTTTCGATGGTCAGGTTTGGGATCGAAGAAAAATGACTGGAGGTTGTTATGAGTAAGTATATCGTGAATATTGCCGACCCTTCAATGCAGGATATCAGGCTTGCGGGAGGGAAAGGGGCGAGCTTGAGCAGGCTGACGGGCGTCGGCGGAACTAATGTTCCGGAGGGATACATAGTCACAACTGATGCGTATAAGGCTTTTGCCGAGCCGATAGTACGACCGTTTTCAGAAAAGCTCAGCGGCGCATTACATGACCCTGCGTCACTAAGCGAAGAGATCAAGACGGCAATCAGCGCAGTCGCCTTGTCGCCGGATTTTGAAGCGGAGCTGAAAACCGCTTTGAGCGCGATGGGGGATGACACGCTGTTCGCGGTGCGTTCTTCGGCAACTGCGGAAGACCTGACGGACGCTTCTTTCGCCGGCCAGCAGGACAGTTTTTTGAATGTGCGCGGATTTGACGGCATAAAATCCGCGATTATTTCCTGCTGCGCCTCGCTCTACAACGAGCGTGCTATTTCCTACAGGGCAAAGAACAGATTTGACGAAAACGATGTTTCGATGGCTGTAGTTATTCAGAAAATGGTAAATGCTTCGGCTGCGGGTGTTATGTTCACCGCTGACCCAATGTCTTCAGACAGGATGACTGTCATGATAGAGGCGGTCGAAGGCCTGGGCGAAGAGCTTGTATCCGGACGAAGGGTCCCGGCTACGTACAGTGTCAAGGGCGGCGCCGTTGAAAAGAAAGGCAAAGAGGACGTCTTGACCGAAGATCAAATCCGCCGCCTTTCCGAAATCGGAAAGGTTATTGAAAAGGAATACGGATGCCCGCAGGACATTGAATGGGCGATTGAAAACGACGTCATACACATAGTGCAGTCCCGCGCCATCACGACGCTGTACCCGCTGCCGCCGTCGCATGACGGGTTTGACCGCTGCTATGTTTCTGTCGGCCATATGCAGGCAATGACCGACGTCATGCTGCCGCTGGGCATGTCATTTTGGGGGTATATGTCCGACGATGTGAAAATGGAAAACGTCGGCGGCAGGATTTTTATGGACGTCACCCATAATCTGTCAAGCGCTATTGGAAGGCAGCTCATTATACAGAAAATGTCAAACTCAGATGAGCTTATGTATGACGCATTGAAAAAAGTATGGTCTCGGAAGCAGTACCTCAGAAGCATACCAAAGGGAAAAGCAAGCAAGTTTGCCCTACCAAAAACCATCGTACCGGCAATTCTTGCGGGCCGGCGGGCATATCGCAGAAACGACCCCGCAATGATAAATGCATACGAGCAAAGGATGGAGCAGTCAATCAATAAGACAAGCGAACACCTTTCAAAGCTCAGCGGAAAAGCTGCAATCGAGTTTGTGCGCGATGATATGCGGACTTTGATGAAAGACCTTATGGCCCCCGAAGGTCTTGGCCCGCTGCTCATAACCTTCTATCAGACGAAATCTATTGACAAGGCCGGAAAGGAGCTGCTCGGGCATGACTCCGTCAGCACAGACATATGCAAGTGGCTGGGATATAATATAACATCAGAAATGGGGCGCCTGGTCAGCCGTATCGCTGATGCAGCAAGGGGCTTTTCGGAGGTTGTGAGTTATCTCGAAAACGCAGGGGACGCCTTTGACGTCGAGCAGCTTCGAACTATAGAAGGCGGCGATTTGGCAGCCGACGAATTTGAGATATTTTTCCAAAGATTCGGTATGCGCTGCCCGGGCGAAATCGACATAACAAAACCTCGCTTCGCGGAGCAGCCCTCAAAGCTCCTGCCCTCGGTCATCGCCGATATAAGGCTGCCGGAGGGTTTTGCCGAGCAAAAACTGGCGCAGGGCAAGCTCGAAAGCGACCGCGCCGTAAACGAGCTTGTAACTGCGGCAAAAGAAAAATGGGGAACCCGAAAAGCCAAAAGGCTGGAAAAGAAAGTCACATTCTACCGTAATTTTCTGGGGTTACGCGAATCACCGAAATACTTTTGGATGAAACGGTATTGGCTGTATAAGCAGGCGATCTTGCGGGAAGCGGAAGCGCTTGCCGGCGAAGGCAAGCTCCGGAGCGCGCAAGACGTATATTATATGAGCCTAGATGATCTGCTTGGCTTGTACGACGGCCTTTTTGAGCCGGACTACGCGAAAATCGACAGTTTGCGCGAAGATTATAGGCATTGGGAGACGCTCACTCCGCCACGGCTTATTTTCTCCGGCGGCGAGGTCGTGACCGGGAAGTACAAGCGTGAAATTCCCGAAGGCGCGCTGCCGGGGATTGCCGTGTCAAACGGCACTATTGAGGGGCGCGCGCGGGTCATACTCGATATTAAGGATGCGCACAGAATCGAAAAAGGAGATATCCTGGTGACTAAGTTCACCGACCCAAGTTGGACGCCGGCATTTATGTCCATCGCAGCACTTGTAACTGAAATCGGCGGCATGGCCACCCACGGCGCTGTGATCACCCGCGAATACGGATTGCCCGCAGTTGTCGGCGCGGTAAACGCCACAAAGCTTATCAAGGACGGGCAGCGCATTCGGGTCAACGGAGCGGAAGGATACGTCGAGCTGCTATGATAGGTAATGTGAAATTGCAAATGAAAAGCCTGACAAAAGACCAAAAAGTGAACACCAACCTGATGCTCCTGCTGGCGGGGCGCATGGTTTCCGATCTCGGAACAAGTATCAAAATGGCTGTTATGCCCCTTTATATCATTGATATCGGCGGCAGCGCCGCCACTATCGGGATATATTCCTTTTTCCTGCTGATACCGGCGTTGGTCGTTTTCCCTTTCGCCGGGGTACTGGGCGACAGGTATAACCGGAAAACGATCATGGTCATGACGGATTTTGGCTGCGGCGCCACAATGCTGTCCCTCGCGTTTCTTGCTAACGCCGGACTGCTGAGCCTACCTTTGCTGTTTCTGGCTCAGATTATCATTTCAACGCTGAACGGCTTGTTCGACCCGGCAACGAAAGGCATAGTGCCTCAATTGGTGCAAAGCGATAAGCTGTCCCGCGCCAACTCCTCAATAGCGGCGCTGCGGACCCTTTCCGGCATAGCCGGGCCGGTTTTAGGCGTAATTCTTTACACCGCCCTTGGGATCAAGACCCTTTTCATCATTAACGGTATGGCTTTCATCCTGTCCGGCCTGAGTGAAACCCTGATTCGGTATGTACACCGTAAGCGGCAGGTTAAGGCGAGGTTCATCACGGATATGCTTGACGGGTTCAGTTTCGTTTCTCATAAAAAGCTGATCCGCAAACTGTGTTTTTTCCTGCTTTGCACTTATGCGATGATAATGCCTTTGTTTTCCGTTGCGCTTCCTTTATTCTTCAGGACCGAGCTGCGCTATCCCGACACTCAATACGGCATTTTACAGTCGATATTGGTCGCGGGCGCCCTGATCGGCAGCATTCTGGCAGGGGTATTATTCGGTAAGGGCAGCAAAGAAACCAAAGGGATCATCACAGGGCTGTTTCTTATGATGGCCGCAACGCTTGGCTTTTCCGCGCTGCTTTTCCCCCAGAGCCTTAATTTGCTTGGTAGAGAGACAGCATTATACTTTTGCGTTTTTGCCGGAATTATCAGTCTGCTCTATGTGTCTATAATGTTTATCCATATTCCCATACAGACGATCATACAAAAGGAAACACCGGCAAGCCATATGTCCAGAGTGTTTTCCATTGTCGGAATGATCACCAGAGGCGGCCTGCCTATCGGCGCGCTGATATATGGTTTACTGTTGGAGGAACTGGCCGTCCATCAGGTAGTATTGGCGTCAACATGTTTACTTTTGATCATATCGCTACTGTTTCTGTCTTTTTTACGGCAGCAGGGAAAAATGACATGAACAGCGGTTGGCGTTACCGACTATTTATAAGGTCAGCGGCGTTATAATACTTTTGCGTCCATACCCCCTAAGTAAATCCATAATTATTGACCCGAAAAATGTTGTTTTAAGCGCACATCCTGTGATACAATTTGACTAGTACTTCGTTTTTGAAATAACCCCACAATAATTGCGCTGAGTTTTTTCGCAAGACAAGGCGCGAAGAGGGCGAATACCCGT
>Ga0099364_10015302_pt1 | contig 10119 bp, 11 predicted proteins | sample TergutTh196P3_FD_73070 | JGI IMG/M metagenome (GOLD analysis project Ga0099364, IMG submission 73070) | Microcerotermes parvus P3 segment gut microbial communities from Pointe-Noire, Republic of the Congo - Th196 P3 | ecosystem: Host-associated > Arthropoda: Insects > Digestive system > Gut ...
CGAAACGATTCTTCCAATACGCTGGTCATCGTCTCTTTATCTATATTTTTCAGTTCCTTAAATTCCGCCAACGTATCGATCATGCTGACTGTTTCATTTTTTCTCCTGCCCATAAATTTCTATTTTATTTGTATTGCATAAATATTCCTAACCATGAAAGAAGGGGAACGACCCGCTCCCCTTCATCCTCTTCTTTTCTCAATTCGACTGCAAAGATAATAAAAAAAACTAACATGCAAAAAAAAAATACATTTTTTTTACATTCAGCTAAAAAAAATTACCCAAACAACTCACGAAAAGCCTCGTCCACCTTTCTCACTTTGATAATCTTAATCCCGCTTTTTTGTTCGCCAACCCCTTTCATTTGAGGAATGATAATACGCGAAAAACCCAACTTTTCAGCCTCCTGTATCCGTTGCTCAATGCGCGTTACCGGACGGATTTCGCCCGACAGCCCAACCTCTCCGGAAAGGCATACGCTGCGATCAATAGAAATATCCAAACTCGATGACAAGACAGCGCTGACAACCGACAAGTCGATCGCCGGATCATTCACCCGTAAACCGCCTGCAATGTTGAGAAACACATCTTTCTGTGCCAATTTAAACCCGGCGCGTTTTTCTAACACGGCAAGCAGCATATTCATTCGCCTGATATCAAATCCCGTTGCGCTACGTTGCGGATTCCCGTAAACGGCCGAACTGACTAACGACTGCGTTTCTATTAAAAGAGGGCGCGCGCCTTCTATAGCGGCAGCGATTGCTACGCCGCTCAACCCATCATGGTTTTCGGTAAGCAACAATTCCGACGGATTGTTTACCTGCCGCAACCCGCTTTGTCGCATTTCATAAATACCTAATTCCGAAGTACTTCCGAAACGGTTCTTGATACTGCGCAAGATACGGTACATATAATGCTGGTCGCCTTCAAACTGAAGAACGGTATCCACAATATGTTCCAACACTTTAGGGCCGGCAATACTCCCTTCCTTATTGATATGACCGATTAATAATACGGGTGTACCTGTCTCCTTGGCATATTTCAGGATAGAGGCGCTACATTCGCGCACCTGCGTAATGCTGCCCGGCGACGAATCGATATGCTCTGTAAACAGGGTCTGAATAGAATCGACGATTAACAAATCGGGCTGCAGGTTCTGCGCCTGCACAAATATTTGCTCCAGATTAGTCTCACAAAGAATATAACAATGGTCCATGCTACTCCCCTCGCCTGCCAACCTGTCGGCGCGCAACTTCAATTGCTGGGCGCTTTCCTCACCTGATACATACATCGTCCGCAGCTGTTTCAGTTTTAAAACCGTCTGCAAAACAAGCGTCGACTTCCCAATCCCCGGCTCGCCGCCAATCAACACCAAAGAGCCTTTGACAAGCCCACCGCCCAATACCCGATTAAATTCCGCATCGCACATATCCAATCGCGTTTCTTCTACAGCAGTCACATCCCGCAACAGCTGCACCTTCACCCCGCTACGTCCAACACCCAAAACGGAGCGATGCCCAGCCGCTTCTTTTTTAATAACCTCCTCCACATACGTATTCCATTCCCCGCAAGCAGGACACTTACCGATCCACTTCACAGAATCCGCCCCGCAAGAAGTGCATACATAGATGGATTTAACTTTGACCATAATAGTGAGTAGTGAGTAGTGAGTAGTGAGTAGTGAATAGTGAGTAGTGAGTAGTGAATAGTGAGTAGTGAGTAGTGAGTAGTGAGTAGTGGGTAGTGAGTAGTGAGTAGTGAGTAATGAGTAATGAGTAGTGAGTATTGAGTAGTGAGTAATGAGTAGTGAGTAGTGAGTAGTGAATAATGAGATTTCAGACTTCGGCAGTTACATATTCACTCATTTACTTATTTTTTTATTACAAGGTGGACGACCGCAAGGGTGCGCCCCTACACTTATTCACACATTCACTTATTCACACATTCACTCATTCACTGATAACTGATAACAGAAAACTGAAAACTAAAAAAAATGAGAATAAAATTTGTTTTAGTAGGGCGAACTGACCAAACATGGCTAAATATGGGCATTGACGAATATTTAAGTCGTATTCGTAAATATATTCCGTTTGAAATAATTTTGATAAATAACATCAAAAACAGGGCAAAAATGCCCGAACAGATGATAAAAAAGATGGAGGGTGAAAAAATTCTTGAAAAAATTTCTGAAAAAGATATTGTAATTTTACTTGATGAGCGTGGAAAATCATTTACATCCAAAGAATTTGCTATTTTTATTCAAAAACAAATCAGTAGCGGAACTCGAAATATTATTTTTGTTTCTGGTGGTGCGTATGGTTTTTCAGAAGAAGTTTACGCTCGAAAAAATTTTATGGTAAGTCTTTCTGATTTGACTTTTTCACATCAAATGGTACGCTTGATTTTTGCAGAACAACTTTACAGGGCACTAACGATAATTAATAATGAACCATATCATCATGAATAAAAATTTTAAAAAATATGCTGTAAATTCAATTTTTATTTTCAATTTTGCATTTTATTTTAACAAACAAAATGAGTACATCTCAATATGAATTTACTGTAATAGTTCCAATTTATAACGAACAAGAAAATATTTTACGTTTAGAATCGGAATTATTCTCTTTTATGAAAATAGCAAAGATGACAACTTGCATTCTCTTTGTAAATGACGGCTCAAGCGATGATAGTGGGAAAATGTTGAGTGAAATTTGCTCTCGCAATAAAGATATGTTTTTTATCACTTTTGAACAAAATAGAGGGTTAAGTGCAGCACTAAAAGCAGGAATTGATTATACATTTTCTGAATATGTTGGTTATATTGACGCCGATTTACAGACCGTTCCCGAAGATTTTAATTTATTACTAAAAGATGCTCCTTATTTTGCAATGACCATGGGAATACGAACAGGAAGAAAAGATGGTTTTGTAAAACGTGTTTCGTCAAAAATTGCTAACGGTTTCAGGCGTATGATGACAAATGATGGAATTGAAGATACGGGCTGTCCGCTTAAAGTAATCAAAACAGATTTTGCAAAAAGAGTTCCATTTTTTACAGGTATGCATCGTTTTTTGCCCGCTCTAATTCAATTGCAAGATGGCGGTACGGTTAAACAAATACCTGTGAGGCATTTACCTCGTATTGCAGGAAAATCGAATTTCACTTTATGGAATAGGCTTTTAGGACCTTTTAGAGATTGTTTTGCTTATAGATGGATGAAAAAAAGATATATTAACTATTCTGTTACTGATACCAATTTATGAGTAAAATTCTAATAATTGCAATAGGTTTCACGGCACAATTGCTATTTTCGGCACGTCTTATTGTTCAATGGATTTCGTCCGAGAGAGCAAAAAAAGTTATGTCCCCAATTTTGTTTTGGCAGTTGAGCATGGCAGGTTCTGTTTTATTATGCACTTATGGTTGGCTCAGAAATGATTTTGCAATAATTCTCGGTCAGTTGATTGCCTACTATATCTATATTTGGAATCTTAATTCAAAAAATTTTTGGAAAAAATTACCTCTCTTTTCACGATGGATTTTTTATCTCTTACCCGCTACGGCAGTGATTTATTTTCTTATTAGTTGGCAAGATACTTTTACACGTTTGTTTACTCAGGAAAATATTCCCATCAAGTTAATTGTTTTTGGTGTTATTGGGCAGTTTACATTTACTTTGCGTTTTATTTATCAGTGGAACTATTCTCGAAAAGCGGGTGAATCGCTTCTGCCTGCAACTTTTTGGATAATTAGTTTGACAGGCTCTGCAATGATTATTATTTATGCTGTTATCAGACAAGACCCCGTGTTATTACTCGGACAAGCAACCGGATTTATTGTATATATAAGGAATATTATGATTGGATATAAGGAAACCAAAAAGAGGTAGAATAAATATATTTTTTTTGTACGTAAAAGACGATTCTTAGGTCATTGTATTTGAATACTAATTATTTATCAATAATTCTAAAATCACCATAAGTTGTTTTTTTCACCAAAGAAGGAATAGTATCCACAAAGGCGAATCCTTTTTCAATTTTTAGAACATTTGCTTCGTGTAAGTCACTTATTATAAAATGATTATTATAATAAGTTGTATCATCAATTTGTTCGTATCCTAAATTTTCCATATAATCACAGAAATTATCTTCTTTTCTGTAATTTCTACCTGCGATAAATGGTTGTGATACAATAAATTTAAATCTATTTTTTCTTTTCGTAAAGCCAAGAAGTTCATATTTTGTATCTGGGAACAACAAATTATGTATTGCTATCCTATTGTCCAAAAATTCGAGTGGGGTATCAGAATTTTGGTAATAATCAATAACTTTCCTCAAAAAATGTTCGTTTCCTTTGTAAACTTCAGCTTCTTGTCCACCTCTGCCTTCCACTCCCTCCCATGTTAGTTCTATTTCTTTTTCGTAATCAAACCAGATTTTTTCATGTTTAGCATATATTTCTAGTAAAAGTTCTTGTTTTTCTTTTATCTCATGCATGCTAAGCTGTTCTCTATCTGTTTTTTCTGAAATTCCCAAGATAACGGATGTTTCAAGCGTTCTTCTGCCGCCAATAATTCGTCCTTTCTCTGCACTTTCAGGAAGTCGCAATATTTGTTTATTTCCTCGTTCAATTTGTTCCACTGTACGTCTGACATATTCAAAATCTATTTGATAATTAAATGGCTCCGATAAATGTAAAGTACTCATAATTTGAAAATTTATCAGAATAATAAAATACAAAGATAGTATTTTTTTGTCAATATACTTTTTTATTCTTTTTTTTCTTTACCATAATTGATATCGCATTTTTTATAATTCGTGATAAAAATTATGAAAAATATCATTTTTTTAGTAACATTTTGTTTATAAATATAATATAATATAGATAATGTAGTTTTATTATGAAATAACTACATTAGTGTTTTGAAAAGGAAGAATTTTTGCTCTAATTTCCCACAATATACCAACTGTAATCACCTACTTTCCATTCGGGTTCTTCTGTTTGAATCCATTCTCGAAAATCGTTGTCTCTTCTTAATTCTCGCGCTCTAACAAATAAAATTGTTTTTTTCTGCAGTCGATTTAAAGAATCTAATTGTTCAACAGAATTTATGCACTCTAATTTTGTATGCAGGTAAACGTCAATATTTTGCGCTGTATAGAACTTATAATAAGCATATCTGTCAATGTTTTCAAATTTTGCTTTATTTTCGGCGGCTTCAGCCATCTCTCTGAATCCTATATATTTATTGAATTGAGGAATAATAAAAGAACTAATGTTAATCAAGAATAACAATCCAAATCCCAAACAAATAATTGAATGTATGGTTTTATTTCTGATTATCAACCATATAGATAAAACACCTGCACCCGATAATATTGTAATTCCAATGTAAGGTAATATTCCTGAAAAATCGTAAGGAATATATTTTTTTGCAACAAAAAAAGTAGGTAAAAATAAAGCAAACAACGCAGACTGAATGTAAAGAACTATTTTTAAACTTTTATTCTGATTTTCAGTATATAAAATTGTTGAACACAAATAAATTACAAACGGATAAATTGGCAATAGGTAAATATCAAGTTTTGAACTTACTATCGACAACATTACGATAGTTGAAATGATTATCACAGCAAAAAAACGGTGAATATCTGAATTAAACATTTTTTTATATATTCCTTTAATTATCAATGTTATACATAATAATGTCCATGGAGCAAAAGCCCAAAGCATTCTTGGAAAATAGAACCAAAAAGGCGCTTTATGGTGAAAAGCATTTACTCCACGTCCAACTGTTTGTTTGAAAAGGATATTTTGAAGATAATCGTTTCCGCCTTCTGCATAAACCATCGAAAACCAAATAACGCAAAGCACTACAAGTATTGCCCATTGCTTGAAACCCAAATATTTTCCAAAAGTTTTAATTTGTTTACTTATAATTAGAAATATTGTGATTGAAATAGTTGGTATCAGAAAGCCCATCGCGCCTTTCGAGAATATTGCTAAAAAAATATAGATAGGAAGCAGCCACTTTTCTGCTTGTAAATGCTCATTTTTGTATATCTTAAAAAATGTATAAAATGCCAACACAATGAAAAAAGTCATAAGCATATCCATTCTAATAAAAAGTGCAACACTTGCGAACATTGTGGTAGTAAGCAATAATATATTGGATACTAATGGATTATGATTTATGCTAAATTTTTTGAACCATTTGTCCATAACTATTATTATTCCTATTGCAGGAATAAGGCTAAACAAGCCAATTATCCACATTATATGTTTGCCCGTAATTATTTTGGCAAGCATCATAAGCCAAAAAAAGAGAGGGGGCTTGTCGGCATATATTTCACCGTGATTATAAAACGTAAACCATGTGTTGTTTCGTAGTGCTTCGTCAACAATACTGAAATATTTTAGTTCGTTGGGGGGCGAAAAATCTCTGAAAAAAAATGCAGGAATTAATAGTAAAAAATAGAGGAAATATCTCAACGGTCCGTTGAGTAAATCATTAGTAGTCAGATGTTTTTGCATAATAATTTTTTATACCAATTAATAAATTCTCTTATATTTTTCAACGCTATTTCTATAAGATTTCCCAAGGTGTATAAGGGTTTAGGGTGAACATAATTGCACAATTTATCTGCAAAAATACATCTTTTTTGTGTATTATTGCAGACAAAAAGAAAAATTTTTTTGAATATCTAAATTAATAAATCGCTGTCAAAATTCATTAACTCATTCATCGTGTGCTACCCCGAATTGTGCTTTTGAACAACCGAAGAGTCGCCTCTACACGGGGTTATTCACCAATTCCTTTATTTTTAGTTGAATAAGGGAATAAAGGTGAATAAATATCCGAAAAATATAACTATTAAGGAACGTTCAAAAATAAGGGTTTACCCAAACACAAACTCTGGCTTTTCGTCTCCCTTCAAAATCCACTCGTAAAGCTTTGTCATCTTTTTTGCCACCACGTCCACCGAATAATTATTAATTACCAGCTTCCGTCCGTTTTCTCCCATTTCTAATCTTTCATTTTCGGTGGTATTTATAGCGGTTTCGATGGTTTTCGTAAGTGTATCAACATCATTCTCAACCCACCAGCCACAAAGGTGTGTGTTCAATTCTTCCCATGGCGTACCTTTTGATGCGATAACGGGAATGCCTTTGATTAAGGCTTCAGGAACAACCATGCCAAAATTTTCCGAATGACTTGGCAATACAAGAAAAGAAAAGTTTGACATCATTTCGTCTTTAGCGTTTCCATCAAGAAAACCAACAAATTTTATCTTCTTTTCTGAAATTTTTTTGAGTGATTGAATATATTCGTCGTCTCCGTCTCCAATAATAACCAATTCATACTCATTAGTGTTGGCGCGGTCAAAAGCACTAATCAAAGTTTCTATGTTCTTAATCGGATGAATCCTGCCAATAAACCCGATTTGGTTTTTATGTTTTTGTTGCGTATAAGGTTCATTCGGGATTACAACAGGATTTGGAATAATGGCAATCGGATTTATAATACCAAATTTACGTAAATGTTCAAGTTCTGGTTTACAAGTGGCATGGATACAATTTGCAAAATTGATGTCTTTTTTAAACCATACTTGCATTAATAATTTTTTTATATTTTTGGAATAATTTAGGGCATGTGGATAAAGCATTCCTCGGGGAGTAATAATATAAGGAATGGTTTTGCGGCGGGCTATTACAGAGGAAATATGAGTAGGATATTGCCATAAACCGTGCGAATGGATTATATCTCCTGTGAAAGATTCTATATGTTTTTTATATTTAAGTGAATAGGCAAATCGGGTAATACCACACGGCAAGGCAGTAACAAAACTATCATCAAAGAGCATTTTTTCGTTGTCTTTTGGCAGAAATGTAAGGATTGAAGCATCAACTCCTTGTTGCCGCAGTCCTTTTAAAGTATTAAAAACGCTTTGACTTGGGCCGCCGGATTCAATGGTTAATCCGGGTATGGTATGGAGGATTTTCATTTGTTAATTTTTATCACGGTGGTACACGGTGAACGGTACACGGTACATGGTATACGGTATACAGTATGTTATTGAGTTTACTGAAATATAAGCATTTATCTGTTATAATGTAGGTTTCATCTGTTATTGAGTTTTCTTTTTTTAAGGAAAGTTAAAATTCCTGCAATGATTTTTGAATTAAAAAATCTTTAATCTCTTGTTTGGTAACCACCAACTAAATAAAATTCTCTTTTAAATTGACTTATCAATGTAAATAACTCATTTTGTTCTTTTGTCAATATTTCAGGATGCATATTTTTTAAAATATAGATTAAAATAATGATAAATTTCTGGAAAGTAATTTAATTTTTTTCTTCCTGTCATTCCCCAAAAAATTGCCGCAACATTTTGCAATCCAACAACGTTAAACAATTCACGTACATCTTCCAATCTACCATAGTTAAGAATTGTTTCAACCAAAAGTTCGTCACTTACTGTTTCACTTTTGGGGTGCGGAGAGTACCAAAACAAATATGCGTTGTCTTCAATAAATTGTTTGATTTGGTGGGTTCGCATTATTTTCTATTTAGATACTTTATTTATTTACTGCGAAAGTAGAAAAATTTTGATAACTCATATCACTTTATAATTTTGAGTTTTTTTCTAATTTTCTCATTCACTAATTTTCTCATTTTCTAAATGTCTTGCAATGACTTTTGAATTAAAAAATCTTTCACTGCCGGTTTTGTAACTTCAAAGCCGGGCAAATATTCAATCTCCTCTGAATAGTCAATATCCTTATGAAAAGCTAATTGCATTCTGAAAAGTTTTTCAGAAAACATCTGACCGAAAATTCTGTCTGCCTCTGTTGAAATTTCATCTATCGAATAATAATTCTTAAGTATAAAATATAAATCTACATAATCTTTCCATTTTGCTCTACGTCCAAGTGCATAAGCCTTCATTGCAGCCAAAGAAAGTAGGGAAGGCATAGAAATAATATCTGCCAAAAATTGGTTATGTTCCACAGGATAGGGATAAATAAAAAAAGTTGTCTTTACATGGTTGACGTAAAAATGCATTTGGTCAATATCTTGAAAAAGAGTTTGTTTGTTGTATGATAATTCAAAAACTTTTTGTTTAATACGTGATTTATTTAACTTTTTTTCTGCGATGCCCAATATATAACGCTATAGCGGTACCACCCACAAGATAAAAACTGCGTTTGAATTGTGCAATGAAGGTTAATAGTTCTCTTTGTTGTTCTGATAAAATTTCAAGATGCATATCGGCTAAAAAATAGAGTAAAATAATTTAAAGTTAATTCGTGATAATTTCCCTTTCTTCTTTCACTTTTAGATATTGAATCAAAAAAAATATTTGCTGTTTCTTTAACTCCCAGCGCAGATAATAATCCTTTCAATTCGTTGATATTTCCATAGTTAAGAATTGTTTCAACCAAAAGCTCGTCGCTCACCGTTTCACTTTTGGGGTGAGGGGAGTACCAAAACAAATAAGCATGGTCTTCAATAAATTTTTTGATTTGGGGGGTTCGCATTTTATAATATAAATTATTTCAAAACCATTTCACACTCCCACCATTACGTCAAAAATCTTTTTTCCTTTATGGTTTACCCACTCAGTTTTTGGTGCGCCGGTGTTCTTTTCTTTGCGGAAGTCAAATGTAATAAGGTAGCCTACATCTTTATTTTTTCGGTCTAAATATCCGACAAGTTGGTCAAATGCTTTTTCGTGTGCTGCTTCACCGTACCAAAGTTTCAATTCTATGATGAATTGGTCAATGCCATAATCAACTACAACGTCCATTCTTTTGGCATCGCGTGTTTCGCTTTCCACGTGATAGAAACCTCCGCCGTTAATCAAGGGTTGCAAGTATGTAAGGAAAAGTAGTCTACATTCGTCTTCAATAAACTTTTTCAGGCTTTTTTTGTAGATTTCATAATAATGCTGTGCAAATTTTTCGATAGCTAACTGCATATCAAGTTTGCCGTCAAAAATAACTTCTGATGGCAAAGTTCGTTCGCGTATATCCCTATTCATTGTTATTTCAAGCGTATAGTGCCTATAAAGCAGCATCTCAAAGAATTTATTACCTATTACAACACTTCCGTT
>Ga0099364_10015303_pt1 | contig 10119 bp, 7 predicted proteins | sample TergutTh196P3_FD_73070 | JGI IMG/M metagenome (GOLD analysis project Ga0099364, IMG submission 73070) | Microcerotermes parvus P3 segment gut microbial communities from Pointe-Noire, Republic of the Congo - Th196 P3 | ecosystem: Host-associated > Arthropoda: Insects > Digestive system > Gut ...
TCCATCACCGGGTCCGGCAAGTCAGTTACGAAGCGGGAGAGACTGCCGCTAGGGAAATCAAACAATCTTCCGCTGGTACGTTTAACGCCGCCGCCATTCAATCACTCCAGTCGGACAGCACGATGGACAAAATCGAAAAGCATGCCGAAGAGAGTAAAAAATATCTCAAGAAAATTAGTCAGCAAAAAGCCGCAACCGCAGTCGCAGGGGAATAGACAATCATGGGCAGTATCGCAATCAGAAGCAGACGAATCTGGGTTAAACCGCAGTGGGACGGAATCGAAATCCGCCGGGAGAACGATGTGATGCGCTCGGCAACGCTGCGCTACGATATTTTTTCTGAAAATCCTGCGTTGGAGTTGGAACCTTACGAAGCCGACACCGCTCTCGGTTATATTAGCGAGCCAATCATCTTCGGCACGCTTTACCGAAAATCCGCTTCCATTGAACAGATTGCCAAACGAAAATGGGAAGGAGTCGTCGAGTACGAATACAAAAACACCGGCGAGTTTACATTCTCTTTCGATACAACCGGCGAGAAGCAGCATCTGACGCAATCTTACGGAACCATCGCGCGGTTCGCACCCGAAGGGAAAACGCCGCCGAACCATCATGGTGCCATCGGAGTCACTGACAAAGGAGAAGTCGCCGGATGCGAAGTCATTATTCCGACGCTCTCTTTCACCATGAACCGAAGCAGAGAGGGCGTACTGGACTTGGCGTTCATCAGATTCATCGCCGGAATGACCGGCAAGATTAACGGAACTCCGTTCTTGTCCTTTCTGCCCGGCGAAGTCCTTTTTGAAGGCGCAAGCGGCTCGCAAAAAATGGTGTCCGCAGATAATCCGTCCTTTGACTTGACCTACAAATTCAAAGTGAGTCCGAACGTAGAGGAGTTAACACTTAGAGACATCCACATCGGCTACAAACGCGGCTGGGATTATTTTTGGGTACAATATGAAGAGTATGCCGAATCGGATAATGAATCGGAATCGGAAGACGAAGCCTACGCGATTTCCAAACGACCTATTGCGGCATTTATCGAACAGGTTTATCATGAAGCTGAATTGAATTTCTTACTCTAATGACTGATTCTCTGCACCCCCTCAAGCCGGGCGAGCCGATCCGTGCGGCGATGCTCAACAAACTAATCGATGGCGCGAAAATCGCTCTCGACTCTCAGAAAAGCGGCGGCGGAGCGATTCCCGGATTCGACGTGTCCAACACCGTCGTCCGCACACGGCTACAAACGGACAAGCCGTTGCCCCGCTACGCCGTCGTGAGCATTGAAGGGGCGCTCATCGACCCTGATAAAAACAGGAACGCATTCTTACAAGCACCGGCGATCCGGGCAGGAAAGCCGAATGCAGAAACAGCGAACTTCGCTATCTTACAACATCCCGCATCGCCGAATCAAGTTGTCCCCGCCTGCGTTTCCGGCGTGTCTATTGTCGAAATCAACGTCGGGTCGGCGGAGCATCAGTTTGCCATACCAAACGACTCTTACACGATGACCTCCGCCGAGTCGGGCGGTGCAAAAATCCTTTGGAAACAAGACACACCGGGAGACGATGGCAAAACGTGGGCTCTTGTCTCGTTTCCCGCAACGGTCGGCGGCAGTACCGCCCCACCGTCCAGCGAACGCGAGACCGTTCCTGTCTTGATCCCCGCATCCAACGGACTTGCCGAAAAGCACGCCGAAAAATTTGAACTACTCAAAAAAGATACAGAAACCGAAGAAGATACAGAAGAGAATGAAGAACCAAAAGCAACATCCGCATACGCCCTCAACGCCGTCAGAATGGGAATAGCAAAAACCGGTACACAACCTCTGCGCGTCTACACCATTACCAATGGTAACGTCGTACCAAAACTCGATAACGACGGCAACCCACTCTACTACAAAGACATCACATGGCAATGCAATACAGAAGGATGGCATACATTCACAGAAGATAAAATCGAACAAGCCGTCATGCAAACCAGTGACGAAAATCTACCCGATTACACCGGTTGGACAAGCCTCGCCGCTCTCTACTGTTATCTCAACACTATCACACCCGCAACGGCAACCCTACTCGCCCAAACCGATTACTCCGACCAATGGGAAACAACCACCAATCCGCAACAAGCTGTCTGTAGAGACAATCTCATTATCGCCCCTACACACTGTCCCGGTTACTGGACATACCCCACTGTAACCTATGCACCCGACCATAACAAAACCTATCACTGGACAACGAACGCTCTCACTACGGACGAAAGTAACATTACTATTCCTATTCGATATTGCACCGCAATACTGCCGAATCAATTCAGTAACCAACCGTTCGTAGGAACACTGGAAGAGACACTTTTTATCATAACAGTAGATGACGCAGGCGATGCTGCTTATAATGACGAGCCTACGTTGGAAGAGTTTTTTAATTTGAAACCGAATCAAACCCGGTTCGTAAAATGCGAATGGCAAAACGACCGACCGAAAGTGAAAAGCGATGTCTCTATCGAAAATACTTGCGCAGACATCCCGCTATTAGCCCTAGGAAAACAGGGAAATGTGCCGCAAATAATCCTGTGTGAAAACATTCCCTACGGCTATTGTATTCCCCTCAAAAAGATAGAATGTTTAACCCGGGTATCGAAAGACGATTGCGCCCCAATGTATAGCGGCTACAAATACTCCGTCGCCGTCGGTACCATCGACATTCAATCTATGTACCAACCTCTCAACGTTGACTGGATTCCCTCCCTCGGCTCATGTACAGACTAAACGGACATTACACTATAAAACAAGCACAGCCCGGCGATCAGGCTAGAACACATAAATATCATCCGCACTACTATCCAATGCCGTGCGGCGATGTCTATCTGATCACACCGAAAGGAGAAATTAAAGCAATTCTCGCCGATAGAGATGATTGTATCACAGTATGGTGCCCGAAGGGGGGACTCTATCCCCACTATTGGAAACCCGCTACAACATTACTTTCACTAATACCCCCTTCTGTAGAGCCCTATGACTGCAATCGTATCTGTTTAGATGATAATTATTCCAATGTGTTCAGCGCACCGATGACCGACGATACACTCTGCATCATGACATCCCCTATCAGCGGACTCATTATTCGGCACGGAGTCATTATCTACGACGGTAAAATGGATGGACGCTGGATTCCCGCCAGTCTGATTTCTGTTGACGATACTGAGACAGTAATCATTAACAATCAATGGGCTAAAGACGAACAGGGACACTATCTTGCCAAAGGCACCGATCCTTACAAACATTGGGTCTGGCATAAAAAAGTCAAACAGAATTATTGTGACAATACTGTCTGTGATAATCTCCGTCCATGCCGGGAATACGCTACATTTGTAGGGGATGGAAGGTCCCACGTGCATATCGGAAAATATCAAGAGTTCTGCTGTAGAATGGGAGATAATGATAGAGAATGCCAAGAAAGTACCTGCACTCCTTATCGCTATGAGAATATAGATGAAGTACGATGGGCAGGACAAACGCAAGAGACGACATGGGGCAATAGTAGAAACTGCGATGAGTCGACCGGTCGTAGAATCGTCCGTACGTGCCGAGAAATGCGGGACATCGTCGTCGACTCGTCGATGCCGATGTCCAATGCCATCCAAGACGGACGGCACGGCTTTGCCTCGTTTCAAATCGAATCAAGAGTCAAACGATTCAAGTGGCGGACGTGGCTCGGCACCCTTACTGAGGCATCGCAGTTGCCCGGCTATGACGGAATTGAAAAGGATACTGTTCTAACAAACTGGGACGCAGTGCGTAACTATGAAATCACTCTCCCGGATGATCCGCCGAACCACAATGAAAATGCAGGGGCACTCCTTCGGCAAGGATTGCAAACCGGCGATTGCTTTTATAATGAAGACGACGACCGATACTGGCGGTTGGAATACAATGGCTGGAAAGAGTACGAAGGATATGCCGCTCGACGCTCCCAAGATGTTACCGGAAAATATGGGATTATTCTACCGACAATGACAGGACATCATAGTGCCCATGAACACATTACAACCATCGACATGAACACAGAAGGCGAAGAGGTTGTGAACACCTATCACGGGTGCAAGGCGAAAATCATTGCACCCGGCATGATTCAAGATAATTGTGTCGAGGGATATGTCTTTATCAGACCGACCGCACTCTCACATGGACTGCTTATCGACGTAGAAGGGAACACAACCGAAATTGCACCAGGTCCTACCAAAAGTATCTGCTGTGGACGATTCGGACTATTAGAATATGTTACCGGCGAAGGAGATCACAGAATACAGCACGTCAAAGTCGTTACAGCGAATGGTGTTTGGGAAGATTCTGTGCCGTACAGTAATCGGTATTCTATTCAATGCGCCGTACATGCCCCTGGAACAGACCTGGCGAACTATCACTACTTGATCCTGTGTCAGCACGGCGACGATTACCCTGCGACCGCCCCTTCTACGGAGAGATGGTCAAAATACTATCAGGCTTTTCACTGGGAAACAGGGCATTTAGGAACGTTCGTACATGGTGGAGGAGGGATAGGCATTACATACTATGACCAGTATTCGCAATGGCGGACAGGAACACACATCAAAGCAGTTGCCGGATACGCATTGTTTGGCAGAGAAACCGAACTCTGTATCTATGAAAAAGGAGCCTTAATCGGTTGTTATGCACACGCCGCTATCGAAGAAGTCTTCAGTAGAACTACCGTCGCACAAGGTACCCCCCAGCAGATTATCGTTTGGTTCCCCGACTCCTATCGAAAAGTGGATGAGTCGGAGGGCGAAGGGGGACAAATGACATATCGTCTTGACGGCATGCTTCTATTGGGAGCGCCGGTTTCGAGATACCATATCTGGTCTAAGACAGCCATTCCTATTTGGAACCCAAGCGGTACGTTGCCAAGTAGTACGTTGCGAATATACAATGCTTACAATATTAACGGCAGTAATCATTTAGCACAGCCCGGCTCTAGTACGCCTCGGTCAGGAAGCCGCGTACACAGGTACATATCGCATTTTAGTACGTGGGATGTAACGGTTATACCAACACTGTACTCGAACGATATTAGACCGGTTGGGGGTACTGTCTATATCTATGCTCTAGGTATAGACGAACCGGCAGATTCTGCGGGTGAGATTATTGCAGACTTTTCGTTGCCAGATACACGCATATCGAGACCCGGAGCGTATTTTTTATACTCGCCACAGCGGTTAGTAGAGTACACAACCGAATATACATTTTCATTAGGTCCTACTCTAAGCCTGCCTACATCTTGGACATCAGTTCCGCGTACAACCGAATTAAACAATCATCGAGGTGATTTTGCTGTGGAATTTATACCAATCTATTGTTTACATTATGATTTTATTCAATCAAATACGTTAGACCAAGGTTGTCCTGTATTCTTGTTTTGCGCATCACAGTCTTATCCTTGGGGGCCGTCCGAAAAACTTCCTTGCTGTGCTATTTATGAAGATGGGACGATTGAACATGAACCGCCGGACGATTGGTTATTGCATGAATTACTGACCGCTGGACACTATCAAGGTCAAGATGTGTACCCTTATAGAGAATCTTCCCTCGGTACCGGAGAGACTGAAGCCCCGACTGTATATTGGGCTTGGGGGTTTGGCAATTACAGTACCTATCCTGGCGGACGTTGCCTATCAGGTTATTTTTATGGGCCTGATCATAGTCGTTATGGGTTTGTGCAGGATTTAATATTTGGTAAAGCAGAAATAACGGGAACAACGGGAACTAATGGACGTGTTTATCTTACGTTGGCACCCGGTTTTTCTAACGTCAACAGTGCCGCCGTGCCGCAGCACGAAAGCAACTTTACGGGACAGCCTATTATAATTGTAGGCGACGACACAAGTTCGGCCAATCCGACTCGGACTATTTACCCCAATCTGTGTACTCCGTACCTCCGATGTAGTACGAATAGTTGGTTGCAAGCCGAAACAACCAGTAATAATAGTGAATGGACATACTATTACCGCACCAAAGATAAAAAAATATCACACTCGCTAGGTGTTTTGCCGGTCGGATACACCCAGCATATCGCCGCGTGCTGCGCAAATATCCCCTTTGCCATCGTAGTATGGTCGTCCAATAATAGACAACTCCTTGATAGTGGAGAGTACGAATATGTTGACCCTGTAATCGTACATATCATTTACGAAAGTACCCTTGAACGCCATGAAATAGACCCCCTTTCTTCTCTGGAAGGTAGCGATGGAGACGTGATTCCCGGTGTTGCTGCTGGCGGTGCATGTCGATGCGATATTACTACCTATTCTATTCGCTGGAGAAACACCGAAGGACCGCAAGAAATTTATGATATGCTTATTAACGACGGAGCGAAGTTACAGGCATTTCTAGGCGCAGATACAAACCGCCTGACCTATCAGTGTTGCGGCGATACTTTTATGCTGGTAACACAGGGCAATCCGGCGTTTCAATTCGATTACGAAATCAAATTCAAAGATCACCCCGACGACACACACTTACACCCCAACGACCGGCGAAAAGTCAATGACGGTAGTTGGCTGCGGCTGGACGACGGTACTCTGTGCGAAGCAGGAGAAATCTACCTTCACACTTACACTGCATACACATGGGACGGACCACGAACAATGCGGGTCTGGAGTGTGCGAAATTGGACATTTACAGATCGTAACGGCGATACAAAAACTTTTATAAATCCATTCCAGCACTCTTCAGTTGATCTGCAACCGATGAACGAATTTATACCTGTAAAACAGATACGCAAGCCCAATGAGGAAGGCATTCTGCCCCGACAATGGATACTCCATCGCCGACCCACAGATGAGCCCTGGATGCTACTGTTAGAAGATAAAAATATCAAACGTCTCACGTGTGAACGTTACGATACTGAAGGACTGTACCGCCATTCGAGCCGCTACAATACGAATGCACAGAACGGTCTGTACTCTATTCGGATGAATGCAGATGAAGACTATGTACTCTATTCGCGGACTCCACCCCAGTGCGATCCAGAGGCAGAGAATCAACAGTACAAAGAGGTCATTATCACCAAGGTCGCGGCGAATGATTGGATCAACAGTTTTACACGAAATCGGCTCAAAGGTAGGCAGACCCCTATCACGGGCACTGCGCACACACAGCGGCAAACAACGAGCCGCGTCAAAGCCGTCGAAAGCAATTTTGCCCATCGGGGAACCTATTTTTTGGAAGCGCATGCCATACGGGAGAGCAACCCGGATACTGAAGACTCCGATGCACTAGAATGTGTGATTGATCTGGATGGCAGTGGCACACCGATGTTTGTAGGTGACAAAGAAGCGATAGCCCGATATGACCGGGTGCCGGAAGTTTCTCAGTTGCGACAGGGATTCTGGCAGGGAATCGTTGACGAAAAAATGTCCAGTTTTATTGAGGGACTTTATGTCGAACAGTGGCGGACCCTTTATAAAAAATTACACAGTGAGTACACAGGAGCGGTGTATAGTGCGAATGGTGTTCTCCATATTTTTAATCCGAACTTAGGTTTGATTTTAGTAGATTTATACGGTCATGTTATGTAAGCACCAGACTGTTTTAGACGAACCTTGTGATGATGGTACGAGTCGTGCGATTCGATGTAATGCCGGTTATAGTACGACGTGTATGAAGTATTGTAATGAGCGGTGCGGGGACTATACTCGTGTGATTATCCCGAAGCCGGTATCGTCTCATTCGTCTTCGACACGCCGCACTTCAGACACCGATGCGTATCGTGAGCGGATCATGCAAGCGCAGGAAGACAGAATGAATGGCGGTTGTTGCGGCTAACACTACTTTTGTTTCCTCTCGGCTTTCTGAAAAAACTCTTCGGCAACCTTTCGGGCTTTCCAAAGCATTAAATCTTTCAAGACCGTGTAGAAAGCGTCGAAGGAAAGATGTCCCGCCACTTGCGTCGCCGCTTTCCATAGCGTAATGTCGCTGCTGTATCCGATAAAATCATCGCCGCTCCAAGTGATTTCATAAGCATTAGGACCATCAGACTCTATGAGGTTGTGTTCTTCCAGCCACGCAGCATGAACGGCAAGTCCTTCACGCGTCAAGTCAGGAAAATCGGCAAACTGACTCACAGACAGCGACATCGGACTTTTAGAGTTTTCTAACTCTAACAGGATTTGCAAGACAAGATCATTATTGCGTTTCATAGACCGATATTCTATACAATCTGCGATGCACGTCAAGCGTCAGCCCGTTTCCTGACGCGTTCTGACGACTCTAATGGTAAAAACGCTTGAAAAAAATAGGAAAAAGAGTCTTGCTTGACAATCCGATAGACCATTACATGGTGCGGGACATGGATTTGATTAGAGAGATTCTGCTGTATGCGGAGAAATACTGCAATGGCGAAGACTACCGCCCTGTAATCCGTAAAAAGTTTTTAGACACAAAATACCATTCTGTCGGACGGTTAAAACTCTACGAACACATCAGATTGGCAAAGGAACATGGATTGATAGAAGTCACCGGCAGTAGTGGCGGGTATCACTTCCGCCGATTGACGTGGAATGGGCACGACTTTCTTGATAATTCCCGCTCGCCAGAGGTTTGGAACGCCGCAAAAAAAGTTGCAGGAGGCATGTCGTTTACTGTTTTTTGCAATGTGTTGACCCAGTTAGCAACCGAACGTGGTACTGAATTACTCAAGTCGGGCTACTCCGCTTTGACTGCCGCAATGGGCTCATAAATTACGTCGAGAATTTCGGCGGTATGCACGATTGCAATCCGGTCTTTCGGGCATATGGAAAACATGCCTGTGATGTTCCTAATGCGGTTCTTACAGATAAAAAAATGATACTTGTCCCTGTCTACCAGCACGTTGTGCATTTCAAATAATTCGTCGATGTTGATGTCGGTCAAGCACCGTATTCTCCCTTTTCGGACGATGATGCCATCAATGACGCGTTCGTTCACTTTGACAGTCTTGCCCTTCGCAAGCGCAAGGTTAACGGCGTTGCATATCTCGATCTGCTTGTCAAATGTAAATTCTCTCATGCCGGTATTATAGCATAAACGTCAGCCCAACGCCTGACGCTTTCTGACGACTCTAATGGTAAAAACGCCTAGAAAAATAGCGGCTTGCTGTGTTTACCTCTGTTTCCTCTCGGCTTTCTGAAAAAACTCTTCGGCAACCTTTCGGGCTTTCCAAAGCATTAAATCTTTCAAGACCGTGTAGAGTATCTGTCAATTTTCTGTATTCCTCTTTCCCAGATTGTTTGAAGTTTCTATTCTTCTTTCATGAACATTTCCCGTCTCCTTGAACGGCTCAACGCACTCGAAGAACGAGTACGCACTTACGAAGAAAAAGAAATCCAGTGGCACAAGGAAAAACAACAATTCATTGAACGTATCGCCGCACTCGAAGAAGCCCTCAAAAATAAGGCTGATTCCAAAACATCCAAGAAGCCCCATCTGAATTACGGCGTTGATCGCAACAAGCCGCCGACACAGAAACAAAAGAAAAAACGGAATCGCCGCACGCCCTCGACCGGTCGCAAGCCCGATGCACAAAAGTTTGAAAAAGCCGATGACATCGTCAACATTTATCCCGACAACACGCCGCACGCCGACTGCATCCTTCGAGATGAACAAGGCGTTTGGCGGCTCATCGATGGCAAAGCGAAATATATTCACTACCGAATTTACGCCCCAGAGAAAGCCAAAAATTTGCCCAAGATACCGGGTGTACGTAATAGCCGGTCTGAATACGGGATCGAAATGATCATCGCTCTCGCCTTCCTCGTCTATTGGATTGGCATTTCGATGGATAACGCTTGTAAAGTTTTCCATTTTTTCACGGGTCTTGTTTTGAGCAAGGGTCAAGCAGATTCATTGCTTTATCAACTTGCGAAGGATTGGGAAATCGAATACAAAAAACATTGCCGCATTGATTGTGAACTCGGCGATTCTTTATGTTGATGAGACGGGTTGGAAGGTCGGCAAGAAAAATCTGTACACTTGGATTTTCAGTACGATGAGCGAGGTTTTATACAAGGTTGGCGTTGGTCGCGGCAAAGATATTCTTGACGAAGTGCTCGATGGTCAGTTTG
>Ga0099364_10015304_pt1 | contig 10118 bp, 6 predicted proteins | sample TergutTh196P3_FD_73070 | JGI IMG/M metagenome (GOLD analysis project Ga0099364, IMG submission 73070) | Microcerotermes parvus P3 segment gut microbial communities from Pointe-Noire, Republic of the Congo - Th196 P3 | ecosystem: Host-associated > Arthropoda: Insects > Digestive system > Gut ...
TGGAAGGGGCTCTCTTTGTCGGCATTGAAACGACACGAACGTTGAAGGACGAACAACTCGTTGAGGAGATCAAACAGGTTGCCGACGTCGGGGGGCTGCCCAGCGAGGTCTTCGTCAACGATGTTCCATCCGAAATAAACATCGCCAGTGAACTAAATAAACTGTTCAAGATTTACGAGGACAATCCCGGTGAACTGGATGCACTTCGTTCCGGCCTTTCCAGCGGTGAATGGGTGATTGGCGAAGAGACGCTCAAACAGGTTTCGGATGTCCTGACCCGGGTCGAGCCGAAACGGCAGAATATCCGCTCAATGCTCGAACAAAAAGACGTTTGTTTTGCCTTCGAGTTTGTCGAAACCCACGACGGACCGGCGCCGAACACCGACGGAGCGGACTTCATGGAGGACTATGTCCTGCTCGAAGAATACGCCGTTGCCCGTGCGCTTCTCGAAGGCAAGATTGACAAGGCCATCGAATGTCTGGCGTATATTTTTCGGATGGCGCAACTCGCGGCGGAGGTTCGCAGTCCGGAAGTTCGAGTCAAAGCCGCCAAAACCCGGCGACACGCCCTCGACATCGTCCAGACCGTCGTTTTTGATCCGACATTCCGGAAGAAAAACCTGGACGACCTGTACGAAATCCTCAAAGAGCAACTCGAACATTGGACGGACGACGCCGAAGCGTGGATCGGCGATAGGGCCACCGGACTGAGAGTTTATAACCTGATCGCCCAGTACGGCCCGGAAGGAGTATTGTTGGACCACGAGATTGCTGAATTGAGACAACGAGGCATTCTCAATGATTGGCCTGAAGCGGTTGAAACCGCTCCGCCCCGACAACGGAGAAGCCTTCTTTTTGGATCAAGGACACAGGAAACTCCTCAATGGTCCCATCCGGGAAGAAACCTTATGAGCGAACTTGCCAGTGACCAGGTTTTTTATCTCCGAACGATGAGATCGGTGGTCGACGAATGCCGCAAACCGTATTATCAACGTCGTTCCCTGCTTGATCGGATCAGTGGCGAACTGCGACGGCTACGGAACACCGCAGAGGAACCGGTCTTTGCGGGCTTTCTGCTCCGCGGGATTCCCGATTTGATGGAGTACATCGCTTTTGACCGTACCGAGTGTGAAGCGGCCTTTCTTGCCATGTCGGCCTCGCTGAAGCGCCCGGTTCCCCCCGGCCAATACGATCTTGATCCGCTTTACGGCAGGAAATATGAAACACGGCAGATGATAAATCCTTCGGAGCCGAGGATTCCGATTGTCCGAACGGCCTACGCCAACAGTTTGAAACCGTTCCATGTACCAGACTATTCGAGCGGTGAATGATTCCCGTTTCGTCGGCCCCCGGCGCCCTTTGCCTCATGTTGTCCGTCAGAAAAGAGACACCGCCGTCGTCCCAATCGCAACCGCTTGATCCGTCGGCCTTTTTCGCCGCCGCGTCGGGCGTTCTCTTGACGGCGACCGTGTTTTTCAGCGGCGAACTCAACGAGCGATCCGGAGCGTTTGCCGTTCTCGCCGCCCTGTGGATTCTCGTTGCCGCTGTTCGGTCGTTGCTTGTTTTGTGGAAAAAAGATCAAGTTCCACTTAACGTGAGTAAAATTGATCTTTGCGTCTATTCGTTTTTCATCTATGTCGTTCTGTCCATCGTTTGGAATCTCCTTCCGGGTCAAGGGGGAGCACCGAGGCCGAGTCTGAACATGCTCGCCGTTTGGTTGGGGCTTGCCGCCGCTTGGTTTCTCTTCCGGCAAACACTGGACACGCCGCAACGCCGCAACACCGCTATGCGATTTGTCCTTGCCGTTGTCGTTGCCCAAGCCGCAACGGGACTCTATCAGCAATTCGTCGAACATCCGCAACTGCTTCGGCAATTTGAAGCGGACCCCATCGGCATGATGGATCAGATTGATCCGTCGATTGAACCGAACACACCGGATTGGGACCGCCTCGTCTTCCGATTGAAAACCGCCGGACCCATCGGCACGTATCCGTTGACCAACACGCTCGGTGGGCTCCTTGCAACCGGGTTTATCCTCATGCTGGGCTGTCTCGTCTTTCAGCGCAATGGTTTTCACCTTGAAGACACGAAGAAAGTGGGAAAAGGAATTGTCAATCTCGTAAATCTCCGCGTCTTCATGGTTTATGCTTGTTGCGCTGTCGTCCTGCTTTGCCTCGCTCTGACGAAATGCCGAAGCGGGTTCGTCGCCGTTACCGTTGGACTTTTTCTGTTCGGAATCGTGCATTTTGCTCGTTCCTGGCGACGATGCTTGTTGATCGTCGGTGTGGGCGTCTTTACACTGCTTTTTGCCGTTATGCTTTCGGCTCCCGGCAAGCCGTTAATTGACGGAGCCAAACGCTCGCTCGGTTTTCGCCTTGAATATTGGCAGGCATCGCTCGGTATGATCCGGGACTATCCGATCTTCGGTTGCGGCAGCGGAAATTTCAAACAGACGTACATGCAGTACAAGTTGTCCGGTTCGAGTGAGGAAATCGCCGATCCACACAATTTCGTCGTCGAACTTGCCGCCGTCGCGGGAATTCCGGCTCTGATCTTGTTTTTTATTGTTATAGGAATTACGGGACGCTCCGTCATTGCATGGCGTTTCATTCCGGCTTTTGTTGATGACACAAACAAAAGCCGGAATGGAGCCAAAAGCCGGAATGGAGCGCAGCGAAATGACGGCATATTATTCTCTGTCAATTTTGTCCCAATCTTCTGCGGCGGCGTTTTGGCGTTTATTGTCTCGCTCAACACCGAGGCTCCGATTCCATTTGCGCCGCTTATTTTCCTGCTTCTCACCGCTCCGCTGGTTGCGTGGGCCTTTCCCTTGGAACGTGAAGTGCCGCCGGGGTTGCGGGCAGTCACGCTGATCGTTCTTTTCGTTCATTTATTGGCCGCCGGAGGGATTTCCGCAACGAATACGGCGATTATCGTTTGGTTGTTGCTCGCTCTGCTAACGCAATATCGGGTGAGAGCGCCGGAGTACCGGTGGAATAAGGGGATCGTTTTTTTTGCTCTTTTCGTTGCTTCATTGCTTATCGTCAATCATTATTGTTTGCGGCCGGTCGTCGGCGCTTTTTCGCACACTATTTGGCTTGATGGCAAATCAGAGGATTGCACCCGTGTAACCAACCTGCGGGGAGCATCGGAGGCAGACCCGTGGTCGGCGGACATCCAGGAGAAATTGGCAACTTACGCATTCCAGGCTTGGCTCAGAGAGCCGCAACTCGAATGGCCACGGACGATGATGTTGCATCATCAAGAGCAAGCGTTGCGTTTGGCTCCCCGTTCGGCGGGACTGCGCTATGTCTTTGCGGAGCGGCTCTTTATGATGTACGAAAAGATCGGCGACAAAACGTTACAAGATCGTTCACTGGAACTTTTCGCCGAGGCGGTCCAGCGCTATCCGAACCATGCCAAGACGAGAGCGCCGTTCGCTCTCGCTCTCTGGAAGTCGGGGCGCAAAGCCGAGGCCGTCGAACAGCGGGACGCTGCGCTGTGCCTCGACGACCTCATGCATCACACCGACCAAAAACTCTCGGAACAACTCCGAGACGAATTGCTGATGATATTCCAGTAAAGGGCGGACAACGATCAGAATTGACGGGGAAGGGAACGACAATGATGCCCCACTGTGATTTCTCCAATGCTCTAAAACAGCCGATGATGAATCGGCGAAACGGCACGAAACAACTCTCGGTAAATCTCGAAACGCTCGGCGTAGAACGCCGTGAGTTTCAGGTCCGGTTCGTAGACGATTTTTGAACGGCAGACTCGACCGAAAGCGTCCTCTTCGTCCCGGTACGCACCGGCGCCGATTCCAGCGAGGATCGCGGCTCCGAGGACCGTTGCCTCCTCGACCTCCGGCACGCAATACGGACGCCCTACCATATCGGCTTTGTTCTGCATCCAAAACGTGTTGCGGATTGCACCGCCGACGCCGAGAAATTCCGTCGCCTGATTGCCGGTCAACTCTTCCATCGTCCGTACCGTGTCGAGGAACTGGAAGTCGAGACCTTCAATCACCGCTCGGACCAAATCGCCCTGCTTCGTCGAGGTTGAGAGTCCGACGAACGCTCCGAGAGCCTTCGGATCGACATTCGGGCAGGATGACGAACTCAGATGCGGCAGAAACAGCACTCGCCCGGCTCCCGGTTCGCTGGATCGAGCCAAATCAACGAGAATCTCCCACGACGGCGACTCCGTTCGTCCATCCGATTGAACGGCAGCCGCAACCTCACAACGGAACCAATCGAGCGCCGACCCTGCCGGATTGCCGCCCCAGAGCGAGTAGTTGTCCTTCACAGCATGAGCCTGCAACGTGATTCCCGAACGGCCAAGGGCCGGATTCGGCGCCGGCTCCGACGTAATCATATTGACCGTTTCCCAAGTTCCCGTGATGTTCATCACGGCACCGGCACGGAACGCTCCGCTCGGAATCGCACTGACCAAATGATCGTGTCCACCGAGATAAATCGGTGTTCCCGGTGCAAGGCCCGCTTGCTCCGCAGCCGCCGGAGTGATTTCTCCGAGAAAGGTCGAACTGGGAAAAACGTCGGGCAGTATCCGCTTCGGGATCTCGGACAGCAAACACATTTCGTCGGACCAGTTCCGCGTTCGTTGATTGAAAAGCATCGTACACGACGCCATGCTGAAGTCGGAAACGTAACGTCCCGTCAATTTGAAGTTCAGGAAGTCTTCGATCAGCAACCATTTGAAGGTCCGTTTGAAGATTTCCGGTTCATGCTCCCGAATCCAGAGCATCCGAAGCGCCGAGTTGATCGGCCAGACCGGATTGCCGCCGACGGAAAACGTCTTGTCGACGCCGATGGTTTTGGTCCACCAATCGTACTGCGGCTGCGTTCGGGTGTCGTGCCAAGAGATGAACGGATAAAGCCAGTTTCCGTTTTCGTCCATAGGAACGCCGTCCATGCCCATTCCGGTAACGGCAACGCCTTTGATCGCCGTCGGATTCGGAATTTGGGCAACGGCGTCCCGACACGCCGCCGCCGTGTCGTTCCAAATCTGGTCGGGGGCCCAAACCGTTGCGTCCGGCGTCGGATGGAACTTTAACGTCGGCTTGTCACCGCGTGCAATCAGGCAACCGTCCGTGTCGTAGACGATCGCCTTGAGCGATGTCGAACCGAGATCGATGCCAAGGAAGTAGTCCATGATGTCAAGCGGCGTTTCGGAACTCTCAGGTCGGCACTGCCGTCCGTTCGCCTTCCCATTCGACGGTCACGGTGGTCGAGATTCCGCCGCGGGGCGTGAACGCCGCCGTGAGTTTCAGCCAGCGGGGGCTTAACAGGGAAACGAGATCGTCGAGAATCCGATTGGTGACGTTTTCGTAAAAAATTCCTTGATTACGGAACTGCTGAAGATAGAGTTTCAGGCTCTTCAGTTCGACGCAACGCTCGTTTGGAATGTACCGGAGTGTCAACGTTCCAAAGTCCGGCTGTCCGGTCTTCGGACAAACCGACGTAAATTCCGGACAAACGATTTCGATGAGGTAATCCCGTTGGGGATAGGTATTGTGAAAAGTTTCGAGCATCTTTTTCCCGGGCCGGGCTCTATGGTCCCAGAGAACCAAGCCGTGACATTGCGTGTTGATGTGACAGCCGACCGATGATCCCGACGAGCACCATTGCGGCGCCGACGGCAAGGAGCGTCACGGCGAGACCCTGTGGGTTGGTCAGTTGCTGCTTTTGGAACACAAAATAACAGATTCCGACGGCGGCTCCAACCGCTCCGATGCTGACCAGTGCGGCGTTGATCCAGCCGAGCGTCCAGGCCAATGCCGATTCCCCTTGAGCAACCACGGTGGGCGGTACGATGTTGACGGCTTCTTCGATTTCTTCGACAAAAAACGGTTCGACTGGGGGAAGCGGTGTTTGCGTAACCATTGCAACCGACGTTTCGCTTTCCGCCTCGCACGGTGAGGAATCAATGCGAACCGTATCCGCTTCAGGAGCAAGGTCCGGCTGTTTGGAATCGGACGAAACGTATAGAATCGTTCCGCGACCATCGGACGTTGCCGTCGGCCCTTCGATGGCGATGTCCGCCTCGGAAGCGATTGATTGCTGGAGCCGTTGCAACCGTAGCATCAAGTTCCGGCGCAGACGTTTGATCTCCGCGACAGGATCAAAGCCGTCGTCAGATGCCAAGAGTCCAAATCGACTGTCAAGCAGCGAATCCATCGAAATATCGAGCCGTAGACACAAGACAAAACCTGATCCCCCTCCTCAGTCCATCGGCAAAATGCGGGCGCGAAGTAGACTCTTTTTCAAAACCGTCGTGTAAAAACTGACGTTTATTGAGAAACCGCGTGAAAATGCCGATGTTATCGAACCAAGGCCCGGAGGATGCTGCGGGGCTACTCCGAGCGACTTTTTCGGCTTCGCACCAAACCCTGCTTTTTGATGACACAATTCCTCGTACATAACCTTACGGAAACGGACCGGTTTGGGCAATTCCTTGCGGAGCGGTTGCCGGACGGTGCCGTCGTCGCCTTAATCGGAGTACTCGGTGCCGGGAAAACACGGCTCGTTCAAGCCGTTGCGGAAGCGTCCGGCGTACCAAAGGGCGTCGTGTCGAGTCCGACCTTCGTCCTGCTCCACGAATACGACGGCGAGCGACCAATCTATCATTTCGATGCCTACCGTTTGGCCAACGCCGATGAATTCCGGCGTCTCGGACCGGACGACTACTTTGAAGGCACCGGTTTGACCTTCGTTGAATGGGCGGACAAATTTCCCGAGGTGTTGCCCAAGGAACGGCTGGAGGTCCGAATCACCGTGCTCGACGACGATGTCCGCCGCTTTGGCCTGACGGGCTTCGGCGAACGGTACGCCGAGTTGTCAACCAATTGCGATCTGCGGTGAGGATCGCCGTCGGCACATTTTTGTGTCCATGCGTGTCGATCAGGACGCTGTTGCCATCGGTTTTTTCCTCTTGAACAACAGGATCGATACGGGTAGAATCGTTGGGTGGTCGCGCCGCCCCCGATGGGAGCCGATCTTGGCCTTTCTTCCTGACGACATCGGGCGATTGAACTGACTTTCATTCTGATTCCCCCCTCCCTCCCTGTTTCCTTTTCCCTGCGCCTCCATGAAAACTTACCTTGCCATTGACATGGGCGCGTCCAGTGGGCGCCACTTCGCCGGGATCTTCGATGGAAAAAGACTCCGACTCGAAGAACGGTACCGCTTCGAAAACGGTCCGGCCAGCCTCGCCGGAACTCTGCACTGGAACCTGCCGAGTCTCTGGACACACGTGAAAAACGGTATCCAAGCAACGGCAGAGCGTTTCGGGGAAAACCTCGTCAGCGTCGGCGTCGATACTTGGGGCGTTGACTTCGCCCTGCTCGGACGAGGCGACACGCTCCTCGGCAATCCCGTCCACTATCGGGACAGCCGAACTGATGGGGCAATGGAATGCGCTTTCGAAACGGTCTCCCGCAGCGAAATTTTCCGGCAGTCGGGATTACAGTTTATGCAGTTTAACACGCTCTTCCAACTTCTCGCGATGAAATGGGCGAACTCGCCGCTGTTGGACATTGCCGAGTCGCTCTTGATGATGCCCGACCTCTTTCACTGGCTGCTGTCCGGCGTCAAATCGAACGAGTTCACCGACGCCACCACGACGCAGTTTTTCGATCCGGTCAAAAACGATTGGGCTTTTCCGCTGCTCGAAAAATTCGGATTACCGACACATCTTACCCAACCGGTCTCGCCGCCGGGAACCGTCCTCGGACCGCTCCGTAAGGAATTCGGCTTAGCGAAAACCAACGTCGTGCTTCCCGGTTCTCACGATACGGCTTCCGCCGTGATGTCAGTGCCGACCGCCAGCCGGGCCGGGACCCCGGATTGGGCGTACATCAGCCTCGGTACTTGGGCCTTGATGGGCATCGAGTCGACGGAGCCGGTTGTCAACGACATGGTTTCCGGCTTTAATTTCACGAACGAAGGCGGCGTCGGCGGCACAACACGGCTGCTCAAGAACATCTGCGGCCTCTGGCTCGTGCAGGAATGCCGCCGAGCTTGGAACGCCCAAGGGAGGAAAGGCAAAACCGGTCTGCCGCTGGATTGGGAAGACCTTAATTATATGACACGGGCCGCCAAACCGCTGGTTTCGTTCATCGATCCGGATCATCGGGATTTTCTCGCTCCGACCGATATGCCGAAGGCCATCGCCGATTTTTGTCGCCGGACCGGTCAGCCGGTGCCGGAGTCCGAAGGCGCGATTCTGCGCTGCGCTTTGGACAGTATAGCGATGAAGTTCCGGCACGTCCTCGAAATGAGCGAAAAGATCGGCGGCAAGCGGATTGACACAGTCCACATTGTCGGCGGCGGCACGAAGAATCTGCTCCTTTGCCAAGCAGCGGCGGATGCCTGTGGGCGTCGGGTTCTCGCCGGTCCGATTGAGGCGACGGCCATCGGCAATATTATGATACAGGCCATCGCCGCCGGAGACGTGAAGAACATCGAAGAGGCCCGGTCGATCATCCGTGAGAGTTTTGAAGTTGCCGAGTTTCTGCCAACGGATGCCGCGCAATGGAACGATGCCTGCGAACGATTTGGGGAAATCGCCGGAATACCGGCCAAATGAAAATGACGACCAAGCTGAAATTGCCTTTGGACACCTGCTGTTTCAACCGTCCGTTCGATGACCAGTCGCAACGGCCCGTTTGCTGGGAAACGGAAGCAAAACTGTTCACCCGGACTGGAATCAAGAGCGGAGGGGTCGAACTCATTTTGGGTTGCTTTCGCCGCCGTTATCGATGATTGTGTTACAACTTTTCAGTTACTCTACCACGTAACGCCATGGAGCTGCGTTTGGGGTATTGTGGGAAAGTGGAAGGTGGAAAAGTGAAACGGCGTCGCATATCGGATGAAATCACCCTCCCACCATTCCATTTTTCCCCCTCTATCGAAACGTCAGTTTTATGCCGTTGAGCAGTTATGGGGCGCCGACACGGGCTTGGACATTGACAAGCCTCCGAAATTTAACCAAAAGCGTTACCGTCGAATGAGGAGACATTCACAATGAACGATACTGCAAACGAAGTTGTCGAATTTGTACGGGAGAACGATGTCAAATTCATCCGGCTCAGTTTTTGCGACCTGTCGGGATTTCACAAAAACATTGCCATCATGGCGGATGAACTGCCGTCGGCGTTCGAGTATGGTGTCTCCTTCGATGCCCACGCCATCAAAGGCTTTCGGGACGTGATGAAGTCCGACTTGCTCTTGTTTCCCGACCCCGCCACGCTGATGGTGCTTCCGTGGCGGCCAGGGCCAGGCAGAGTCGTGCGCTTTTATTGCGATGTTCGCAACCCGGACGGTTCCACGTTTGCATGTGACGGTAGAGCCCTCTTAAAGCGAGTGGTCGAACGATGTCGGACATTGGGATACGTCTGCAATGTCGGACCAGAATGTGAGTTTTACCTTTTCAAAACCAACGAAAACGGCGATCCAACCGACGTAACGCTTGATAAAGGCGGGTACTTGGACATTTCGCCGCTCGACAAAGGGGAAAATATACGCCGAGAAATATGTTTGGCACTGGAAGAAATGGGGATTAAACCGGAAACTTCACACCATGAGCAGGGACCGGGGCAAAATGAAATCGACTTTAAGCCCAGTGATGCCCTCACCGCTGCCGACAATCTGCAAACGTTCAAATCCATCGTCCGGGCAATTGCCGCGAGGAATGGACTCTTCGCATCCTTTATGCCCAAACCCCTACCGGGTGCGGCGGGAAGCGGATTGCACGTCAATCTCTCCCTCGCTCAAAAAGGTGTCAACATTTTCAACACCGAGAGCGGAGAACTTTCAAAGATCGCAGAAAGTTTTATTGCCGGAATACTTGTCCACACGCCCGAAATGACGCTTTTTCTGAATCCACTTGCCAATTCCTACAAACGTCTCGGCGAGTTTGAGGCACCGAAATATGCCTCTTGGTCGCACCAGAACCGTTCGCAGTTGATAAGGATTCCCGCCGCAGCCGGTGAAAAGGTCAGAATGGAACTGCGCTCGCCGGATCCGTCGCTGAATCCGTACCTTACGTTCGCCCTCATCATTGCCGCCGGACTCGACGGCATCGAAGGCCATTTG
>Ga0099364_10015305_pt1 | contig 10118 bp, 10 predicted proteins | sample TergutTh196P3_FD_73070 | JGI IMG/M metagenome (GOLD analysis project Ga0099364, IMG submission 73070) | Microcerotermes parvus P3 segment gut microbial communities from Pointe-Noire, Republic of the Congo - Th196 P3 | ecosystem: Host-associated > Arthropoda: Insects > Digestive system > Gut ...
TCTCTGCTTTTAAACTCGGCTGTTTCTTGAGGAAAATAGCATCTGAAATATCCCGTGATAACACATACATCTTCTCTATAACCTGAGTCCAACGTTCAATTAGCTGTTTGGGTGCGAGGGGGCGGGCATTGTCCCCCTGGGATAAGAGCCAATCCATGACCTTGTCAAACTGATTGCTGCTAAAAGATAATTTAATGCCCTTGGCGGTTTTTTGTATACTTTGGTCTTCCGCCCATTTGCGCTCGGTGATCCACCGGGCATCGCCTTTAATTTCAATAACAAATTTATGGACTTTAGCCCCGGCAAATACGCCAAAGTAACTCTGGCCTTCCTGACTTTGATAATCAAAATCACTTTTAAGTGTAAACTTTTCATCCGTAAGGGTAGCTTTAGTGATCCTGGAAAGAGAGAATATCCTCTTGTCTTTTCTGTCTACATCATAAGCAGAAAGATACCAGGCGCTTCTGTCAAATAACAATTGATACGGATGAACCTTACGGATATTTAATTTAGAGCCCTGTTCTGTCTCATACTTAACTGTATCTTTTTCGCTTGCATCCTGATAAGTAAAACTGATGATTCGATTTTCCTGCAATCCAATAACAATGATTTTCCAGACTTCAGGATCGACATGAATGGTAATTGATTTAGGTATTATAATCCGGTTCTTATACCACTCAGCATCTTTGGAATCCTGTAAGGGAACCGCTATACTTTGCAAAAGGTTCAAAGCTGCATCATGTATGGGAGTGCCGCTGTATAAATCCAAAAGGTTTTTTGCCATGCCCAGGGCAAGAATATCTTCTTCGGTAGCATAAGCAGCAGAAAGCCGGTAAGTTTTTTCTGTATAGTGAAACCCTTTTTTAAAAAAGTCATATTCAATTGGAGCGTCCATCATGTCCCGCATATAGGCAATATCACGGTTTATGCTGGATAGGCTTGTTTCATACTTTTTTGCCAAATAGGGGGCATTTGGATATCTACCGGAGGCTATTTCCTGGTCAATAAAATAAATCCTGGGCAAAGCCGTCTTCGGAAGGGTTTTTCTGGGCTTCATAGGCTTATTATCAGGCATATTCATTATATCTGTCAATCCTATTTAATTTCACTTAATATTCCTTAAATATTTTTTCCATTAAAGCCGGACTTACTTTAATATCTGCGACGAATAATCCGTCGGGGCTTTCCTTGGTAAAAATTTGTTCATTAAAAAAATCTACGAACTCCTTCATGTCAATTTCTTCCTTACTCTCATTGAGTGCAGCCATGAGTTGGTCAATTTTATCTTGAGTCAAAGCATCAGACATTTTTAATACCCCACTGATCAAATAATAAATCGTCCTTCTGGACATTTGAACCATCAATAAGGTTCATGATATACCTAAAGGGAGTATACTGAACCATGTTGGTTATCAATGTTGGTTTTTCACGCAGATCCCTTATGTAAACATCGTTTTTTATACCTTTCAAATCACCATTTTGAATAATATTGCTTTGTTTTTTTGTTAAGACTCGAATATTCTTCTTAATTAAATAATTCTCTACCGCATTTATTGTCTGAGACCGGCATAAAAACTGTACTTCATTTTTGGGAGTTCCATCGGAAATAACTAACGAAGGCAGGAAATAAGTACCGCAATTATTGCAGCACACCCTTGTATCTTCTCTGTATTGCATCGATCTATTTAAAAATCTGGTGTCAGGTTTGGGATTCATATAATATTCGGTAACTTCTTTAAAACTGTATATTGTTTTGCAATGGGAGCAGATAGAATAATTTAATAAGGTAATATTGGTATTTGGAATTTTAATATTTCCCATTCCCTGCTCTTCATTTTTCTTTTTAATATCACTCAAAATCCCGTCATTTTTTCCGCCATCAAAGTGCCGGCATACTGTGATATCATTGTCAAATATACCGTAGGGTTTTTCCCAATTACTCTTTCGTTTTAGCAATTGATCTTCGAATTGTTTTATAGTAAAATCCGGATCATAATTTCCGGTAAAATTTGAACCATCACCTGGTACGATTGCGGTTAATAATTGATCAATTTCATCTTGTGATAATACTTCAGCCATATTCAGTTCCCCTTTTACAATACTTATTATTATAACCAATTAAAATATAAAGCTTTTAGTATGTCATATTCTGCTATTGTGAAAAAATAAATTATTTTTTTAGTCTATTCACTATATCACCCTATGACACTGTAAGCGGGTTATATATTAACCAAGAAAACAATGAAGGGGAAAATATGGGGAAAAGCCTGAATTTTAATATAAATAACTCTCTTTATGGCGGAGTGCCTGTAAAAATAGAACGAAAAAAATTATATGGCTACAATAAGACTATTGTCTACGATGAAGAAGGAATTGAATGTGAGACTGCAAGTTTGGATGAGGGAGCATCCGGTCTGATTCCCAAAGGAGGGCTTGGTCTGGGGATTCTTTCGCCCGAAGGCTTGTGGGTGGAAAGATCTACCCTGAAAGCAGTCAATGAAAATGGTAAAGATGCTGTATTGGTATCTTCGAGTTATGATTCTGTAATTACCCTAAATAAAAAGCTTGGTGCCCGGGATTTACTGGATCATTGTATAACTGGTTTTTATGAACTTCCTTTTCCTGGCCTTGCAAATGCCATAGGCCCAGATATATACAGTTTCGAGTACTGTTACCGTGCAAGTTATGAACCTTCTTCTGCTTTTGTATTGGCAAGTGAAGGATCGGTATTCATGTTAATTGGTTACAGGGTGGAATTTGAGACATTATGCCTTGCCGAAGAAGCATTTTTGGATGAAGAAGAAATTGAAGAAAATGAAGACGAAGAAATTGATTTTACCAACGTTTAAAAGGGGGAAAAATGAGGGCGATTTATTTAGCTAATGAGCAAAAGAGAGATGCTAAAGTTGGCTTTGAGGCAAAACCAAAAAAAAGCGGGATAAAAATGATTCTGCCGGACGGCAGAGAAAGAAAAAATGTTCAATTCTATAAAACCAGCCACAGTATGCGTACCCTTATTATGAAATATGGCGATGTTGGTAAAATAAAAACTGCTCTTGTAAAGAGTGATCCGGAAATAGATATAGAAAGTTCTTCCCGGTTGATTGACGGGACCCGCCGTGTTTATCTGACAGGTAAAAACGAAATTGCCTATACGATTTCACAGATACAGATACTTTACGATGCTGATGGGAAAGAGAAGGAAAGGCGAGAGTTATCTAAATCACCTTCCAATGTGGCTGCAGATATACCGATAAAATGGTCAGGTAAAGAATTTAACAAAGATGAAGCTGTGCGTAAATTTGTGTTTTCAAAAAAATATCAGCTTCGTCATACTTCTGGACTGACATTCGATTTTTTGTTAAATATGGCGAAATACCTTCACGATAAAAATGTAATGATGTTTGTGGGAGGAGGTAAAAAAGGAAATGAGCCCATTGTATTAAGCGCCGGCGGAGAACCATATCGCGGTTTTCTGGAAGGCCGCATTAGCGAAAACAGTTATTGTCTTATCCTTCATTTAAGTCTAATGGAAATGAAATCCATTAAAGGGGTATAGTATGTCGTTATTAACTAATCCCGAGGGAATTCCAAGAAAGACTATTACCTTTTTTCTTGTGGTTGAGACATCCTATGCTATGCATAATACTAAACTGGAAACAGTTAATACGGCATTAGAAAATTATATTGCTCTTTTACAGTATTATGCAGCAGCCAGGACGGATGCTGAAGTTAAAGTTGCCTTGCTTGTTTATTCGGGAAAGGCTCATTGGGTTACGGAAAAACCGATCCAGGTTGATCAATATGTTTGGAAGCCATTGACAGAAAATACTGACCTTGAGCCTATTTCCTTTAATAATGTATTTGACGAATTAAATAACAAGCTATCCAAAAATGCTTTTATGGAATCCGTATCGGGAGCATACCCCCCGGTAATTATCTTTTTTTCTACTAGCCCTTGTCCCTTAAGTCCTGCTCTGGACGATTCTTTAACCCGGCTTTCCGGCAACAATTGGGACAAGAACGCTCTTAAAGTTGCCTTTGCCATTGGAAAGACAGCAGAAAAAGGTATATTGGAAAGGTGGGCAGGTATACCCTCATTAACTCTGGCTCCCAAAAACCCCCAGGCTTTGCTTGAATATGTCAATGTAGCGGGCCGTCTTTGTATGCAAATTGCTCTTAATAGTGGAATTTATAATGATGAAATACCCGGTACTAATATATTAAAACGCAGAGTCATATTAAAAGAGGCTATTGAAGAAATTATATTGATAAATGATCCACCTGTAAACAACACGGCGGTAATTCCGGATATGACTGAAAAAAATACTGGCATTCAATTGCCCGCTCCAGAGATACAACCCCTGGGAATATCGACAATAGCGGTGGAGTATAAAAACTCAATTTCCAAAGAATTTGTTTCATTAAACCCTTCTCATATAGATGAGAGAATAGGCGGTAAAAAGTATTTTGTTACCAGAAAATATGATGGTGAGCTTGCAGTTTTATCGTGGAATGGCAATTCCCTGATAGCTGTAAATTCAAGCGGCAAGCCATTTAAGAATTTTCCTTGCATGGAAGAAGCTTGCAATGAATTAAAAAAATCGGGAATAAAAACACTTGTTTTTGCGGCAGAATTATACAACGAAGAGAGCAAGGGCAGGAGCCGTGTCAGTGATTGTGTCAGCGCCATCGCCAGGAATCCCGGCTCTCTTAGGCTTGCTCCCTTTGATATTATAAGCTTAAACGAAAAAGGCTGCAAAAATAAAACTTACGATGAAATACACAGCAAACTAAGCGCTATTTTTGGGGGAAATGAGTTTTGCAGCCCCGTAAGGTATATAGAAGCAGGTTCCAAGGCAGAGATAAAAAATATTTTTGCTGAATGGGTGGAAAAAGAAGGCAGCGAAGGTTTGATTATCCGAAGCGAACTGCCCATTGTCCATAAGTTAAAACCCCGTGTTACAGTAGATGCCGTTGTAGTTGGTTTTTCAGAAAGCAGTGACGTAAAGGGACAGATTCGCACTTTGCTTTATGCCCTGCGAAACAGCGAAGGGAAATATCAGATAATAGGCAGAACAGGAAACGGTCTGACAAGCGAACAGAAAACAGAATTGTATTCAAGGCTGTCCGCCATGAAAATTACCTCAAATTATCTGGAAATTGATTCCAACCGGCTGGCTTTTCACATGATACGCCCTGAGCTTGTAATAGAACTCAGTATAGGGGATGTCATTACAGAAGTAGTTTCCGGGAACATTAAAAATCCTCTTTTGGAGTATGATAACAATACAATAAAGCAAACAGGAATTTGTGCAGGTTATAGTTTTATTTCTGCTGTTGTAGAGCGTATAAGAGAAGATAAAACTAACAATATTATCCATGTTTCCCTTGGGCAGCTAAGCGAAAAAATCCCCGTCGCTACAATAACCAAAATTGATAAAAACGAGGCAATGCCTAAATCCCTTCTTTTGAGACGTCATGTATGGACAAATGGGGATTCTGTACAAAAATTATTGGTTTGGAAGACAAACAAGGAAAAGTTTGGTTTTCCTGCATTTTCAGCTTCCTGGACCAGTTTTAAGCCGGGCACACAGGATCAGTTCAAGGTGGATATGCGTATATCCAATAGTGAAACCCAGATAAAGCAGTTGGCAGATCAATTTATTTCCAAAAATATAAGTTCAACCTGGTTAAAGGAGTCGTAATGAACGAATTAAATACAAACACTGTATTAAAAACCAAAGCGGGAAAGACTGTAAAAATTCAAGAAAAACTCGGGGAGGGCGGCCAGGGGGTTGTCTACAGAGTCATGTATAACGGGAAGCCCAAAGCCTTAAAATGGTATTCCAATGACAGGAATACCATAAAAAGACCTGAAAAATTTTTTGAGAATCTTGAAAACAATATTAACAAAGGGGCGCCTTTAAATTCCTTTCTTTGGCCCCAGGATATTACCGAAAAGACAGATGGCGGCTTTGGTTATATCATGGATTTAAGGCCGCCTGAATTTAAAGATTTCTCTCTTTTCCTTTTGGCGAAAGAAAAATTTGCAAGTGTTACGGGCATTACAAATGCAGGACTCCAAATTATTGAAGCATTCCGGGAGCTGCACAATTCCGGCTATAGTTACCAGGATTTGAATGACGGCAACTTTTTTATTAATCCAAAAAATGGTGATGTACTAATCTGTGATAATGACAATGTTGTTGAGTATGGAAAAAACCTTGGGATTGCCGGCAAATGCCGTTATATGGCTCCGGAAGTAGTACTGGGAAAAGCCTTGCCCTGCATTAACACAGATAAATATTCCCTTGCGGTGGTACTGTTTCTTTTATTGATGAACAATCATCCGTTGGAAGGAAAGCGTTCCTACCCGCCATGCATGACAGAGACTCTTGAAAGGAAAATATATGGCGAAGAACCCCTGTTTATCTTTGACAAGGATGATTCCAATGCTCCGGTTCCGGGAATTAACAATAATGCGATTAAAAGGTGGCCTTTGTACCCATCTTATGTACGGGAAAAGTTTACCGAAAGCTTTAGTCATGAAGCAATAAAAGACCCATCCAAACGGATAATCGAAAAAGACTGGCTGAAGATGTTTATTCGTCTTAGAAGTGAAATATATAAATGTAAAAACTGCGGTGAAATATTTTTTACCGATCCGGTTGATGAAACGCCTTGTCCATTTTGTCAGTATATACAAAAGCATGATATGCATATTGTTCTGCCCAAAATGAACATTGCTTTGCATGAAAGAACCAAGTTATACGATTTTCATATCGATACAGATAGTGACGATTTCAGAACTTTATCTGCTGAGGTGGTTCCAAATGAAACTACCGGCGCCTGGGAACTAAAAAATAAATCCAAAAAAACCTGGCTTGTTATAAATAATAACGGCAAACAGTTGTCAAAATCTGCAGGAAAAACTGTACCCCTTGAAGCGGGTACACAAATTATATTTGGTAATACCAAAGGAGAGATAAGTCTATGAGTTTGAATCAAGCCGTGGAAGCAATTCCAAGAAAATCGATGGTGTTGTTCTTTTTAATCGACACATCCGGAAGCATGAGCGGATCCAAGATCGGGGCGGTAAATACCGCTATAGAAGAAGTACTGCCGGAGTTAAGGGATATTTCCGCAAGTAATGCAGATGCGGAAGTTAAAATTGCGGCTATGGAATTCGCCAATTCTGCAAACTGGCTAACCCCCAACGGGCCTGTTCCGGTGGAAACTTTTAATTGGACTTATGTAGATGCAGCCGGAAATACCTTAATGGGAGAGGCTTTCCTCAAAATAAACGATGCTTTATCCACAAAGACTTTTATGCAGGATGCAGTGGGTTCTTATGCACCAGCAATTTTTTTACTCTCTGACGGGGAACCCACGGATGATTTTGACGGAGCATTATCGGAATTAAAGAATAACAAGTGGTTTAGAGCGGCAATTAAAGTAGCAGTTGCTATAGGAGATGACGCAAATAAAACCCGTCTTGCCCAGTTTACGGGTTCCACAGAATCTGTATTGGAAGTACACAGTGCAGCAATGCTAAAAAAGATGATAAAATTTGTGTCTGTCAGGGCATCCCAGATTGCTAGCCAAAGCGTCCAGGTTAATCCGGTAAAACCCGCCGCCACAGCTCCCATAGCTCCCGCTAATACCACAGATTCTGGTTCTACTGAAACTATTAATGGCGTTGATATTACTACAGGCGAAGTGAACTCATTAAAACAGGTGGCGCTTAATTCTGAGCTTGCTCAAGCCAGGCTGATTACAGCCGACGCGGGAGACGATGAATGGTAAAAAATGAAGTTTTCGCTTTTAGTTCAACCTGTATCGGTGCTTCTCATCTGAAAACCGAGACACCATGTCAGGACTTTTCATCACACTGGAATTTTAAAAAAACCGCCATTATTGCCGTTGCCGACGGCCATGGCTCCGACGATCATTACAGAAGTGACAGGGGAAGCCGTTTTGCAGTAGAGGCGGCAATGCAGTGTATTAAAGAGTTAATTTACATAAATAAAAAAGAGATAAAGAAACCGGATATTGCTTTGGAGGCACTTGAAAAAAGCATAATTGCTATGTGGTACGAGAAGATTGCGGAAAATATCCGAGGGGATCCCATTGATAAAAGCCTTGCACCAGAAGAATCTTTCACCCCATACGGAACTACGCTGATTGCCGCCGCCATTACTGAGCATTATTGCTTTGCCCTTCAGATTGGCGATGGTAAATGCGTATGTTTTGATGCAGACAGCAATGCTTCCCAGCCCGTTCCATGGGATGAGAAGTGTTTTTTGAATCGGACAACGTCTCTATGTGATGAAAACGCAAAAGGCCTTTTCAGACATTTTTATAGCGAATCTCTGCCAACAGCTATTTTTATAGGCAGCGATGGAGTGGACGATTCCTTTCCCATAAATAAAAACGAAGAACACCTTGATCGTTTTTATAAAAGTGTTTACAATAATTTTGTCAATGAAGGCCGTCAAAACGGAGAAATTCAGCTCCGGGACATGCTGCCCTTGTTAACTAAAAAAGGCTCTGGGGATGATGTTTCCATAGCCGGGATTATTAGGGGTAAAATATGAGTGAGATGATTAAAATGGAGGACCTTGAAGAAAAATTTTCTCTTTGGGAAAAAATTGACGAGGATAATTATCCTGAGAAACTCAAGAAGGATAACAAGCCTGATGATATATACAAACATCCTGGTATCTACGCAATTGCTATAGATGAAAGTGACAGCATGGATGGTAAAAAATTTCATTTTGAAGATATAAGCCGTAAAATTGTATATTTTGGGATGACAAATTCCAAAGATGGATTAAGAGGCCGCTTAAAACAATTTTTTAATACTATTTATAAATGCAATGGAACATCGCAGCATGGAGGTGCATGTAGGTTTTGTACTCATGCTGAAAAGAAGATAGATAAAAAGTGGAAGGAAAAATTGTTTTTTTCTACTTATCCATTTAAAAAGTGTATCGTTGATGAGCTTGGCTCTGGCAACATTAAGGGTAAAATTATTGGCGAAGAAAAAGCCCCGGAAATGTTTGAATTTATGGGTAAAGTAGCATTAACAGAATACCTTTGTTTTACACACTATGTTCGGAAAAATAGAGAAATGCCAAAGTTTAATAATAAAAGTGACAACGAAAAGGCTTGTCGAATGAAAATATAAACTAAACAATTAACCAGATCAAAAATGATTTCAAGACTAGTCCCCATGTTTGTTCCCATAGAAAAATCCCTTATTTCTGATTTTATCAGAAAACTCCAATTTGCTAATTTTATCATCCGCAAGTTGAATAATTTCTATCTGGCATTTACTTACGAAATTATTAATTTGCTCAACTTCTGAATCATTTAAATCAATTTTTTCATTTTTAACCAAAATTTTAGGTTCATTTTCAATACTCATTGGTACAATTTTATTAAAATCACGGTCTTCATCATTATTAGTTTGAAACAAGATAATTTTTTTATTGCCAATATTTGTCCATAATCCGCCGTCATCAATAAAAATATTTGCAGGGAAGTACGTCCATTTTCTGATAAAAGATAATACCATAAATCCAAATTCATTAGAAGGTTTTCTATAATAATATATAAATCGTTTCAGCCATTTTTTTATTATCCTCTTCTTGATTTTGGATTTGATTTTACATTTTATAAATATGTTGGCTCTGGCCATTCTTTCCCTCATAATTGTCTTATTATTAGTATACAGTCTTATCCATGTCATATAGTGGTATACTAAATTTTAATAATAATGTCACTATATCACTTTATGACATGGTAATCATGCTACGTATAAGTAAAAATTAATAGGAGAAATCATGAAAAAAAGCCTAAAAGAAAGATGGATAAGAATTCTTTTTGAAACAATTGGCATGGGAGACACTTGCACCTATGGGCAATGCTGTGTTAAAATCTGAGTTTAAGATATGACAGAGAAAAAGATAATTAATTTATCCAAATCCCGATATTGTAAGGGTCTGCAATGTCCCAAAATCCTTTGGCTAGACATCAATAAGATAGAAGAAAGGGACAACTCGCAGGATAACCAGGCTGTTTTTGAAACAGGAAACAGGGTCGGGGAACTT
>Ga0099364_10015306_pt1 | contig 10118 bp, 3 predicted proteins | sample TergutTh196P3_FD_73070 | JGI IMG/M metagenome (GOLD analysis project Ga0099364, IMG submission 73070) | Microcerotermes parvus P3 segment gut microbial communities from Pointe-Noire, Republic of the Congo - Th196 P3 | ecosystem: Host-associated > Arthropoda: Insects > Digestive system > Gut ...
AATGCCATCCCTTTTTCTTCATCATCTGCACTACTAAGCCCAGTGATAAAAATAACGGGGATGTTCTTTGTCTTTTGTGAATTTTTAAGAGCGGTAATTACTTTGTACCCGTCCATTTGCGGCATTATAATATCTAGCAGTATAATGTCCGGCAGGTATTTATTTGCCGCTTCAATAGCATCCTGCCCGTTTTTTGCAGCATAAACAGTATACTCAAGCTTTAGAATATCGGTTAACATCAAAACATTTGTATTTTCATCATCCACAACGAGTATACTGTGTTTTTCGGATTTATACATTAGAGCCCTCCTTTGCCGCGGCAGAAGCTGCAGCCTGCGCCGCCGGTCCTATCTCTTCAAGGACTTGGGTTAATTCTCTTTCGAGAATAATCATTTTATTATCCATTACAGAAGCTGCTCCGTTTGAGAGCATAGCTTCTACATGGGCTGCGGCCATTTGCAAACCAGTTTTGCCTATAAGCCCTGCGCTTCCTTTTAAAGTATGCGCAAGCCTGTGAGCCGTCTTTATATCGCCCGACTCAATAGCCCCAGTAATCTCTTTAAATTTATCACGGTTATGTTTTGCAAAGCTAATTCTTAATTTTTGCATCACTTCATCAATATCTTGAGTTGTCTTATCTTCTGCAGGGCTCCCCTTAATAGGAACGCGGGGGAGGTATTTAAGCAAAGTGTACCACAGCTCTTGTGAGGTGAAAGGTTTGCCCAAACAATCTGTCATTCCCTGTCTTTTATATTTTTCAAGTTCACTGGCCATTATGTTAGCCGTCATAGCCACAATGGGAGTTCCTGTACCTAGCTCCATTATCTGAGTTGCGGCTTCCATGCCGTCCATGACTGGCATAAACATATCCATAAAAATCAAGTCAAAAGGCTTCTCTTTTTTTTGTATCCTTTCCTTTACTAAATCTACGCCAAGCTTGCCGTTTTCCACCGCAATAGCCTGCAGCCCAACCCGTGTTAGATGCGTGCATATCAGCTCTTGGTTTAAAGTGTTATCATCGCATATAAGTACCAAGCCTTCGAAGCTGGGCTTTTCGATAATATCGTATTTTTGTTTGGAAACAGTATCTTCGCTCTCTGTTTCGTCAACAGCTATTGTATCAAATGTAATTTCAAAGCTGAAAATACTGCCTTCGCCAGGCGAACTCTCCACAGATAACTGGCCGCCCATTTGTTCTATAATATTTTTAACTATGGTAAGCCCAAGGCCTGTTCCGCCGTAATTGCGCGTTGTACTTGAGTCCGCCTGCACAAAGGGATCAAATATTTTATTAATTTGAGCTTCATTCATGCCTATGCCGCGGTCCTTTACTTCAAAATATACAGATGCCTTGCCTTCTTCTTCGCTGATTATAGTCGAAGAGAATTTAATTGTTCCTGAATGTGTAAATTTTACAGCATTGCTCAACAGATTCATAAGGGCCTGATAAAGGCGTACAGGGTCCCCCAAAAGTTTCTTGCCTTCTGATTTTTCTGCATAGATGCTTAAATCAAGGCCTTTTTCTTTAATGCTTGGAAAAATAACAGACTGGCAGCGGGAAAAAATGTCAGGCAAGTCGAAAGGCACTTTTTCCAATTCCATTTTACCGGCTTCTATTTTTGAAATATCCAGAATGTCATTAATGATATGCAAAAGCCATTTAGTGCTGTCGTTAATTTTTTTTAGGAAATCCTTCATTTGAGTGACAGAGCTTGAGTCCATTGCCAACTCTGTAAACCCCATGATGCTGTTCATTGGCGTTCTTATTTCGTGGCTCATATTGGCAAGGAATTTGCTTTTAGCTTTGTTGCTCTCTTCGGCAACCTCTGCTTTCCGCATCTCTTCAATAATTGCTTTTTGTTCGCGTAAATCCCTGGCATAAGCTGCAAGAATATATTCGCCCCTGTGCCTTACACGAATTAATGTTTCCTCGCATGGTATAAGTTCGCCGTCTGGCTTACGGTACAAACATTCATAATGCTGGTACCCTTCATTAAACGCATTTTCAAAGCGTTCATAAGAAAGTTCCAAAGACTTTCTGCCGCAGGGCTGGTATTCCGGAAGTATTCGTAAATACCTTTCTTTGGGGGCCTCTTCTTCGGATAAGCCAAAAAGTTTGACTGATGCATGGTTCATGTAAATGAAATGATGATTACGGTTAATCAATCCGCATGCAAAGGGCATTGCATCAAGCATTAGCTTCATCCTCTCTTCATCCTCGCGCGTTCTTTCCTCCATTTGTTTTATTTCATTAATATCCCGCAATGCGCCCGCTACCCGCAGCGGAGCACCGGCGCTGTCCCTAAAAGTGGTTCCTAGCGCATGGAAATACCGGTATTCTTTGCTATTTTTCATTAAAGCGCGGTATTCGACATTATATGGCGTTTGATCGGTATAATCGTTTATGTGCGCTGCAAAGGAATTAATTATTCTTTCTTTATCATCGGGATGCAGCAGATCTGTCCAACTGCCAAGTACATTGGGAAAATCATTCTCGTCAGAAAATCCAAACATATTGCGGAATTCCTGTGAATAGGTGATTTTATTGTTCGGATTAACAGAGTCCCCGTTCACAACTTCCATATCCCAAATAGAGATGTTCAAAGCGTCATTTGCAAGCTTGTATTTCATTATATCGTATTCATTGGCACGGAACTGTTCAATCAGCTTTATTTGGTTTCGTACCCTTAGTTTCATTATTGCAGGGGAAAAAGGCTTAAATATATAATCCGCAACCCCAAAAGCCAGTCCTTTTTCTTCATCGGCGGGGCTGCTAAGCCCTGTAACAAAAATTACAGGAATGTCTTTAGTTTTTTTAGATGTTTTCAAAGCGGCAATTACTTCATAACCGTCCATATCAGGCATGATGATATCAAGCAGGATGATGTCGGGCTGATGCTTTTTAGCCATTTCAATTGCATCTTTTCCGCTTGTTGCCGCAAAAACAGTATACTCAGGTTTAAGAATATCCATTATCACTAAAATATTTGATTTTTCATCATCCGCAGCAAGTATGCTGAATTTTCTGCCTTCAATCATGGCTTTCCTCCAATGTCTTTTGTAGTTTAAGAAGAGTCCTTTTAGCGGTTCTAAAATCAAAATTGCCTATCTGTTGAATAAGTTCCTGCGTACCCGAAACAGCGCTTAGATCGTCAAGCAGGTTAACGCTGTCGGTGTCGTCATTTTCCAGCATAGGCTGCAGTTTTTCAAATAATGCAAGAGCCTGTTCTTTACTCAATGCTTGGGGTTTTTCCTGTTCTGTAGACTGCGCTTGCTGCACAAGTTGCGGCGCAGCAAGCTGCGTACGTAACTCTTCAAGAACAGGCATTAATTCGGCTATTAGATTGTTCATTTTGTTTTCCCAGACGGATTCAAGGCCGTCTTGTAACAATGCTTCAACCTCTGCGGCTGCGCTTCTCAAAGCGGTTTTCCCTATAAACCCAGCGTTCCCTTTAAGGCTGTGCGCCAACCTGTGCGCAAGTTTTGTATCCCCTGCGGCAACAGCATCTATTATTTGAGTGTGTACATTTTGGTTTTTATTAAAAAAATCAATCTTAAGCTTCTTTTGCAGATCTGCGTTTTGCGCATAGTCATCTGCCGGGCTTGCTAAAGGTTCTGTATATACAGGCTTTAGGTATTTTAATAATATGTACCACAGCTCCTGCGAGGTAAAAGGCTTCCCAAGACAGTCGGGCATTCCTTGTTTTTTGTATTTTTCAATTTCGCTTACCATTACATTAGCCGTCATGGCAATTATTGGCGTTCCCGTATTCATTGCCATTATTTTATCGCAAGCTTCCATTCCGTCCATAACCGGCATAAACATATCCATAAATATCAGGTCAAAGGGCTTTTCATTTTTTTCTATGCGTTTCCTGACTGTCTCTACGCCAAACTTGCCGTTATCGGCAGTTATTGCCTTTAGCCCGACTCTTTCAAGGTGAGCGCAGATTACCTGCTGGTTTAAAGAGTTGTCATCGCAAACAAGGACTAGCCCCTCGAAATACGGTCTTGCCAGTATTTCGGGTTTTGTCCTGTCTTCTTCCGTATTGTTTGGATCATCTATCGTATCAAATGTAATTTCAAAATTGAAAGTACTGCCTTCGCCGGGGGAGCTTTTCACCGAAAGCCTGCCACCCATTAACTCTACAATATTTTTCGAAATGGAAAGTCCCAGCCCAGTGCCTCCGTAATTTCGTGTAGTGCTGGAGTCCGCCTGAATAAACATGTCGAATACTTTATTTATCTGGCCGGCTGTCATGCCGATGCCAGTGTCTTTTACTTCAAAATAATAAGTAATTTCACTCGTATCATCATTTTTCATTGGGAGACCGGAAAACTTTACCGTACCAGTTTCTGTAAATTTAACAGCATTGGAAAGAAGGTTCATAAACACCTGATAAAGTTTTAAAGGATCGCCCATAAGCTTCTTGCCTGGTATTGACAGCTCGGCGTAAATGCTCAGGTCAAGCCCCTTTTCTTTAATGTTTGGCAAAATGACGGACTGGCATCGGGAGAAAACATCACTCAAGTCAAAGGGCGTATAATCCAGTTCCATTTTACCTGCTTCTATTTTTGAAATATCCAATATGTCGTTAATGATACGCAAAAGCCATTTTGTGCTGTCATTAATTTTTTCCATGTAGTCTTTCATTTGAAGCACAGTGTCGCACTCTGATGCAAGCTCGGAAAATCCCATGATGCTGTTCATGGGAGTTCTGATTTCATGGCTCATAGTAGCCAAGAATTGAGATTTTGCGCGGTTGGCCATTTCGGCTTCTATCATTGATTTACGAAGAGGTTTAAGAAGCCTAGCTATAAAAAAATTGAATATGATAAAAATCACTATTATCACAATAAGCACTACAATGAATAATGCTGTCATTGTATTTTTATAATCGTCTATGCTGTCAGGCATTACCGCTACAGAATACCATTCAAGCAAAGGAACTGTTCCTACAGCAATCCTCCCAAAAGGAGTGTCCAAAATTTGTGTTTCATAAGGAGCATTTTTTTTAGCCATAGCAATAATGCCCTCGCCGCCTATATCAATTTCTTCTTCTATGTTCTTTTTCTCCTCCACCATTTCAGAATCTTTTGCACCGGTAATTTCACCGGAGGCATTGAATAAATATATGGAGGCTCTGCCAACGAGGTTCTCGTTAATCAATTCAAGATATGTTGTTATATCAATACCGGTTCCCAACATTCCTAAAGGCTTGCCGTCAGGATCAAAAACGGGCGCATTGATCCACAGACGTGTTACATGCAGATCCGGGTTATAATTAATGTTAAAATTATATACTTCAGTTTCGTAAAGCGTCATATTATACCAATAATTTTCCGGATTCTCCGGATTCATAAGATACGGCTCGACATCATTGTAGTAAAACATTTTGTCAATATCATTTATCCAGAAAATTATTTCCGAAGCGAAAGCCTTTCGATAAGATGTCAACTCCTCCACTGTTATTGCTTCAAGCTCAAGATCGTTTGGGTTGGAAAAATACTTTTTTACTAAAGGGGAATCTGCCATTTTTAAGGCAATAACGACCTCATTGTTAACAGAAGTCTCTAATTTAACACGTTCTATTTCCAAAACTTGTGATAATTCAATCCCTTTATTTAACCTTATTATCTGCCGCATCGAAAATATAAATGCCGCTCCGCCTGCTATAAGGATAACAAAAAATAAAGCAGCGGAGAAAATAATAAACCTGCTCATTACAGGCGCTTGTTCTTTTGGAGAATTATAAGGTAATCCTTCTATTACTGCTTTTTCTACTGCTTTTTCACGCATCACCTACCCCTTAATCCTTACGGATCCATTTTTGAACAACAGAATCCAAATTCATAATGCTAATAGGTTTAGTTAAAAAAGCCTGAAAATCTTTACTTAAAAACATCTGTTCATTTCCCGCAATAGCATTAGCGGTTAAAGCGATAATTGGTATTTTATGCGCATACTCAGTTTCCAGACTGCGTATCTTTTCCGTTGTTTCTACACCGTCCATCTCTGGCATCATGTGATCCATAAAAATAGCATCGTATTTCGGCACCTTGCTGCGTATCCTTTCAAGTGCTTCCTGACCGCTAGTTACACAGTCTACCTTCATTTTGTACTTACTTAACAGCCCCGAAGCTACATCCAGATTTGTCTGCATGTCGTCAACTACCAGAACCGTTGCATAACTTAGATCGGGCCGTACAAGTTTTTTGGCAGCATTCCGCTTCTCTTCTGCATAATTAAAGCTGCGCAGTCTTTTTACAGTTTCCTCGCCAATGGTTTTATCAGAAAGGAATCCTTGCCGGACAATGATACGAAAGATTGAGCCTTTACCGTACTCGCTTTCTGCGGTAATTCTACCATCCATGTGTTCAACAAGCATTTTGGTAATGCTAAGCCCCAGGCCGGTGCCTTCAATACTGCGGTTTGCCTTGGCATCTACCTGGCTATAATCAAGAAAGAGCTTTTCCAAGTCTTCATCGCGTATGCCTATGCCGGTATCTCTTACATAAACGGTCATCCATATGTTTCCGTCTTCAGCCTTTTCACAGCTCACGCCCAATGTAACGTTTCCTTTATGCGTATACTTAAAGGCATTACTCAATAAATTATTTATTATTTGCTTTAGGCGCAGATCGTCTCCGTAGAGGCTATGCAATAAATCTCCGGTTATATCCAGATTGAATTCTATAGGCTTATCTTCTATGCGAATTATATTCAGTGTAATTATATCGTTAAGAAGGCTTGGTAATTCATATTCAACCGGCATTAATTCAAACTTGCCTGCCTCAATTTTAGAAATATCAAGGACATCGTTTATAAGTCCAAGTAAAGAATTTCCGGCAGTGTTAATCTTTTTAAGATTTTCTCTTACATTAATGGTCGGGTTATCTTCCTCCAGCATCAAGTCAGTAAGCCCCACAATCACATTCATGGGAGTACGCATTTCGTGGCTCATATTAGCTAGAAAAGTGGTTTTCGCGCGATTGGCCATTTCGGCAGCTTCCATTTCCTTCTTTTCGTTTATATCCATCACGGCGCCGGTAACTCTGAGGGGAATTCTGTCGCTGTCTCTTCTAAGCGTAGTTCCAAGCGCGAGAAAATACCGGTATTCACCATTTTTTAGTTGGAGACGATATTCAATATCATAAGGAGTTTTTCCGGTACGATCATTAAAATGGGCTGCGAAGGCAGCAAAGGTCTTCTCGCTGTCTTCCGGATGGAGCCGTTCAATAAAAGCCTGAATGGTGTTCGGAAAATCGCTTTCATCAGAAAAACCAAGCAAATCACGAAACTCCTGAGACCATGTGAACTTGTTCTCAGGGCTTAACGGGTCTGTATTCACAACGTCCATATCCCAGAGTGCGATTTTTAGAGCGTCGTTTGAAAGCTTGTATTTTCTAATATCGTATTCGTTGGAGCGAAACTTCTCAAGCAGCTTTATTTGGTTTCGAACCCTTATCTTGACTATCGCCGGAGAAAACGGCTTGGTTATATAATCCTCGGTTCCCAAAGCCAATCCTTTTTCCTCGTCGCCGGGACTGCTAAGCCCAGTAATAAAAATAACAGGAATGGCTTGGGTTTTCTCAGACCCTTTCAGCGCAGCAATTACTTCATATCCGTCCATATCAGGCATGATGATATCAAGCAGAATGATGTCCGGAAGATGCTTTTCAGCCGTTTCAATGGCGCTCTGCCCGCTGGTCGCAGCGTAAACAGTATAATCGGATTTCAGAATATCCCTTAGCACTAATATATTAGATTTTTCGTCATCAACAACGAGCACACTGTTCTTTCTGGTTTCATTCATGGTTACCCTCCATATTTAATCCATTATATTCTTTAGTTTTAAAAGTGTCTCTCTGGCGGACTTAAAATCAAAGTCCTCTATCTGCTGCACAAGGGTTTCCGTACCAGGGACAGCACGGAGTTCATTGACAAGGTCAACACAATCGGTGTTATTGTTCTCAAGCATGGGCGTCAGATTTGCATATAACACAAGTATCTGATCCTTGTTTAACGCCGGCATCCGCGTGGAGCCCTGGGGCGCTTCCCGCAATCCGGTTTCGTCAGATGATGTTTTACCGGAGGATGTTTCATACAGCGGCTTTATTTCTTCCAAAACCGTCATTAATTCATTTCTAAGAATGTTCATTTTGTTTTCCCAAACAGAGGCTATCCCGTCCTTGAGCAATGCTTCAACTTCCGCGGCGGCAATTCTAAGGGAAGTTTTCCCTATAAGGCCTGCGTTCCCTTTTAAGCTGTGCGCAAGCCTGTGCGCAAGCTTTGTATCTCCGGCTCTAGCCGCTTCTGCAATTTGAGCATGCACGGTTTGATTGTTCTTAAAGAAATTAATCCGCAGCTTCTTCTGCAGTTCTTCATTTTCTTCCAGCACATCCATTGGTCCGGCTAACGGCTTGCTGCCTATAGGCACCAGATATTTCAATAAAATGCGCCACAACTCCTGTGATGTAAAGGGTTTCCCAAGGCATTCTGGCATCCCGTGCCTCTTGTATTTTTCAAGTTCGCTGACCATTATATTTGCCGTCATCGCCACTATGGGAGTTCCCGTTTTCAGTGCTATAATCTTTGAAGCTGCTTCCATCCCGTCCATTACAGGCATAAACATATCCATGAAAATAAGGTCAAAAGGCTTTTCGTTTTTTTCTTTGCGCTCCATGACAATCTCTACGCCTATCTTGCCGTTCTCCGCAGCCATTGTCTTAAGCCCTACTCGTTCAAGATGCGCGCATATTACCTGCTGGTTAAGCGAGTTATCATCACAAACCAGAACCAGGCCGTCAAAGTACGGTCTTTCCGACATTTCGTAATTTTTCCGGTCAAGCATATTGTCCGGTAAGTCTACAGTATTAAATGTAATTTCAAAACTGAAGGTACTGCCAGCGCCGGGAACGCTTTCCACTGCCAGCTTGCCCCCCATCAATTCCACTAAGTTTTTGGCTATTGCAAGACCTAAGCCCGTGCCTCCGTAATCGCGCGTTGTGCCGGAGTCCGCCTGAATAAACAGTCCGAATATTCTATCAACCTGTTCGGAAGTAATGCCTATGCCTGTATCCTTCACCTGAAAATAATATGTGATTTTATTATCATTTTTTATTGATGTCGCAGTATCATCAATTTCCTCACGCTCACCGACTAAGCCGTCAATAGGACTGCGGCTGTCTTGTTGACAGCTTGGGAGGCCCGAAAATTTGACTGCTCCCATATTTGTAAACTTCACGGCATTGCTCAATAGGTTCATAAGAACCTGATAAAGCCTTACCGGGTCGCCCAGAAGTTTTTTCCCGGCTGGAGGCTCTGCGTAAACGCTAAGTTCAAGGCCCTTTTCCTTGACAGCAGGCAAGATGACGGACTGGCACCGGGAAAAGACATCATGCAAGTCGAAGGGCACACAATCCAGTTCCATCTTACCGGCTTCTATTTTTGATATATCAAGGATGTCGTTTATGATGTACAGAAGCCATTTTGTACTGTCGGTAATCTTTTCTATGTAATCTTTCATTTGAGGCACAGAGTTGCTGTCAGATGCAAGCTCCGCAAAACCCATAATGCTGTTCATCGGCGTGCGAATTTCGTGGCTCATCTTTGCAAGGAATTCGGACTTGATTTGGGATGCGGCATTGGCTTCTTCTGTTCGCAGTTCCAGTTCGTTTGTGCGCTGTTTAACAAGTTTTTCAAGCTGTTTTCCAGCACTGCGGCTTCTTACAAAGAGAACAAACACAAGCGCAAGTACCGTTAAAGATAAAACGATTGCGCCTGTCAGCAATGGCCGCCGCGCCTGTTCCATCATATAGCGGTAGTCATAAGTACGCCGCAGCCATTCTCCGGAAATACTCTCCGTATCGACCATATGAAGGGACTTGTCAATAATGGAACGCAGAATCTGTGCATTCCGGTGCAGGCCAAAGGTAACTTCAAAGGGCTGGTTGAACGCAAGATTGACCTTGTAGCCGGGATACTCCAAGTAGTTTGTCAGCCACAGAAGACTGACCAAACTGCTCATCACCATATCTACCTCGCCGTATGTCAGGGCTTCAAAGGCGGCTTCCTGGGTATCATATTCAATGGTGTCTCGATGGTCGGGAAACCA
>Ga0099364_10015307_pt1 | contig 10117 bp, 8 predicted proteins | sample TergutTh196P3_FD_73070 | JGI IMG/M metagenome (GOLD analysis project Ga0099364, IMG submission 73070) | Microcerotermes parvus P3 segment gut microbial communities from Pointe-Noire, Republic of the Congo - Th196 P3 | ecosystem: Host-associated > Arthropoda: Insects > Digestive system > Gut ...
CGCTGTTAGCCTCCGGTGAGGACGTAGGGCTGCCAAGGGGTCAAATCGGCAACAGTGAGGTTGGACACACAACTATCGGCGCGGGACGTGTCGTATTTCAGGATTTGCCGCGCATAACGCGAGAGATAGAAACAGGGACTTTTTTCAGCAATGAAGCGCTCATTTCTGCCGTGCGCACATGCAAAGAGTCCGGCGGTGCACTGCATTTGCTGGGACTTGTTTCGCCGGGCGGAGTACACAGCCATATAAACCATCTGTTTGGCCTGTTGGAGCTTGCCAGACAAAACTGCTTGGACAAGGTTTTTATACACTGTATTACAGATGGGCGGGATGTGCCACCTGATTCCGGCATAGACTCGATTGACGAGTGCGTAAAAAAGTGCAATAAGCTCGGCGTAGGTAAAATAGCGACTGTGACCGGTCGTTTTTACGCCATGGACCGTGATAATCGCTGGGGAAGGGTTCAACAGGCTTACAACGCCATGGTCTATGGCGAGGGTGTGCAAGAGGCTGATCCTGTGCGTGCAATGCGTACGTCATATGATGGGGGCATCACGGATGAGTTTATCAAACCCGTGGTGTGCGATCCTGACGGACTGATAAAAAAAGATGATTCGATCATTTTTTTCAACTTTCGTCCCGATAGGGCAAGAGAGATCACTCGTGCGTTCGTTGAGCGTGATTTTAATGAGTTTACAAGAAAAGACGGATATTTTCCAGTCACTTTTGTATGTATGACTCAGTATGACGAGAAGATAAAAGGCGTATCGGTAGCTTATCCGCCTGAGTTCCCTGAGTTGACACTGGGTGAGGTGATTTGCAATCTGGGGCTCAAACAGCTTAGGATAGCGGAGACGGAAAAGTATGCGCATGTAACGTTCTTTTTCAGCGGCGGAAGAGAGGAGCCTTTCACCGGAGAGAAACGGGTACTTATTCCGTCGCCGAAGGATTTTCCGACCTATGACCTTATACCGGAAATGAGCGCATACAATGTTGCTCAGGCCGCGCAGGCCGAGATACTCGGCAAAAATCACGATATCATAGTAATAAACTATGCAAATTGTGATATGGTCGGACACACGGGGGACCTTTCCGCCACGGTCAGAGCTGTGGAGGCAGTTGACAAATGTGTTGGCATAATAAAAGATGCGGTAGAGAAAACCGGGGGATATCTGCTTGTCACTTCGGATCACGGTAACGCTGAGGAAATGCTTGAAGATGACGGTATACACCCCCACACAGCGCACAGCTTAAACCCCGTCCCATTTATAGTATCGGGTGCGGAAGTATCGCTCAAACCGGGTCGCCTTGCCGATATCGCGCCGACAATACTTGACCTTATGGGACTCGACAAACCGGAAGTCATGACAGGGGAAACTTTGATAGTGAATTCGGAATGCGGAATTCAGAATGCGGAATGACGCCAATGCAGAATGCAGAATTAAATGCTGACGAACCACTCTCTTATTACTTGTTACCAATGTAGGTATTATTATAGATTGGAGTATGAAAGTTTATGAAAGATTATTTGGAGATTCTGGATGTTACAGGGCGGGAAATACTGGATTCGAGAGGGAATCCGACTGTTGAGGCGGAGGTCTGGCTTTTAGACGGGACTATCGGACGCGCGGCGGTGCCGTCGGGCGCCTCCACAGGGCAGTTCGAGGCATGCGAACTGCGCGACGGTGACAAGGATCGTTACGGAGGGAAGGGTGTGCTGAATGCCGTAGCGCATATAGGCGACGATATTGCGGACGCGCTTGTTGGATGTAATGCTATGGATCAGGCTGCGATAGACAAGCTGCTCATTGAGATTGACGGTACTCCGAATAAATCAAAACTGGGTGCAAACGCCATTCTCGGAGTCTCGCTTGCCTGCGCGAAAGCTGTGTCTGAGTCATTGAAAATCCCGCTGTACAGATACATCGGCGGGGCATCCTCGTGTATGCTGCCCGTTCCGATGATGAATCTGCTTAACGGCGGCGCACATGCCGATAACAGCGTTGATATCCAGGAATTCATGGTAATGCCTGTTTCCGCAGGGAGCTTCCGCGAGGCGCTGCGTATGAGCGCGGAGGTGTTCCACGCGCTTAAGAAGGTCGTACCGTCATCCGGAGTTGGCGACGAAGGCGGTTACGCCCCGAACCTCGCCGCTGATGAAGATGCGTTGGGCGCACTTATGAAAGCTATTGAAAAAGCGGGATATAAGCCCGGCGACGATTTTAGGATAGCAATGGATCCCGCAGTTTCAGACTGGTTTAATGAGAGCGACGGCTGCTACCATTTGCCAAAACGTAAAACCATTATGACAAGGAAGCAAATGGTCGATATGTGGGTAGATTTTGTAAATAAATATCCGATCATATCCATCGAAGACGGCATGGCGGAAGAGGACTGGGAAGGCTGGAAGATGATGACCGACGCGCTGGGCGATAAGATACAGATCGTAGGTGACGACCTGTTCGTTACGAACACAGAAAGGCTTAAAAAGGGTATAGGTCTCGGTGTTGCTAATTCAATTCTTGTAAAAGTCAATCAAATAGGAACACTGTCAGAGACGCTGGACGCCATCCAGACCGCACACAGAGCGGGTTACACTGCAGTTGTATCGCACCGCAGCGGAGAAACCGAGGACACGTCGATAGCTGATATTTCTGTAGCGGTCAATGCCGGACAAATAAAGACAGGGGCGCCTTCAAGGACCGACAGAGTAGCTAAGTATAATCAATTGCTCAGAATAGAAGAGGACCTTGGTACAGCCGCACGTTATCCGGGTGTGGAGGCGTTTTTCAGCGTGAGCAAATAATAATTACAATTGAGGTGTAGAATATGAAAAGAATACTGACTATTGAGACACGTGATCTAACACAGAGTGCCATTGACGGAGGTTGCGGAGAATGCCGGACCTCCTGTCAGTCGGCATGTAAAACTTCTTGCGGAATTGCGAATCAACAGTGCGAGAATTCGGCAATTTCGTCAAATTCGGAATTCGGAGTTCGGAATTCGGAATGAGGGGTGCGGGCAGCGGGATACATTGCTATAAACTTGGCGGACAGAACATAGTGCTTGATATAGCGAGCGGTTCTATCCACAGCGTTGACGACGTCGCGTATGATGCGATCGGCATGTATGAAAGCCCGGGTCCGGACGGGATAACCGGGCGTATTAAAGAGAAGTACCCGGATTTACCGGAATGTGAGATATCCGAACTTGTGTCTGATATCGAAGGCCTCAAGCGGCGCGGTAAACTCTTTTCTGACGACAGTTTTGTTTCGCAAATGAAATCGGTTGGGGAAAGACCCCTCAAGGCGCTGTGCATGAACGTTTCCCATAAGTGTAACATGACATGCTCATACTGCTTTGCGGGAAAAGGGGAGTACGGCGGTGGTGGGCTTATGAGTCTTGATACCGGAAAACGCACGATAGATTTTCTTATAAAAAACTCATCAGACCGAAAAAACCTAGACATTGACTTCTTTGGAGGAGAGCCGCTGCTGAATTGGGAAGTAGTTAAAGGCATTGTCAGGTATGCGCGTGATATGGAGCGGGGGAGTGATAAACTCTTCCGCTTTACCCTTACTACGAACGGTCTGTTGATAGACGACGATGTTGTTGAATTTACAACTGAACATATGCATAACGTGGTTCTGAGACTTGTCGGGCGGGCGGATGTCAACGACGCTATGCGAAAGCTGCCTGACGGCGGAGGAAGTTACGCCGCCGTTCTGCCTAAAATAAAAAAACTTGTCTGCCGCCGCGGCGGGAAAGGATACTACATAAGAGGCACATTTACGCGTGAAAACCTTGATTTTGTAAACGATATACTGCACTTGGCGGATCTTGGGTTTAACGAACTGTCCTTAGAGCCGGTCGTCACAAAACCTGGAGAGCCGCACAGTCTGACAATGGGTGACCTTCCCGCGATTTGTCTGCAGTATGAAAAGCTCGCCCTTGAGATGGTCAGGCGAGACAAAGTTGGACAGGGGTTTGGTTTTTATCATTACACACTGGACACGATACGCGGTCCATGTGTGCATAAGCGCTTAGCCGGCTGCGGCGTCGGGACAGAGTATCTGGCGGTGACGCCGAAAGGCGAGCTTTATCCATGCCATCAGTTTGTTGGAGATCCAAAATTTCTTATGGGCGACATATACGGGGGCATACTTAATAAAAGCTTACGAAACGAACTCAGCGAACGTTGTACGCTCACACTGCCCGAATGCAGGGATTGCTGGGCGCGTTACTATTGCAGCGGCGGTTGTGCCGCTAATGCATATCATGCTTCCGGATCAGTGACAGGCACATATGAGTTGGGATGTGAGATGTTCAAAAAGCGCATTGAGTGCGCTATATACATAGCGGTTACCCGATCGGTTTTGCAATCGGAACTCTGACAACTACGGCGACGTCTTCCGCCCACTCTATGAGCGTGTTGAGCGCGTCTGTGTGTTCGGCTTGTACTTCTTTGATTTCGGATATGTCTTGCTGTATATCGGTCAGTTTTTGCAGTATCAGTTCTTCGTTTGTCATGCCGGTATCCTCCACACCTTTACCTTTGCTTATTATAGCGTTCGTACCATATGATTGTCAATGATGACAGGCAAAGAAATTAGGAAAAATGTTATTGAATTTGGCGGCAGTTAGTTGTATAATCATGCAGCATAGTTGAATGCTTAGTAAAAAAAACAGATTAACTGGGAGGAAAAAATGAAGAAAGTAAACAGGTTATTAGCTATTACCCTGATGCTTACGTTGACTTTAGTGATCGCAGCGTGCGGGGGAACAAGCGACTCACCGTCAGCACCTGCTCCGCCACCGGGAGCCGCAGCTCCTGAGACGGTACGCCTTACAGTTGAGGAAGGTGTGTTAGTAATGGGGACAAATGCGGAGTTTCCGCCGTATGAGTTTTGGGATGGGGACAAGATCGTCGGCATTGACGCGGAAATCGCGGGAGCTATAGCGGACAAACTGGGCCTTACGTTGCGTATAGACGATATGGAATTCGGTTCAATAATCGCGGCTGTAACGGCAGGCAGGGCCGACATGGGTATGGCAGGAATGACGGTCACTGAAGAACGTATGGAGAGTGTAAACTTTTCAACAAGTTATGCCACGGGCGTACAGGTCATAATCGTAAGGGAAGGCTCTCCCATTACGAGTGTTGACGATCTTTTTGATGTTGGAGGCTTTGATATTGGCGTTCAGGAGTCAACAACGGGCGACCTTTACACGACGTGGGATCTTGAAGACGAGGGACTGGCAACTATCCACCGCTATGTCAGGGGGGTTGACGCGGTTTTGGCACTCAATGCAGGAAGGGTGGATTGTGTCGTTATCGACAACGAGCCCGCAAAAGCGTTTGTGGCTATGAATCCGGGGCTGGTAATACTTGATACGGAGTTTGCCGTTGAGGATTATGCAATTGCGTTTTCAAAGGAAAACACAGCGCTTAAGGATGCCGTGGACAGCGCCCTTCGTGAACTTATCGCAGACGGTACTGTTCAAAGAATTATCGATAAGTATATTCCCACTGAGTAAAAAAGGGATTCTACATGTGACGGGGCGGCGTTGTCCGCCCCCGATTTTATAATATTGGGAGGGATATACTTGCAAGAATTCATTGAGTTCTTTGAGGAAGTCAGGAAATTATTTGTTCTTAACTTCATCGCCGGAGACCGCTGGCGATTTCTGCTGAACGGACTCGGCGTCACTTTAAGGATAACCTTTTTCTCGTTGCTTATAGGTCTTGTTATTGGAGTCATTGTTGCCATAATACGCTCGACATATGACAAAAATGCGGGTAACATAAGAAGCAAACTGGGCTACACAATTCTCAGCGCCTTTAATATCATATGCAAGATATATCTGACAGTTATACGCGGCACGCCCGTTGTGCTTCAATTGCTGATATTTTGGCTGGTGATACTCATAAGTGTCAGGGACACCGTTCTGATAGGCATTATAGCTTTTGGTATCAACGCGGGAGCATATATCGCCGAGATATTCAGAAGCGGGATAATGTCAATAGACAACGGACAGTTCGAGGCGGGGCGCAGTTTGGGATTTAATTACATATGGACAATGTGGTATATAATAGTCCCGCAGGCCTTTAAAAACGTTTTGCCAACACTTGCAAACGAGTTTATTGTTCTGCTTAAAGAAACGGCTGTGGTTGGTTATATAGCCGTACAGGATCTTACAAAGGGAGGGCATATTATCGTAGGGCGCACATACTCGGCCTTTATGCCGCTTGTTGCCGTTGCGCTGATTTATCTCATACTCGTCATGTTTTTTACATGGCTTGTAGGTAAGTTGGAAAGGAGGCTGAGAAGCAGTGAACGCTGAAGTGTTTTTTCATACGGATGCACGGAACGATATCGATCATGACGATTTGCTTATCCGGACCGAGGGTCTGTTGAAGCATTTTAAGGGCGGTGTTATAAAAGCTCTTGACGGAATCAATTTAGATGTACACAGAGGAGATGTAGTCGTAGTAATAGGTCCTTCCGGCAGCGGGAAGTCCACATTTCTGCGTTGCTTGAACCTGCTGGAAATGCCTACTGGAGGGACGGTAACATTCGAGGGCGTGGACATTACCGATCAAAAAGTCAATATTAACATCCATCGCCAAAAGATGGGGATGGTTTTTCAACATTTTAACCTTTTCCCTCATATGACAGTTCTTAGAAACATGACTCTCGCGCCGATGAAGCTGCTAGGAGCTTCTCAGCAAGAAGCTGAAGATAAAGCTATGGCGCTCCTGGAGCGTGTCGGGCTTCCCGACAGGGCCGACGCCTATCCCAATCAGCTTTCCGGCGGACAAAAGCAGCGCATAGCTATCGTTCGCGCATTATGTATGGACCCGGATGTAATGCTGTTCGACGAACCGACAAGCTCACTCGATCCGGAGATGGTCGGCGAAGTTCTTGACGTTATGAAGCAGCTCGCGCGCGACGGCATGACTATGGTCGTAGTAACACATGAAATGGGTTTTGCCAAAGAGGTCGGGACCCGCGTAGTTTTTATGGATGAGGGTAAAATAGTAGAAGAAAACAGCCCGGAAGAGCTGTTTTCAAAGCCAAAAAGCGAAAGACTAAAGAGTTTCCTGGCTAAGGTTCTGTAGGTAGGGTGTAGTGTGTAGTGGGTAGTGTGTAGTGGGTAGTCATTCTGCATTAGAATTATTCCGCATTCCGCATTCCGAATTAGCATAATTCTGCATTCCGCATTACTCCTCGCCCTCGTTATCTTCGGGAGGTTCTTCTGTTTCGGGAGGTTCTGTCGGCGATAGGGAGGGGTCTTCCGGATCTTCGTGATCCTCGTGATCTTCGGGGTCAGTCGGGTAATCAGGATACTCCGCGCCTTGAGGCACATATATGAACTCTACGCCGTAAACGTCGAACTCATCTGAAAGTATGATGGTTTCATTGGGAGGGCTTATCAGTCTGTAGCCTTCTATCTCGGGTGCGGAAACAACGATTTCCGTGTCCAGTGGAGCGGAGAATACCTCTGTTTGCAGGACAACACCGCTGTTATCGACTGCCCAGACGTAATAATCCGCATGAAGAAGCCCCAAAACAGGAGGAAGGAATACGTTATCCGGACTGTTGAACTCTTTTCTTTCAAGTTCTTCATGGATTTGTGACATTATACTCCTGAAAATCGCTGATGCGGGATTTGCGTTTCCGGACGTCGTCATACGGGCGGGCCTGTCATAACCCGTCCAAACCGCGGCAAGATAATAGGGGGTAAAACCGACAAACCAGCGGTCCATGTTGTCTGTGGAGGAGCCGGTTTTGCCTGCGGTCGGCATTGAGCGACCCAGATTAGCCCCGCTGCCTGTCCCCGAGACTACTGCGGTGGTGAGCATGTCTGTCATCCAATATGCCGTAACTTCGTTTATCGCCCTTGTATACTGAGGAGTGTTGTCAAAAAGTATCTCACCGTATGAGTCATATATTCTTGAATATGTACGCAGCTCTACGCGTTCACCGCCATTCGGAAACATTGTGTATGCGGAGGCCATTTCACGCACGGTGGCGCCGTAAGTGAGCTGACCGGCAGCAAGAGGCGCATAGTCCTCATCTGCGGCGTTAAGGTCAAACCCCAGTGCATCTCTCATAAACCGGAAAGAAACCACAGGCGATAGTATATCAAGCGCCATCGCAGAGACAGTGTTGAGGGAGAGCCTAAGTGCGGTTTTAACGTCAACTATACCGTGGTTAAAGCGGTCGGCATTTTTTGGCATCCATGTAGTTCCGGTCAGAGTTGCGTTTTCACTGTCGTTGAATAATGTATCGGGGGTGAGCAAACCGTTTTCCATCGCCGGTGCATAGACAGATATCGGCTTGATAGAAGAGCCGGGGGGCCGGCGCGTTGAGGTTGCGCGGTTAAGCAGCATATTTCTGGTCTTATTTCCCACGCCACCCGAGAGAGCCTTGATTTCGCCGGTGTACGGGTCTGCAATGATGATGCCTGACTGCAGCGGTTGTGCGGATCCGGTCACGCTTGGCAGTGACTCGGGGTTGGTATACATGCTGTCAACGATTTCCTGCATTTTAATGTCAATAGTCGCGATTATTTTATAACCGTGCGTAAAAAGACGCCTTCTGGCCTCCTGTTCGGACCAGTCATACTCATTCATAAGGTCGCGTGTTACGTCTCTGATAACGGCTTCTTCAAACCATGTGTATATGACTTCTTCACGCTGGCTGTGTTCTCCGCGCCGGAAGTTCAAAGTCTCATTGAGCGCCCGTCTGTACTCCTGCTCGGTTTCAATGTATCCAAGCTCGAACATCCGGAAAAGAATGGTTTCCTGGCGCTCCTTATTAGCTTCCCTGTCGGCATATGGGCTGAATCTCGAAGGGTTGTTCGTAATACCGATTATGGCAGCGGACTCGGCGATAGTGAGTTCCGAGACCTCCTTGCCGAAGTAATAATCCGCAGCTGCGCCGATACCATAGCGGCCATGACCAAAGTAGACGAGGTTTAGATACCATTCCAGTATTTGGGTTTTTTCAAACTGATTCTCAAATTCCAGCGCCCTGAAAATTTCAAGAAGCTTTCTCTGAACGGTTGTCTCGTCCTCGTGAGTCAGATTCTTAATGAGCTGCTGTGTGATGGTTGAGCCGCCAAACGTATCTCTCATACTGAGAAACATGTTCAGAAACGCACCGGATGTACGATACCAGTCAACGCCCCGATGATTGTAAAATCTGTGATCCTCAATTGAGACAAGAGCGTGCAGCATATGTTTGGGGATGTCGTCATAATCTACCTTAATACGGAACTCCAAACTCTGAAGCGTGACAAGATCAAGCTCCCGACCGGTCTCGGCGTCTATGTAACAAATCACGCTTGAAAGACTCATTTCAAAGTCCGAGGGGTTGACGTCCAATCCCACCGACAGGTTTGTCTTGACGTATATCATAAAAAAGCATGTGAAAATGGCGCCGGTAGTCAGGATTGTCAGGATGAGGGTACCAACTATCTTCAACGCTAATGAAACGATATCTCCGATCGCCCAGACTCCGGTCTTGGCAACCTTTTTTGCTATCCTTTTAGTTTTGTCTGTCATTGCCTCCTCCACGAATGCGCAACGCCGCAACTCACAAAGCTTAAACTAAATTATATCATGTTTGTCAATATTGTGCATCTTTTTTTTGTGAATAATAATGAATAATAATGAAATTATTAGACCGTCTTAGCCTTGATTTTTTGTCATTAATGGAGTATGATACCGTCGAACGAACGGTTTTGAGGTGATTGTATGATGGACAATGAGTATGGAAATGATTTTATCACGTTGACAGATGAAAACGGCAATGAAGTCGAGTTGGAGCATTTAGACACATTTGAAATGAACGACGAGGTTTACGCGGCTTTCTTTCCTGCTGATATGAACGAGGACGACGATGATTTCGGTGTTGTCATCCTCAAGGTTATCGAAGAAGATTACGAAGAGCTTTTAATAGATATCGAAAATGAAACTGAGCTTAACGCCGCATTCGAGTTGTTTTTGGAACGTGGGTCATTTGAATAATGCTCCGATTATCCCCTGCCTTGTACGTGATAGGCCTTTTTAAACCCACATTTATAATAAGGGACGCCGGACTCTTTC
>Ga0099364_10015308_pt1 | contig 10117 bp, 8 predicted proteins | sample TergutTh196P3_FD_73070 | JGI IMG/M metagenome (GOLD analysis project Ga0099364, IMG submission 73070) | Microcerotermes parvus P3 segment gut microbial communities from Pointe-Noire, Republic of the Congo - Th196 P3 | ecosystem: Host-associated > Arthropoda: Insects > Digestive system > Gut ...
GGACTTTTGCAACTCCGGCATTAACAGCATCTTTGTCGCTGACATCGACAGACAAAGCCATTGCATCGACCTGATGTTTCAAGCACTCGTCTCTCACTTTCTCAATCGGTTCGACACGACGTCCAAACAACGCTACATTAGCTCCGCCTTTTGCAAACTCAATCGCGCACGCTTCACCCATTCCCGTACCGGCCCCGGTTACGATTGCGACTCTCCCCTGTAGACCATAATCAAGATAATAAGCCATATACTCCTCCTTCAAAACGTGTTAATGTCTATTGTTATTTCCGTAGAATAACTATCTTTGTAGTGTGGGGGCTCTGCTCCCACCGAATACTGCGGCGCATACCCAAACTAGCAGCAGGAGCAGAGCCCCTGCTCTACACTAATCGTAATTAGTGAGAACCAGCAAATTCAAATTCATGTTTCTATCATTAATGTTTTCATTCTACCATGTTTGATTGACAATGTGAAACTAATTAGCTAAAATGTAATCAATAATCGTGAAATACTAAAAGGAGGAAATCTAGCATGGCAGCACATCTATCAGAAAAAGAAAATCTACTGCGAGTTATTAACGGAGGAACCCCCGAATATGTACCCAGTGGCAGAACGCTAATGAGAGGAACAGTGATGAACTCCGCACTCCCCCACCCAACAGGACGAATGACAGAAGACGGAACAATACGAAACATCATGGGTGTAGAGTTTGTCACCGAAGCAGCAGCAGGCGGAGGTCCGATACCGAAACCCGGAGAATTCATGCTCGACGACATCCGCAAATGGCGCGATGTAATAAAAAGACCCACATTGCTCGACGAAATCGACTGGGAAAAAATGGCGAAAAAAGACCTTGAAAACCGTGACCCTGAAGCGATTCTGCTTGTAGAAGGCGGCGTTACCATGGGCTATTTTCAAGCGCTAATGAGCTTCATGGGATTTAACGAAGGACTCGTGGCATGCATTGAAGAACCCGAAGAAGTCAAAGAACTGATGCAATTCCTCCTCGAAATCAATCTTGAAACAGGAAAAAAATATCTCGAGTATTATAAACCCGAAATGTTCCATGGACTTGACGACATCGCACATGAACGCGCCCCCTTCGTATCCGAGGAAGTATTCCTCGATATTTTTGAACCTGTTTGGCGCGCAGAAGTAGCGCAATTCAAAGAAGCCGGACTGCTGGCACTGCACCATAACTGCGGCTACTTCGAACCATTCGTACCATTTATAGTCGATATGGGCTACAATGCCTGGGGAGCACAAGAGTCTAACGATGTTGTTGGAATCATCAAACGATTTGGCGGAAAACTACTGTTATCAGCAGGTGTATCAAGCAATGGTTTTTGCTCATGGCCCGAAACCACCGAAGAACAGATCCGCGAGGAAGTCCGCCGTGTACTTGATTTATATGCTCCTCATGGATCATATTGCTTCTCAGGCGGCGTACTCGGATCAATAGGCGACGATACTGCTCGGCAGAGAAACGAGTGGATACAAGACGAGTACGAGAAAAATAAGTTTAACTACTACAAATAAAAACAGGATAGGAATGCTTGCCTTATGAAAATGACGCAATTTGGAAAAACAGGAATAATGGCATCCGTTGTTGGATTCGGAGCTATCCCAATACAGAGAATAACCACAGATGAATCTACAAAAATACTCCGTAAAGCATATGACGCGGGAGTAACCTTCTATGACACAGCTCGAGGATACACAGATAGCGAAGAAAAAATAGGGCTTGCTCTTGGTGATGTCAGAAAGAACATCATATTAGCTACAAAAACACCGGGAAGAGATTATGCCGGAGTGATGAAAGACCTTGACACAAGCCTCTCATTACTAAAAACCGACTACATTGACATATATCAGCTCCATAACCCTGATATACTGCCAAAACCGGGTGATGAAAACGGAGCATATGATGCAATGGTCGATGCGAAAAAATCAGGCAAAATACTACACATTGGCATTACGAACCATCGTTTAAACACCGCTACCGAAGCGGTCTAATCAGGCTTGTATGAATCGCTCCAGTTTCCACTGAGTTGCATTTCATCGGATCTGGATTTTGATCTTGCAAAAAAATGCGATGATGCCGGTATGGGATTTATAGCAATGAAAGCATTGGCAGGCGGATTAATCACAAATACAAAAGCTGCGTATGCAGCCCTGAGACAGTATGATTATGTCATACCAATCTGGGGAATACAACACGAATGGGAGCTTGATGAATTTATCGAATATGAAAAGAACCCACCTATCCTTGATGAATCATTAAGAGCTGACATAGCAAAAGACCGCGAAACATTATCGGGATCGTTTTGCAGAGGTTGCGGATATTGTATGCCATGTCCGGTAAGCATACCAATACCTATGGCAGCAAGGCTATCATATATGATGGGCCGTGCTCGTTTCGAGAGTTTTTTACAAGACGACTGGGCTTCGCAGATGGAACGAATCAATGACTGTATTCAATGCGGTAAATGTATAGCTCAATGTCCTTACTCACTTGACACACCTACTCTATTAAAAGAACAACTTGCTAAATATATAGAGTTTAAAAAGACGCATACATGACCGTCAGGTCATAGGTGACGAAATGGATGAACGAACAAAAGAACTTGCCGAAGGCAATATCCCCAGACTGCTCGCCAGATTGACTCTTCCGGCGATGACAGGCATGATCATCGAGGCAATCTACAATGTCGTTGACCGTATGTTTATAGGAAGAGCATCTGTTGGGATGGCGGGTCCTGAGGGGTTAGCAGGCCTCACCATATGCTTTCCCTTTATGATGATTACAATGGCATTCACTTTGATGATCAGCGGCGGCGGCGGATCTCGAATATCAATGATGCTTGGGAAAAAGGACATAGACTCTGCTGAAAACGTACTGACGACGGGGTTTTACCTCTCCCTGATAATTGGTATATGCATTACAGTAATTGGACTGACATTCCTAAAACCGCTGCTTACGCTTTTTGGTGCTGATGAGGTGACAATGCCATATGCATCCGCATATATGCGCATCATCTTATATGGAACGATTTTCAACCTCATAACATTTTCGCTCAACCGCTATATAGTAGCTCAAGGCCGCGCTGCGTTTGCTATGGTAACCAACTTCGTTGGTTGCGGAATAAATTTCATCCTCGATCCTCTTTTGATTTATGGTTTTGGAATGGGTGTCGAAGGCGCGGCATGGGCAACGATAATCGCCTGGGCGGTGACGGCCATATGGGTGATGTCATTTTTCCTCAGGAAAAAGGGAGTGCTGCGACTGCGAATAATTGGAGTGCGATTGAACTGGAAAGGCGTAATCGCCATCGTTTCGATTGGAATAGCCCCTTTCTCAATGCAAATCGTCAACAGCCTGACGGGAACGATTCTCAACAATTCGCTTCGAGTATATGGCGGCGCTATGGCGATATCGGCAATGGGTGCAATTCAATCAGTTCTCCAGTTTTTCAATATGCCCCTATATGGTCTTGGGCAAGGCAGCCAACCGATTATCGGCTATAACTTCGGAGCTAAGAATTACAAACGTGTCCGCGAAACATTGCGATTAACAATCTCGGTCGCAACAATAGTAGGAATCATAGGTTTCACAATTGCAATGACCATGCCTCGTACAATGGTCGGCATTTTCGGCAACAATCCCGATATGCTTGCAATCGGCAGCAGGGCAATGAGGATATTCTTGCTTTTCTTCCCATTCATAGGGTTCATGCTGACCGGTTCAAACTTTTTCTCATCAACCGGCAGACCTCACTTATCAATGACAATTATGTTAAGCAAACAGGCAATGTTAATACCGTGCTTGTTATTACTACCGGGTCTGCTTGGTATTGATGGTGTTTTCGCCGCGGGACCTTCTGCCGACTTTGTTTCCGTTACACTTGGTATAATCCTTATCACTCGAGAGTGGAGAAGATTGAAACGACTTGATACCGATACATTGCAAAACACATAAAACAAACTATGATTATTATAATATCTAAAACTCCTACAGTTATCTATAATCCTTCCTCGTTGTCATTCTGAGCTTTAGCGAAGAATCTTACTCCAAAGTAAACGTTGATATATAAAGATTCTTCAGTCGCTTCGCTCCATCAGAATGACATCCGGTGTAGGTTTTAAGAAGGACTCAATTGAAATAAAAATAGAGGAGGAACGCTAATGTCAACAGAAAATGCAAGAGCAGAATATGATGCAAGAGTCAAACGAGTAATGACAGCAGCCGCCAACAAAGAACCGGACCGAGTACCGATAATGCCCGGTATGATGCCATTTGCGATTGACTATTACGGTCACTCAATGGCAAAAGTCACATATGACGCAAAACTAGGTATCGATGTCGCATTGAAATTCCTTGACGAATTCAAACCGGACTCAGCCGTAGGATTTTACTCAGGGGAAGGCACGGGTCCGATAAACGAATTATCAAGGCCAAAAAACAACGCATGGCCGGGTGCTCCTGACAAGCGTATACCTGACAACTCATACCATCAATTCATAGAATTCCCCGTATTGCTGGAAGAAGAAATGGATTTTTATGAACGCGACTATACGGGTTGGACTTTGCAAAAAGCGTTCCCAAAAGTCTCCGGTTTACTTGACCCAATGGCTGACTGGAACACATCTGACTTGGAGTTCAACATGGGAGTAGGTATGCTCGCAGCCCAGCTCTCACGTCCCGAAATGCGCAACATGATTGAAACTCTATGGAAAATCGATGATATGTACAAAGAAATACGAGCGATTCAAGCTGAAGGCATGGCTAAGATGGAAGAGATGGGCTTCCCGTCATTTGGCGCGGGAATCGGCGGAGCAGTGCCTTTCGACAGCTACAGCGATTTCTACAGAGGTACTCTTGAGAGCATGATGGACATGTATGAACGCAGAGACTTCATCGAACGGTTCATTGATGAACGGATCGTAAAGACGCTTGCACGAATGAAAGCTGCCGCAAAAGCCAATGAGCATCTCAAAGATAGCAAATGGGGTTCCATCATCCTGCATAAAGGCATGGATGGGTTTATGAACGAAGAGCAATATGCAAACCTGTATTGGAAACACTTGCAGATGATGATTAATGAGATAACATCTGCCGGTTTCAAATGCTATGTCTACACCGAAGGCCCGTACACTTCGAGAATAGATCACCTCACAGAAGTTGATAAGAACATGGTTGTTTATCACTTTGAGGAAGTTGATTTAGCACTGGCAAAAAAGAAGCTCGGTGACATGGCTTGCATTGCGGGTGGTTTTCCGGCTTGGATTGTTGAACAGGGCAAGAAGGAGCAAGTAATCGACGAGGTCAAGCGAGTTTTGGATATTTGCGCTCCCGGTGGAGGCTATATATTTGAAGGCGGGTACAGCTTTGGCGCTGCCCCGATAGAAAATGTCATGGCTATGTTTGAAACCGTCCTTGAGTACGGCGTATATTAATATTTAGTGATAATACAGAATGCTGAAATGAGAAATTGTGATATGCAATTTCTCATTTCTGCATTACTAGGATATGATATGAACTTATTGAAATCCATAGATTTCCTGCTCGAAAACGCCACTGGATCGATTGATCAGCTACCTACAATCACCACACACCAAATCTAGAACTACCGGGTAGAAAATTATCAAATGTCTCCGCAGAAGAAATATCAAATGTCGGAACAAGCTCGATGATTGTGTTACTACCAAACTCAATTTTCGTCACAAACTCCCGTATCACGTTCAAACCCAACACACCAACGGTAAATGTATCTGACATATCTATAGCATGAACTAGAACTGGACCGAGCGAAACACGAGCTAGATCAATACACTCCAATTCCAACCCTCGAACCAATATTTCTTTTGCAGGTACATCCTTTCGCCCGATAGTATCTACAAATGCGTCCTTGCCTGAATCAATATCATACCCGGCTTGTTTTAGTACAAAGCTATCGATTGATGTCATGTATGCACCTGTATCAAATGTCATAAGTATTATGAGGTTTCCCCGAAACGTTATCTACTATGAATGTCCCCACATCAATAGAGTTTTTCCAAAAATCAACTTTCAGCTTTAACAAGGAATACTCCTCCCATCCAGTTGTTGCCGCGTTTATTAAGGAGTATACCTACTGTTGGCTCTTCTGCTGCAGCATGGAGTTCAGTGTAGCGCTTATACATCTCAATTTTATCAGTACCATAATACCTTGCTACTGCCATTTCCACACCGTTGACCTGTTTTACATCAGAATATACCATCCAATACCCATACAGTTCATTTCGCCACTCATCTATAGGCTTTAAAACCTGGTTTTCTACTTCCTTTATCCAAATCTCCTGTTCCACGATTTTCAGCTCCTTTAATATGTTTATTAACATAATGCTAGCCCGTATACATCTCACTTAGGTTGTATTGTTTGCCAAATGTGCTTCATTCATAATGTACCTCTTTCGTGAAATCCATCACCGCCAATAAATACTTTGTAACCTATTTCACATATTTTGAAGCGAAATCCAGCACAACATCGTAAGCCGCAGTACAATTAAAGCCACCCATACCATGATAACCGTTTACCAGCTTATACATCTCGACACTCTTACCAAGCTCAATCATTTTGTCATACAAACGCACCGACTGGTTAAAAGGAACTACCTGATCCTTAGCTCCATGCAAAATCAGAATCGGCGGTATATCTACATCTTTCGACAAGTAATACATCGGTGATGCTTTGGCTGCGAGGTCAAGGTTTTCAAACACGTTTACCTGACCAAGCAAATACCCTTCAGGGCTATCCGCCTCGCCATGATCCATCGTGCTTGGATAATACCCCATATATGACACATCTGACGGGCCGAACCAGTCAACTATGCAGTTCACTTTACATGAAAAATCATCATACAAGCCATTATCCAGCATACCATCTCCGGTTATACCCGCCATGACAGCAGTATGACCGCCACTGGAATCACCCCAGAGAACAATTCTATCAGGGTCGATATTATATTCCTCTGCATTTTTACGCATAAAACGAACAGCGGACTTCGCATCTTCAATCTGAGCGGGAAATCCCCGGACTTCGCTTGGACGATACTGTACAATTGCAACCGCCCAACCGCGTTCAGCAATGCGTACCATTCTCGGCAGCGTTATGTATACCATTTGCCTGTGCCATGCTGAACCGGGTATGCATACAATCAGCGGGTATTTCTTCGATGGCGGCATATCCATCATCATCATGCCATCTGAAGGCAAAATGAGTTGTAAATGCAGTTTTTCATCGTCACGCTCGTCATATAATACATCAAAACGAAAATCGAGAAAACTAGCCGGGTCGTCTTCCCAGTCCACTACCTTAACCCCATCGGGCAGTTCAGATGATGCAGGAAAATCCTCAAGAGGTCCTGTGAACGGAGGTATTAGTTTTAGTTCTTCCATAAGTAGTTCCCTTTCCGGCTCAATACGATATATTTAAGGTCTTCTGAGCCACAAAGACCTATGTATAATTCCTCATAACATATGTTCACTTCGTTGTATCACATCGTTTTGAATTGCTGGTGACAATTGCACGAAGTATGCAGAAAAACCACCGATTCGGACGATGAGGTCAGAATGCTCGTCAGGCTTCATCTTAGCTTCCTTGAGCTGCTCTGAATCCACCATATTATACTGAATGTGCGACCCTCCTGCGGACATATATGCTTCTGTATAGTCAATGAGCTTTTCAATGCTTGATTCGTCGTCGAAAATTGAGGATGAAAACTTTTGGTTTAGAACAGATGCGTGTGAAACATCGCTGAAACGCGCAGCGCATGCAGAGTTTATAACAGCGGTTGGTCCGTTTTCATCAGTTCCTCGCATGGGTGACAATGCGCCATCATTAAGAGGCTCTAGTGCCTTTCTGCCATTTGGCAAAGCTCCAACGCCAAGCCCTCCATAGTAATGCCATGCAAGCCCTTCTCTCGATATCATATTCTGCTTAAAAGGAGAATTATCATATGAGCGAATTATCTTTGCCGAGTCATCACTGATACGACGAACCAACTCGTCTACATTGGGATCTGCGTTACCGAATTTTGGTTGACGAAGGCACATTTGACGAACTTGCTCACCATTGGCACCATCGAAATTACTATCAAGCGACTCCAGCAACTCGCCCATTGTAAGACTTTTACTCTTGAAAACGAGCTTGTCAATCGCTACCAGCGAATCTGCGACATCTACAATTGCACGGTCAGAAATGCCAAACATGGAGTAGTCGGGATGCGGAAAAAGCAAATCCTGCCCCAGATCCATGCTTGCTTCAATGCCTAGTATGGACAATAACGGTGTTCTGAAGTAAGCAGGCTGTACGCTTCTGGCAATAGCTCCAAGCCAGAATATTCGATGGCTGAAAAACTCGTGCTGTTTTAGAAATGCTTGGTAAATATCTTCTGTAGATTGAAAACTGATGGGATCTCCCGTTTTAATGCCGGTCTGTCGTCCATTTATATCAATGCCATTGTGAAGGACGAGATGCAGCAGTCCTGCAAGGTTAAACGCTGCTATCCCTTCGGCTCCATAATGCTCTGCGCGGTTTGGCAAGCAGGGGTATACACATCCGAGACTCGCCCATTCGACTGCTTCTTCATAGGGGATTCCGTCTCTAACATAACTGGAAATGACTACCTCATCGTTTTCAAATAACGGTATCCCGCCTCGAGTTTGCATATTCGTCTGCATTGCCTTTTTCATTAACCACCTCGGAGTCTGATTGTTCCATCGTAAACAAACCGTTGGAGATGATAGTTTTAGCAACGCAACAAGGTGGAGTGTCAGGTAGCTAAGCTCATTTGACATATCATCATTATCCTGACCTAGACCTCCAACCATGATACTGTTTATCCCAAAGTTAATCTGATGTGACTCTTTTTGTGAAGTACCAGATATGAAAGTCTGAGTGCCCCATCGACCGATCAAGTCGGCGAATTGCGAAGCCATCTCCGTTAGCGTAACTCCGTTATTTATATCGTTTTTGAAGTAAGGGTAGAGGAACTGATCTGCACGACCCCAGTGGCAATTATTCTGTGCAGGATTTTCAAGCATTTTGCCAAGATTGCAAAACTGCATGGACTGCAACGCTTCGTGGAATGTCTTCGCCGGATTCTCCGGAACATAATCGCACACATCAGCAATTTTCAATAAACGATTTTGTTCGATATCATCAGATTCTCCCATTGCGAGCTCACGAGCTAATGCTGCATAACGCCCTGCATGTCTGATTACCGCTTCAAGTACAATTATTGCCGATTCCCAAAAGTATATCTTATTGATGTCTGTTTCCTTGTTTTCAATGGCTTTTTCAATATGCTCTTTGCACTCATTGATATATCCGCGCAGACCAACTCGCAGTATCTTGTTCCATGATAAGGTACTCGTGCTTTGACCGGTTATAACTGAGTCAAGTGAAGGATCTTTAAGCTTGGCATCCTCAGCGTCTCGCGCCCAGCTACCAACCAGTCTTTCCCAAGCTCGATAAGTTGCCTCTCGCATAGTCGTATCGCCAAATGTTTCAACACTTTCCTTGAGTATCGCGCTATCGCTCACGCTTATGTCAGCCCTCGCATCGAGCGTTAAGCCAATTGACCCACCATCCTTTAATCCCGGTATGTAGTCTCCATTTACGTCAATGGCGGTACAACATCCAATGACCCCCGGCGTCGGACGACCAACAATCTCATCAAAAGGATGTATTTTTATCTCAAGATTATCAAGCACATGAGCCACAAGCTTGGCTCGGCGAAGCTGGATGTCTTCGCCGACCGTGCTCTTCCATGACTCCACAGTATACTTCTCTCTATCAGCAAACACTTTCCACTGAGCTTGCCTAACTGCATCTCTCCAGGCGAGATTCTTTTCAGAGAGCTGTATTTCGTCGATATCATGTAGTAATTGCGTAGAAATTGCATATGATTTCATAAGAAGACTCCTGTTACACATATTGAGTATCCGCATAAACTCAAAAGCCTTACAATACCTGTCATTCTGAGCTTTAGCGAAGAATCTTTCTGTACCGATTTGCGGCATAAACAAGATTCTTCGGTCACAAGCTCCCTCAGAATGACAAAGATGGAGGTT
>Ga0099364_10015309_pt1 | contig 10117 bp, 6 predicted proteins | sample TergutTh196P3_FD_73070 | JGI IMG/M metagenome (GOLD analysis project Ga0099364, IMG submission 73070) | Microcerotermes parvus P3 segment gut microbial communities from Pointe-Noire, Republic of the Congo - Th196 P3 | ecosystem: Host-associated > Arthropoda: Insects > Digestive system > Gut ...
ACAAGCCGCAGCCCCGCCGGCAGCTGATAAAAATAAAATACATCCGATAAAAAAATTAAATAAAAAATTCAGAAAAAACAGACTAAACGCTGTAGATTCAGCTTTTAACGCGCATTTTTTCTATTACATATGGCGGCTTGAAAAAAGCCCCAACCCGGCCAAATATAAGGCTTGCATAATATTTATGACAATACTTGCAAAACTGTATGGGACTGTCATAGATTTTTTCGCGCCGATGCTAAGCTTTATTTACAAAACTTTCAAACCCGTGCCGAAACGCAGAAAGGCCGGTCCGCTCAGGCGCGCCGCCGCGCTCGCCGCGCCCGCCGGCGTACTCGCGTTCACAATGCTCTCAATTATAAATATCATGGCGTATAAGCCGGAGCTTGAGCTTTGGATAAACGGAGAGCAGGTCGGTCTTGTCGCTTCGCGCGATATAGTTTCAAGCGCCTCAAGCAGATCAGAGCTCAATATTTCGGCGATACTCGGAGGAACATACGAATTTTCCGGCAGCATAAATTACAAAATAGCGCTTGTAAAAGAACCGGAGTATATCACGGAGCGTGAAATTTACAGCGTATTATACGGTTATTCACAGAATTATATAATGTCGGCTTACGGTCTGTATATTGACGGCGCGCTGGTCGGCATAACGATCGACGACAGTTATATAAACGAAGCGCTCGATTATGTTTTGGAAGAGATATCCGATTTGGACTCGGATGAAACCGTTGAATTTGCAAACGATATACAAATAATAAGAAAAGATTACGCGAAAAAAGACGTGCTTTCAGGCGAAGATTTTATCAATATCGTAACATATTCGGCGGTGAGCGCCGCTGAGGAATCCGTTGCGGAAGAAGTGGTTCCTCTTTCTGTTTTTTCTGATCTGCAGGAGGACGAAGAAAACTATCAAACATTAGAAGCTATCGAAGATATCGCGGCTGCGGCCGCGGCTGTCAGTTTAAGCGATGAAGCTATCAGCACCCTGCCGAGGGGCGGCATAAACTCGCTTGCCGAAGCGAATGATAACAGCCTTCTTGCAAGGCTTTCCCGCAGTTCGGCCAATGCGTCGGGTATACAGTTCATGAGAAAACGCATTGAGAGCTACTTTATAGAGATGCCTTTTGAAACCCGGCGCGTAAATTCTGATCAGCATTTTGCCGGCACAGAAGTGGTTCAGACCGCCGGTGCAAACGGAACCAATAAAATAACCGCAGAAATATCTTCAATAGGCGACGAAGAAATATCGCGTGAAATACTGGATAACGAAATTATAACTCTGCCCACGGCGAGGGTTATAATTGTCGGTACGAAACCCCGCCCGACAACAAATCCCACAGGTTCATTCCTCCGGCCGCTCAGAGGCGGCAACGAAACCACGCAGTTCAGCGCGGGACACCGCGCTTTGGATATATCCGCGCCGCACGGCACAATTGTGAGCGCTGCGGACGGCGGCACGGTTATATATGCAGGATTCTCCGGTTCATACGGCAATCACATAAAAATACGTCATGCCAACGGTTATGTAACGCTTTATGCGCATATGAGTTCTTTGAGTGTACATCAGGGGGCGTCTGTTTTTAAAGGGCAGGAAATAGGAAGAGTCGGTTCAACCGGACGCAGTACGGGTCCCCACCTCCATTTTGAGGTAATTAAAAACGGTGTTCAAGTCAATCCTAAAAATTATATTAATTGATTTAATCGGGGATTTATGGGTAAATTTGATAAGTATATTTTAGCGCTTGACCAAGGAACAACAAGCTCACGGTGTATTATATTCAATAAAAACCGTGAAATTGTCAGCTCTGCCCAAAAAGAACTGCGGCAGATTTACCCGCGTGAAGGCTGGGTTGAACATGACCCGGAAGAAATTCTGTCTTCTCAGATCAGCACAATAAATGAGGCTTTGCAAAAGTTAAACGCGGATTACAGCAGTATTGCCGCTCTGGGTATCACCAATCAGCGGGAAACAACAATAGTCTGGGATAAAAACACCGGGCAGCCCGTATATAACGCCATTGTCTGGCAGTGCCGCCGTACTGCCGGATTTTGTGATGAGCTGAAAGACGGGGGCTGGCAGGATAAAATCAAAAATAAATGCGGGCTTGTGATCGACCCGTATTTTTCTGCCGCCAAGATCAAATGGATTCTCGACAATGTTCCCGATGCGCGCAAAAGAGCGGCCGGCGGAGAGCTGCTGTTCGGCACCGTTGACACATGGCTGATTTGGAACCTGAGCGGAGGAAAGCTGCATATAACCGACTATTCAAACGCTTCAAGAACCATGCTTTATAACATATTTACGCTCGATTGGGATGATGAATTGCTTGAACATTTTGATATTCCGCGCATAATGCTTCCCGAAGTCAAGCCGTCAAGCGGGATTTACGGCGAGAGTTCCGTGCTCGGCGGCTCTGCGGTTATCTCCGGTATTGCGGGGGACCAGCAGGCGGCGCTGTTCGGTCAGGGGTGTTTTGATGCCGGGGCGGTGAAAAATACTTACGGAACCGGTTGTTTTATGCTTATGAACACAGGCGAAAAACCTGTAATCTCACAAAAAGGTCTGCTCACGACCCTCGCCTGTGGTATAGACGGTAAAATAGAGTATGCGCTTGAAGGCTCGGTTTTTACGGCGGGAGCGGCTGTACAGTGGCTGCGCGATGAACTGCGGCTGATTGAAAATGCGGCTGAAAGCGAATATTGGGCAAATTCTGTTGATAATACGGGCGGCGTTTATATTGTTCCGGCATTTGCCGGGCTGGGCGCGCCGTACTGGGACGCTTATGCGCGGGGGTTGATAACAGGGCTGACCCGCGGCACAAACAAAGCCCATATAATCCGCGCCGTGCTTGAAGCGATGGCTTACCAGACGTTCGATGTTTTGGAGTCGATGCGGTCAGATTCAGGTATTCCGCTTAAAATTTTAAAAGTTGACGGCGGCGCCTGCGCAAACAATTTCTTGATGCAGTTTCAAGCGGATATAATCCAAAAACCGGTACGGCGTCCAAACAATATCGAAACCACCGCGCTCGGCGCGGCCTGCCTTGCGGGGCTTGCGGCGGGCTATTGGGAGAAATCCGAACTCGAACCCGCGCAAAAGAACAGCGCGGACTCCCGGATTTTTGAGCCGCAGATCGGCGCTGCTGCGCGCGATGCGCTGCTTGACGGATGGCACAAAGCGGTCAGGCGCACACTATAAAAAATTATCCCCCGAGCATACTTATAAAAGCATTGAGAGATGTGCTGCGGTTCACTTCTAAACGCCGTATTTCAAAATTACTGTGTCTGCCGGTATTGTGGAATCCATAAATTGTAGAAACCCCAAAAAGATAATATTCTTTGACGCGCTCTATAACTTTCGCGTTAAAACCGCCGCCGGGATACGCCAGCGCGAGAACGCGTCTGCCTGTGAGTTCTTCTATTCGGTGTTTAGAATCCTCAAGCTCGCTTGTCAGCCCCTCGTCGTTTCCGCTTATATCGGCTAAATTAACGTGGTTTACCGTATGGCTCTCAAATTTGACAAGTCTTGAGTCGCTCATCTCGCGTATCATCTCAGCGGTAAAACCTTCTGCCGAAACATTGTCTGCCGCTAAAAAAATTGTTATTTTTGCGTTATATTTCTGTAAAATCGGGAAAATTTCCGTATAATTTGATTGATAGCCGTCATCAAAAGTTATAAATACCGGTTTTTCTATATCGTGCAGTCCAATTTCGTACCAGTCGTTAAATGTGCAGAATGTATAGTTATTTTCGGTTAAATATTTTATTTGTTTTTCAAATTCCGACGGTTTTACATAATATTCATGTAATCTGCCGGGATTATTTTCAGCTGATGTATGATATGTAAAAATCGGCACGTTTTCTGACCGCACGGCATCAGGCGCGGGCGGCGGTTCTGCGGCTTCTGTTAAAGGCTGCTGCGGTATGACTGCGAATTCGGTTGCCGGTATTATTATTTGGGGTTGTTGTTCCGCTGCGATTGCGAATTCGGTTGTCGGTATTATTGAGGGTGAAGGCTGTTCCGCTGCGGCGCTTGGTCCGGTTGTTTCTTCCGGCTGTTCTGCTGTTGTTTCTTCTTCAGGTTCTTCTTCCGGTTCGGGAGCGGGGATTTCGCTTGAGGCGGCTGTTTCTTCGGGTATCTCCGGTTCTTTTGGTGTGGATTCCGGTTCCGGAACCGCCGCTTTTGCTTTTTTTGCCGTCTGAACAACCGGATCGATCACAGCGCCGGTTACAGGCTGGGTAAGGTCGATTAAATCATAATACCACATCTGACACGACGCGAGCAAAAGTACCGCCGTAAGTATTGCAAGAATAAAAACTTTTTTCATGGTGCCGGTTGCTCCTGTATAAATTTTAACGTATTTATTGAATAAAAAACCGCCGTCAATCCGTAAGCCGAGTTCTGTTTTAAACAATCATCTGTCTTGACCGGCGGTTGCCCGCCGGTTCTTTGCCGCTTCATGCGGACAAACGGGGCGCGTTCCGCAGTATTTTTAACTGCGCGTTTTTAAAAAAAACGGTCCGGCTTACATCGGCGTTGCTTCGGATAGGGTTTACACGGTTAAACCGCGGACAGCCCGCGGTCATTAGCGCAAAGTCGCCATTGCGCCGGTGAGCTCTTACCTCGCCTTTTCATCCTTACAGCCTGTAAAAACAGACTGCGGTAATTTTCTGTTACACTTTCCCTGGGGTTGCCCCCGGCGGACGTTATCCGCTATCCTTCGCCCCTGAAGCTCGGACTTTCCTCACTCAGATTTATATATCAATCCGGCGCGATTGTTTGTATTGGCGGCAGTTTTTTATTAAATAAATATCAAATATCAATTTACCGTATTGTCGGTTTTTTTTATCAGTCTTGCCGTAACTATCATGTGGGCATCATTAAAATCATAAACCCGGGTATGCAAACTCAGCAGTTTATCCTCCTCAGACGGCTCGAAATCAGCGAAAAACAACGCCGTTGATTTTATATATTCAAGATATTCAAGATAATTTTCGTATGAGCCGAAACGCACAAGCATATAATAATCATTAACATGAACTATATATACCGCAAAAACTTCCCATTCCATGTCCGAATACAGATTATTAAAAATTATTTTCCTGTTTTCATCGAAAAATTCACGCTCTTTGAACAGTTCGAGATCGGCAAACATACCGTCGTCGTCTCCTTGAAAATTATGACCGTGAAGCAGGGTATTTTCATCGAGTACCGCGCCGCGGTTCGCCATATCCATAAAAACCGAACCGTATGGGTCATCCTCACCGTAAATATCGCGGGTCCAGTAATATTCGTTATCACCGCTGAAAACCGCGAAATGATCGATGTTTGTGCCTTCAATTATAACTTGACCGATAATATCCGGATTTATCTCCAATATTTCTTCAAATCTCGGATGCACTTCAAGCACGGTCTCATCATCATGTTCTTCTTCAGCCGAAGGCTCCGGTTCTTCTGTTGTTTCGGGTTCGGTCGGAGGCGGTGCGGCAGGTTTAAATTCCGCAGTTTCCGGCTGAAGCGTCATAACAAAGCCGGCTCCGCACGATGTGAGCCAGAGACTTATGCTTGAGATTATAAACAAAATATAACAAATTCTTTTCATAATTCTTTAAAAAATTCCTGAATATTAATATTTAATATATTGTAATATAAATAAATTTATTATATAATAACATTATATAATAAATTATTTAATTTTATTTGAATTAATTTTATAAAATATATAATTTGATTTAAGGAAAGGATCTATTTATGAAACTCACAAAACGTTTTTTTATCTGTTCTGCGCTTATTTTATTCGCGGCAGTCTTACCGCTGCAGTCCTGCGGACAGAAAAACAAGTATTTTACCGAACTCGGCAATGCGTATACCTATAATGCGGACTCGCGCACATTTGTCAAATACCCTTCGGAGCTGATGTTTGAACCCGATGAGATTTTGATATATTCGCCGTTGGATTCGGGCACTCTGACCGCAGAATATCAGACATTCAGCCTGACGCTTGAAAAACACGATCATATCGCCGGCAGTTTTTATGACTATACGGTGGATATAGCTTATACCGTACAGAACAACGCTTTGGTTTTGGCAAATACCCCCGGTCTTTTGCCGCCTTACGAATATTTTATACCGGGCAGTTCAACCGATTCGCTTATTATTACAGTCGGCGATGAAAACGCTTACTCGGTCGATTTAACTTCCCGGACTGCGCAAAAATTATTTAACGACGCTGATTTTGAGAGCTATTTCAGCAAAAGTTCAATAAAAAATTTAGTGTTTGCACGCGTTATAAGCGTTTCGCCGGATGGAAAATATATTTTATATATTTCCAACAGGGATTATATCGATGATTCACAGCACAATTCTTTTGATTTATACTGTTATGATATGCATACCGGACGCGAAAGCCACATAATGAATTTTAACGACAAAGAAGTGCTCACTTGGGACAAAGAACAGCCCGACGGTTTTTTATACAGGGAATTGATAACTTCCGGCGCTGACGGGGCACGCAGTTATTCGCCGATTTACAGACATTCGTTTGAGGACGGGCGGCAGTATATTTTTATGAACCTGAACGAAAAGTACCGCGTTTATGATATGGCTGATGACGACCATATTTATATTCTGCGCAAAGGCGCCGAGATAGAACTCGAATTATTCGAAGGCAGTGAAGAAATTATTCAAAAGGCGGCGCTGTATGTTGCAAATATTTACACAAAAGAAATATTTTCCGTTGATCCCGGCAAATATACGGAAATTTCGGAATTTATGATGAGTGAAACGCAGGAGTATTTCGCATTTTGGGGCTCTCATGTAAACAGGCAGGGTATAATGTTTACGGAACTGGTGACGATTCATACGGAAACAAACGATATCGTCGCGCATTATGAGCAGAATGTCGGCAATTATTTTATAGATTCGTTCTGCTGGCTGCCGGATAATATTCTCGCTGTCAATTTTATTGATCTGACCGATATAAACAAAGGTTCATGCCGTCTGCACAAGATCTCGCACTATTTTTCTCCCGGCGGATTCTATGAACCGGCCACAAGCATAGAAGATTTATTAGACCCGCATTAAAACTTTCACAGCCTCCGCAGATATTCCCTCACATAATCCCCCATTTTACCGGGTTTGACACACCCGGTAAATCTCTCGCGTTTTTCGCTCAGCCCTTTTAAATTCTGCGGTATTTTCACCCCTGTGAGTCTGTGCAGTTTTTCAAGACTGCCGCCGCAGTCTTCGCCGGTCAGGCTGAAATATACATCCTTTGAAAATTTATACGCGCTCGCCGTCGACACCACGAGCATTTTATTTGTTCCGGTATTTTTTTGGGCACAATAAAATGCCGCCGCCGTATGGGTGTCGATCAGATATTTATAATTTTCAAAAACATTTTTTACCGCCGCGCGTGTGCTTTGTTCATCACAGAAATCCCCGGTGATTCCTGCCGTATATATTTTGACTCTGTCTTCGGGTGTAAGCTCAAATCTGCCGGTTTCTTTCAGCTCGCGCATATATTTTATGTTTTGTTCTGCGCCGAATATAAGATATAATAAACGCTCGAGGTTGGATGATATTAAAATATCCATAGACGGCGAAATCGTCTGGAAAAATTCGCGCTTTATATCATAGATGCCCGTATTAAAGAAATCTGTGAGTATATTATTGATGTTTGACGCGCAGATCAGCCGGTTTACCGGAAGTCCCGCTTTTTTTGCCGAATAGGCGGCGAATATATTCCCGAAATTGCCTGTAGGCACACTTATATCGATGGTTTCGCCGTTTTTTATTTCTCCGGTTTCAAGCATTTTTAAATATGCGTAATAATAATATATGACCTGCGGCAGCAGCCGTCCGAAATTTATGGAATTGGCGCTTGAAAAAAATGCGTTTGATAACTTAAGCGTCTCCTGCATATCATTATCCGATGTATCCGTGAATATTTTTTTCACCCCTGTCTGGCAGTCGTCGAAATTTCCGTCAACAGCGCACACTTCGAGGTTACCGCCCTCCTGTGTTGTCATTTGCAGTTTTTGAATTTTACTTACGCCGTTTTCGGGGTAAAACACCAGCGCGTTTATCCCCTCAAGATTTTTGCAGCCTTCAAGCGCCGCTTTACCCGTGTCCCCGGAGGTGGCGACAAGGATCACCGCGCGCCGGGTTTCCCCTGTAATCTCAAGCGACTGCTTTAACAGCCGGGGCATAATCTGCAGAGCCATATCTTTAAATGCCGCTGTGGGTCCGTGATACAGTTCAAGCACGCTTATTTTATCTGTAATTTTTTTCAGCCGGACCGCTCCGTCCGGGAAATTGGCTGCAGAATATGCTGTCTGCGCGATTTTTTGCAGATCGCTGTAATCGGTAAGATATACAGCGAGGATTTTTGCCGCGAGTTCGGGGTAACTGAGCCCTATCAATGTATTATGATCGATTTTCACCGGTTCCGCCGGCATAAACAAGCCGCCCTCATTTGAGATGCCTTGTTTTATAATTTCGGCGGAGCTCATATTTATATTTATATCCCTTGTGCTTGTATAATACATAAGTTTAAAAATCCTTTCAAAATCATATCAATAATCTAATTTTCCAGCGCCTCGATAACCGCCGCCATTTCATAAAGCATTGTCCCGCTGAGCTGCACCGTTAAATCAAATCCTTCCTTTTCACCCGGTGCACACAGCCAGGATCTGCCGATTCTTCCGTCTTCATTTGTGCCGCTTTTGCGCAGTATTTCTATATTTTCATAAAATTTATTTTTGATGTTGGTATAACTTATATGATTTGAGCTGTTAATTTTATACAGCTCGGTCAAATACCGGAACAGTATACCTTTAAACATCCCTCCGTCCCCCTCGCCCTCATCGGCAAAAACCCCGCTTTTGCCGCTTATAAATCTTTCAAGCGCAAACCCTGCGGTGAGCGCGGCTTTATTTAAATATTCCTGTTCCCCGGTTATTTTATACAGTTCCGCAGCCGCACCCGCGTAAACGCCGTGACAGTATGTGAATACCCATTGTTTATCAACGGCGCCGCCGCCCATTCTGTTTATACCGTCCCAAATCTGACCTGTGCGTTTGTCTGTAAGATTATCATCGACAAAATCAAACAGTTTTTTTGCCCATTCAAGATATATGTTATCCCCGAGCGTATTATAAAGACGCGCCGCCAAAATTGCGGCAGGGGCGTTAGCCGGCGTGTTTTTATAATCGGGCTGCTGTTTGCGCCAGGCTATTCCGCCGCCCATATGGCTGTTCCAGCCTTTTATTATGTCCGACCATAAATCTTCTGTATAAATCATGTATTTTTGCTCCCGCGTATAATCGAATAATCTTAACAGCGCGAGAGCCATCCACTGCATATCATCATAATAATCGTTTATTATTTTACCTTTGTTGCGCTTTATGACGGCGGCAAGCGTTTTATCCGCATACTCTTTGTATTTTGTATCGCCTGTTCTGAAATATGCATCGGTCAAAGTATCGATCGCGTGCGCCATCCACCAATAATTGTGTTCAGCGGCGGTTCTTTGCGGAAATTTATCAAAAAACACCTCCGCACACCCGTTCCAGTAATTTTTGATCAAATTGTCCTGCGCCTCGGAAGCATATTTATAATACCGCGATTCCGGCTTGAAAACCGGCTGTAAAATTTTTGGATTCATACTGTTATCCATAGTTTTTCCCCCTCTTACTTTTTTAAAAATTCAATGCTTCAAGCACGCGGTTCAATTTTTGCATCAAACCGCAGAATACCGCCGGAGTTATCGCCTGTGCGCCGTCGCATAAAGCGTTTTCGGGGTTATCATGCACTTCAACAATCAAACCGTCCGCTCCGGCCGCCGCCGCCGCGAGCGAAAGCGGTCCGACCAGCCGCGCGTTCCCTGAGGCATGCGACGGGTCTACGATAACAGGCAGATGCGACCTCTCGCGGATCACCGGCACAGCCGAAAGATCAAGCGTATACCGGGTGGCTGTTTCGAATGTTCTGATACCGCGCTCACACAGTATAACCTGGTTTGTTCCGCCCGACATAATATATTCGGCGCTCATCAGCAGCTCATCGACAGTCGAGCCTGAGCCGCGCTTTAACAACACGGGTTTATTAACA